>SDBU01007150.1_pt1 | contig 12931 bp, 9 predicted proteins | sample 2277071 | NCBI WGS metagenome assembly SDBU01 (sample SAMN10397929, study PRJNA504765) | marine sediment metagenome | isolation source: marine sediment core GS08_GC12, 126 cmbsf | place: Arctic Ocean: Gakkel Ridge, Loki's castle | collected 2008 | reverse complement strand
GACGGGGTGCATGTGCAAGGCGCGGACCAGGTCAGTATGCGGTATCCTGGTGTCCTTCCTGGCCGGCGAGGTGACCTTCGCCCCCTCGGCCTGTAGAGCCTTGATCAAGGTCTCTCTGTCGATGCCATCCAGTTGCTCGGGATCGAAGCGTATGTGCGCGAAGTCATACGGCGACTCCACGTAGTCGGGCATTGGCGGGGTCGAGAAGCCTCGGATTTCGGTGATCGCCTGGCCCAGCTTCCGCTGGTTCTGCTTGCGCACCTCCAGTCGCTCGCCCCAGTGTCTCATCTGGACGACGGCGATGGCCGCGGTGAGTGTGGCCATGCGGTACTTCTCGCCGAAACTGAAGCCGGAAACCGCACGGTACTTCGGGTCGGGCAACTCTCTCAGGCGTTCATAGTGTCCGAGGGTAGCGCCACGCTGGTAGCACTCCTCGTTGTCCGTGAAGAAGACACCGCCCTCGCCGGCCGAAGTCAACTTGCCGTCCTGAAAGCTAATCCCGGCCGTATCGCCGATGGTCCCGCACATCCGGCCTCGGTGGAGTGTGCCTTGTGACACGGCGTTGTCTTCGACCACCTTCAGATTGTGTCGGCGGGCGATATCCATCAAGGAATCCATGTCGGCCGGCATACCGTTCCAGTGCACGACCATGATCGCCTTGGTCCGTGACGTAATCCTGCGCTCGACATCCGCGGGGTCCAGGGTCAGTGTGATTGGATCGATGTCGGCGAATACGGGGACCGCGCCACACCCGATGATGGGCAGGCAGTTGAAGGGATGGACAGCCGACTGAAGGATGACCTCATCCCCAGGAACGACACCGACCCCGAATAGCGCTGAGCGGAGGGCCGTCGTGCCGCTGGAGTGGGCCAGGACGTACTTCACGCCCCAGCGGCGGGCGATGGCCTGCTCCAACTCGATGATCGGCCCTCCGGGGTGGGCACTCGATAGCCTATGGTCTCGGACTAGCGCCGTAACCGCCTCAACCTCTTCGTCACCGTAGATCGGCCACTGCGCGTAGTATGTCTGGTCGAGCGTGATCGCCGGGCTTCCGCCGAGAATCGCCAACTCGTATGCCATCACTCAGCCCTCCTGTCTTGCTATCGTACTGACGTACCCGCAGCTTATGCCCCTGAACCACTTGCGTCAACACTATGGGTCAAGCGTCGCTCAGATGAGTCTGCCTCAGAAGTCCCTTCTCCCCTTGGGGGAGAAGGTTTAGGATAAGGGGGGTGCCAACGATAGTCGGAATTGGCGGTCATCTGATGACTGTTTCCAACCGTTGGCCAGATCACCCTCACCTGAATCCTCTCCCGTCAACGGGAGAGGAAAGAGACGACCGTTCACGAAGCCAGTTCTGAGACAGGCCCGGATGGGTGTCCCCTACGCGTCGGGGGGCAAGGGCGTGTCGTCGCCGGTGCGTTCCTGCCACTCTTGGATGCGGCAGGTCAGGTCCCGCACGCGGTCCCTCTGCCCCGGATCGTCGTAGCGGTTCACCTGTTCGTAGGGATCGGTGTTCACGTCGTACAGCTCGCACTGGTCCTCCGAACTCAGATTCAGCTTCCAACCGTCCGCAGAGATGACGGTCCGCCAGGGCGTCCCGGCGACCTTCTTCATCGTCTGCACCGGTATGTCTGTTGCGAAATCGAATTTGTTCCGCCCATTACTCCCGTTCCACTCAATGAAGACATCGTTTTCGGCCAGCGTGGACTCACCACGCAGAACAGGGACACGGCTCTCACCCTGAAGCTCCACGGGTATGTGCTCATTCATCAAGTCGAGCAGCGTTGGCGCCAGATCAACCTGGCTGATGCGCCCATTCACCAGCCTGCCCTCGTTCCTCAGCCAGGGCACGCGAATTAGCAAGGGCACCTTGTTGTCCTCTTCATACATCATGGTCTTGTGGAGAATCCCGTGGTCTCCCATCATATCTCCGTGCTCGCTGGTGTAGACCACCACGGTATTGTCGGCCTGGCCGCTCTCCTCAAGAGCGCCGAGGATTCTGCCGACGGCGCGGTCCACCAACGTCACAAGCCCCCAGTATCGGGCGCGAATCTCCCGCCAGCCGGCTTCGGTCGAAAGGTCTTGCCCATGGTCTATGGACTGCATGGAGTAGTCGGCCATCATCCGGTGCAGAAAGGACGCGTTCTTGGGTGGCTTGCGCAGGAACGTTGGCCCCGTAGCCAGATTGTCGCGTCGGTGCAGATCGTTCAGCGGGCCGGTGAAGGGCGGGTGCGGTTCAAGGAAGTTGACGAAGAGCATGAATGGGCTACCCGCATTCTCTCTTATGAAGCGGGCCGCCTCGCGACCGAGGAACGAGGCCTTGGTGAACTGCTCGGGCAGATTCGCAGCGGTTGTTCGTTCAAAGACCTTGTGTCCCAGGATTTCCCTATCGGGCTTGAAGCCACTTTCGAGCAGGAAGTGATGGTAGTTACTGAAGCGTGCCAGGTCCTGGCTGTTGGAGTAGTACTTCCGATAGTAGTCCTCAATGCTAAGCCAGTCTTCGAAGCCGTGCTGGGCTGAGATCTCATCGCCCAGGTGCCACTTCCCGTAGTAGGCACAGCGGTAGTCGTCGGAGACCATTTCGGCGATGGTCCTGGTGTCGCGTCGCAGCGGGATGTTGTTGGCGGTGCAGCCGTTGGTGTGCGGGTATTGCCCGGTCATAATCGAGGACCGGGATGGCGTACATACGGGTTGGGTCACATAGGCATTCTCGAAAACGATACTCTCACTGGCAAGCGCGTTGAGGTTAGGGGTCCGGATCAGGTCATTGCCGTAACACGCCATTGTGTCGCATCGCTGCTGGTCGGTGAAGATGAACAGGAGATTGGGCTTATCTCTCATTCTGCGAACTCCTTGCCTTGGACCAGTCTGTCAATCTATAGATGCTCAGAACGGTTGTGTCGCCTCCCCTGTTGGGACGCCTTGCCGGGATGTCTCTACCCCGGCCTCTCCAGCACGCCGTCGTCCGGTATGGCGCCGCTTTTCAGGAGCCTGTCTATCTCCGCTGTCATGCATCGCTGCACTGCGGCCACGAACTCATCAGTCGTCGTGCCCTTCACCCTGGTTTCGAATCCGTAGTCCCCGAAGCCGAATACGATCTCCTCCGCAACGTACTTCTCGGGCCCGTCAAAATAGTATGGATGCGTACCGTGCAGCGCCTCGGGCAGTTCCCGACCGTTGGTACGGTAAATGTCCGCATTCGCAATCACAACCAGCGGCAGACCGCCGGTGGGGTCTGGGTCCTGTCGGGGCGCCCTGAAATCGCCCAGGAGCACGTACTCCTTCAATTGCCGCCTCAGTATGGCGAACTCGTGCCACTTCCTCAGCTCCGCCAAGTGCGGCACGGAGCTGTCGCGCTCGTACTTCGAGCTGTCTCCCTCCGCTCGAATATCGTTGAATACCGCGAACCAGTTGACGTAGTCTCGAACGCCCCGCGCATACTTCATCATGTTTGGGCCCCTGAGGGGATTGCGGGCGTCGACTATCACGATGTGGGGCATGTGCGCGTTCATTTCCCTCACGAAATCTTGAGGGAATCCCTCTCGAACACGCCTCTCTACCTCGTGAGGTACCCTGAGCCTGAACGAGGCGTGGGAGCGAACGCGGTCGTATCGAAGGGTGAAGCCGTCTCGTAGGAATGACTGAAGTGGCTCGACGACCCACTGCCTGCCGTAGCGGTCGTTGCCCACGACGACGATTTGCCGGTCAGTCTTTGACCTGAAGCTCCTCAGGAATTGGAGAAAGCACGCCGCCTGGTAGGCAGCCCGTTTGGCCTCGGCGAGGTGCTGTCCGCTCAAGACGAATTCCTCCTCACGTGGTGGAGGCAGTTCCTTGAGTTCCTTGAAGACCGCATAGTGCTCCTCGCTCCCCCTTGTCCCGCCGTGGTGCGTGAAGCGCTCGCTGGTAAACCGCTTGAATTCCAGGTCTCTCTGCAGGGGATTGTCGAAGCGGAACCGGCCGCTGAGCGTCTCTTCCCTCAGTCGGTCTAGCTCACGTAGGCCAGACTCGAAGTCCGGCTGACGCACCAGGTAGCTCGTCAACAACGGGGTCAATATCACCCCGTCGTTGTTCTGAGAGTCGACCTGGACCATCCACTGCCCCAACCTCTCAAGGCGACGGATTGCCTCCTCCTTCGAGAGATGCTCCAGGAATGGCGCAAGGAATGCCTCGAGCCGTTCGAGATCAATCTTGAGTCCCAGTCTGTATACACGTATCACCATCTCTGTCACGTGGGGGATGTCGGCAGCCGTGAAGACGAATGAGAGCTTTTCATAGACGTTGCCTTCGTCGACCTGCGGGCCCCTCTCAATCTGCCGTAGCTCAGAGAGCAGTCGGTCTCTGGCGGCCCACACCTGTCCAGGGATAGCTTGCGCTTGCTCGCCGGTCATTCGGCCGCGTAGGACTTCTTCGTACCAGTGGCGGAATACTTCGTCGGCGGCACCGTCGAGTCTGGCCTTGGAACGCAGACGCTCAATTTCTGTCGCCAAGGCAGTCGCGCGAAGCGGGACCGTGTTCTCGCCGGCCTTCACCAGTATGTCCAGCCTGTCGCGAACATCTTCGGGAATGCGTGGCCTGTGACCCAGGTAGGGTCCCAGAAACGAAGACGCTCCATCGGGGTCTTGAGCGCAAGTCCCCTCGATCAGACCCCGAATCGCGTCAAGGGCGGCTTTCGGACTGGCGGCTCCGTCTTTGGACAGCGATAGGACCTGGCCCACGACTTCTGCGAAGTTCTCGCCTTCGAGCAAGAACCGTTGCCAGGCTGAGTCGTCCGGTCCATGTACGACCGCTGAGAGAAGGTCGTAGGTCGCATGTTCGTAATAGCCGATCTGTCGCTCGTAGCCGTGCAGGTCCTCGATGGCCTTCCCAACGATCTCCCAATTGGGGTGAGCGTTTCCCATAGGTGTCATTTCCGTCCCCCTCGCGGGCATAGTCTCTTGTCAATGTGAGTTTGATGGATAGCGATGCTTGTGGCTGGTGCGCGCATCTTGGTTGGTGAACCGCCGGATAGTCTGCTGTGGCGTGGTTGCCCACCTTACTACAGAGTAGCCCAGCGCTGCAATGGGGGTCAACGAGAGGTACCTGCTGTTTCTAGGGGCCAACCCGCCTGCCTGCTTGTAGGTATCGTCAGATTAGAACCGCAAGCTGCCCGGGTTATCTAGCGGAAACAGGTAGCATGTTTCCTCAATCCGGCATTGTCAAGATGCGTACGCTGGACGATGAGCAGCAATCCCCTTACAATGGACACGCCATGACGTTTGGGCAAGTCATCGCCGCGGCCCGCAAGAACCTGAGGATCGCCGCTCTGGTCCCAGTACCTTTCGCCGCCGGTGGGCCCGGCCTTCCTCGTCGTCTGTCTTCAGGTCTGGAAGATCGGCGTCCGCCACTACCGCTCCACGGGAAGCTAGCAGAACTACGCCTTGCAGATCGCCACAGACCGCCACCGCTATCGAGGCGCTGTCTGGCTGGGAGATGCACAGAACCGGCCGATGACCCACTCGGGCGGTCACCATCAAGACCGTCGGCACGACCAGACCGCTTCGGCTTGCCTACGCGAGTGGCCTTGGAGAAGGGGGCTGCCTGCCTGTTGCCACGCAGACAGGCCTGGCGCTTCCCGCCACGCTTGAGGCTGACAACCTGCTCTTGGAGGCTGACAACCAACGCCAGGAGGTCGTCTCGGCCCAGGGATGTCAAGCCTTCAGGAAGAAGCGCAACCAAAGTCTAAGACTCTGGTGCGAGAACCCCAACCCTACAGGCAGCCCGCTAATCAATTACCATTATTACTTGAGTGAACTGTACCGGCCGCGGTAACATTTTAGATGAGTGAATACGGTGGTAGGTGAAGCGAGTGCTGATTCTGGTATAATGGGGTCGTATATGTTTGGAGGTCCACAGCAGGTGTCAGAAACCGTCGACGTGCTGCTTATTCACCCTCCGTACCACAGACGTGCCGGAAGTGGGGTTATCCCGCCTATCGGTCTCGCATATGTCGGATCCGCGCTGGAGCAAGTGGGCTATCGAGTTGCAATCTTAGATTGTGCAGTCGACTGCGGTTCTCAGAGTCATGACGGACTGATGCAGTTTCAGGCGTTCCTTCAAGAGCGCCTGAAAAACATCGATCCGACGCTATGTATTGGCCTCGGCCCTACCACGACCCCCGCTCTCAAGTCGCTGTATGTTCTAAGCGAATTCCTCGATAAGAGGTATTCGGGCATACCAACGATCTACGGAGGACCTTTCGCCTCTATGAAGGACCAGGTTCCCCTCTTCTTCGAAATACTCCGCGCTGACGCATTGGTCAGAGGTGAGGCAGAGGAGGTATTGCCCGACCTCATACAAGCGATGGTTTCGGGTAACACGGGAATTGAAATACCCGGCGTGGTGTGGAATCCAGGAGACAAGACCCCGGTAGCCTTGGTACGCGACATCAACTCACTGGCGTTTCCGGCCCGTCACCTATTAGATAACAATCGGTACAAGCCATCTTTGCGCAGAAACATCTTTCAGGGGCCGATCACAGCGATTTATCTATCCCGTGGCTGTCCATATCATTGTGCATTCTGTGTGTCGCCCCTATTGAGAGGAAACCGGGTAGCCCGCCGAGATAACTCAAATTTCTTCGATGAAATGAAGACATGCATCGAGCGATTCGGCATAAGTGGGTTCATTTGCTACGATGACTGCCTGTTTTTGAAGTCGCGTAACTTGAACGACCAAGTTCACGCATCTGCACTGAAATGAATCATGCTATGGGTGGATATCATCCCGTGAGATGGGAGATGGAGGTGAGGTGCGATGCCGTAGCAAGTCTTAGTCCACAATCACTTCGTGCTCTATATGAGGCGGGTTGCCGGCAAATCAATATGGGAGTCGAGAAGGCTTCAGACCAGCATCTGAAGGGCATAAACAAACGACTTACGACAGCTGAGATCATTGCCGCGTGCGATAACGTCAAATCCGTCGTGCCTGACCTCCGCCTAGCAGGCACTTTCATCCTTGGTGGACCGAACGAGGATCAATCGGATATCGAAGGCACTATAGCTTTCGCGAAGTCCCTGCGCCTAGACTTCGCCCATTTCTACCCGCTTGAGGTCTATCCCGGAACTCCGTTCTTCCAAGAGGTCTTTGATGGCCGTTCGCCTACCGCGTGGGCGTACGAAATGCTAGAGGACGACGAAAACTGTTGGGGTGAGATCCTCTATGAGACGAAGCGCTTATCGAAAGACTGTCTACTGGAGTGGACACAGGAGGCATATCGACAGTTTTATCGGCGCGAAGAATGGATTGAACGGTTTACGAACTCGACCCAAGCTGAGATGCAAGAGACAGCACTCAAGGTAATCGAGCGGTGGTGTGAGGATCGATTCCATCTAACCCCAGATGAGGTGCAGAGTGTCGCGGACATTGCATAATCGCAAATTTCAATTCGTTGATCGACTCTACGGGCCAATTGAGTTCCCACCGTTTATTAGCGCCTTGATTAGTTGTCCATCAATTATGCGGCTCCGCGAAGTGCGCATGGCGAACATAAATTTCATTCATTTCCCCGGACTCTCTGATATTACACGTTTCGAGCATTCACTTGGCACTTGTTGTCTTGCACGTGTTGCAGCCGAGCGTATGGGAATGAATGAACGAGAATCACTCACGCTTATGGCCGCTGCGCTATACCATGACGTAGCGACACCCCCGTTCGCCCATGCTACTGAAGAGGTATTCAAAGAGAAGTTCGGATTTGACCACGAGACGAAGATGTTTCAAGTTCTCGCGGGCTTGGAGGCAGCCAGCACGATAGCCAGGGGGGAATTCGTCCCAGTGTTTCGTGGGAGGCGCGCACTCTTGCCAAAGATATGCCACTCTCCGCGATTTCGCAGTATCCGCATTGACCCGATCGAAGTCGCTGAAACCGCAAATGGTCACGGGACACTCGGTCCACTCATCAAAGGTGACATGGACCTCGACAATATTGATAATGTCGTCCGAGCGGCCGTTAATATGGCCATCAACGTTGATGTCGGTTTGGCAGTGCGCTTAGCAGGCTCTTTCGCACTGATAGGCGGTGACATATGTCTCTCTGCAAGCGCGCTAGGCGATTTTGAGGATTGGCAGAGACTCCGCTGGGCGGTATATGATCGAATCTTCGCAGACACTGAAGACTTCGCGCTGCAATCCATGCTAAAAAGCGCAGTCTATATAGCGTTCGAAGAAGGCATATTGAACGCTGATGACTGGTGTGCGACGGACCATGACTTGATGTTCGTGCATCTCAGGAAATCGGATAGGGCTTGGGACATAATCGACAGGATGCGGCTTGGAGACCTGTTTCAGCTAGTCGACGTATTCCATGTGAAAGACCCATCAACCATCTCATTAATTGGCTCCTGTCCTGATCGCGTTGAGCTAGAACAGGAGGTAATGAATCGATGCGAGATACCTGTAGTCATCAACTATTTCCTCGACAAGCGAGTACGCCCTCTGCACCGACCCGTTTTGTCCGGCACAACGACTACACGACCGACTAAGGGAGAAACACATCACGTGACACCGATGATTGTTGGCATATTCAGCCCAGCGAAAGAAAAGATCAGTCGTGAGACTAGACGTCACATTCTGGAAACAATCGGGGTGGAACCCCACGCACAACTAGTTGAAGCATATCCCCATCGTTTTGAAGGGTTCTGATACAGACCTGTTGCCTCTATGCGCTCTTTGAACTCTTGATCGCTTCAATGTGGTAGGTCAACTATGAGTGACTCTGCGCGAGATTACCAGGATGTCATTGAACGACTTCGTTTGGCAGATTGGCGATTTGCTGACTACAACTCAGCATCTGAACAAGTTAGCCTTCACAGCATTCACTGGTATCCTGCTCCATTTGTGCCCCAACTCCCTTCGATGCTCATCAAATCTCTAGGTGAGCGCGGAGATTTGGTTCTCGATCCCTTCTGCGGTACCGGTGTCACAGGCTTAGAGGCCGCACGTCTCGGGCACCGGATTGCTCAATCTGATATCAATCCTCTCGCGGTTGATATTGCGCATGCAAAGCTCCTCGCCCCTGTGGTGTTGACAGAGGCATTTGAGCAAACCGTACGTTCTAGGCTGTCAGCAGTCCGAGGCGATGTTGGCGATTCAGTAGATTGCACCATAGATGAGGAAGCGGAGAAGTGGTTCCATGCAGGGACTCTGCAGACTTTGCGCAACTTGAAGTCGTTGATAGATTGCTGGGAAAACGATGACGAGGCCCTAATCTTAAGAGTGATGTTCTCAGGTATTCTTCACAAGACAAGTTCCCAGCGAAACCATTATTCATATGTTGTCGATAATTGCCGACCAAAAGAGCTGATTGACCAAGATGCACTCGGGCTTTTCCTTGAAAGACTCGACATGATGACGGTGGCAGCGGGAGAGTTGCGACGCAGATGCGCGCTTGATGGAATCTCTCATGACTTCAGCGAAAATGGGCTGCCGACCGTGAGTGACGCCCGCAATCTGGAAGAGGTCCAGAGTGCTTCAGTAGATCTCGTCGTTACTTCCCCGCCTTACCTTTACGTCAACGACTATGTGAAATCTCAGCGTTTGACTTACTTTTTCTTTGGACCATTCCCATCAGGCGCTGACTCATCCGACCTGGGATCTCGAAGAACTCGCCATAGAAAACAACGAGGGGCCGAAGATTTCCTCATCGACATGCAACGGTGTTGGGACGAAATTGCTAGGGTTACTAAACCAAAAGGCTTTGTGTGCCTTCTGATGGGACAAAGTTCAACTGTCTCGTCGTTGGACACGGTGGCTAATCTCGAGAAAGCAGCTGAAGAACGGTTTGGAGGGCCTGCAGTGCTCCAGATCGACAGAAGAATCTTGTTTCGCAAAATACAGAATAGGGGAATTGGTACAGAGCGTTTACTGATTTTCCAAAGGTTATGAGCTGGACTATCTCGGTCACACCGCCATGCGAACAGAAACAGGGTTGAAACAATTCGTTGTCTCTGTCGTTAGTACGAAACTCGATATGAGCGATCTGCGTGAAGAACTCAAGGCACGGCTCGCATCCTTGGGTTTCGAGGTTCGGGCGTACGATGAGGCGACTTACCCCTACGGCACTAGGGCAACCCAAGCCGCCCAGACGGTCGGTTTGGCGACCGAGTGGGATCTTGTTATTGTTACTGTCGACAAACGTTATGGTACAGAGTGGGAGGGTGAGCAATCTGTCACCGAAAGCGAATGGGAACGTGCAACGGCGTCAGGAGATGCTGTCGTAATCACTTGCGTCAGAGACGGTACGTGGTCGGAGTTCAAGAATTGGAGTCGTCAGGCTGCTGGTCAGAACTGGAACCCGACATACGTTGAAGATGTGCGTGTTCTACAATTCGTCGAACGCATCAGTGAGAAAGAGCATCCGTTGGTATTTCAACACGTGACCGATTATCTCAGCGCTATCGAGAGTAAGATTAGATCCCTGACGCCTCTTTTCCTTTGGATGTTAAGTCGAGAAAGCCATAGACATATGCGACGCCGCAGGACAGTTACTGAGTTGGACACGCTCCTGTCACTTGGGGATGTTTTCGATCACGGGCTTTACGTGTCTCCTCCGTATGAAGTGCAATCAGGTACACTAGACGGTGATGTGTTAGAGCAGGCGATCACAAAGTCGGTTGCTAGCGGAGGTAAACTGATACTCTCTGGCATAGCAGGAGCCGGAAAGTCAACGAGCATTGCGAAAGCTTTCGACGTACGGTTTGGACACCAACAATCCTCCACGCCAGTGTCACTTGCAATCCCAATATATGTGGATTGTCGCCAGCTCACCTGTGAGGCGATTAGAGATTTGGGAACCCTTATCGCTCGACTGTTTGAAGTTTATCTGAAGAAGCAACCTTGGCCCGTGCTCAGCCCCTCTGACACCAATGTTCGGCTGGAGCTCTTCATTGATGGTTTAGACGAAGTGATCGGGGCAGTAACAGAGGTCACAGAAGCGGTCATCGGCTCGTCCATTTGGGCGAGCGTGGCCAACGTTGTAGCGTTCAGAATGGATTTCTATAGCCGTGTGTTTGGTGATGCGCAGATCGCAGGCATATATGATGGGGTAGTCAAACTCAATCCCTGGGACTTGGGATCGATTGGAACCTACTTACGCCAAAGATTTGTTGATAGTGAAGTCCCGGACAAGTTGATGCAACATTTGGAATCTTCCGTTTCCTTGAAAAGTTTAGCGAGTAGCCCAGTTGGGTTGGTAATGATTAGCTCGCTTGATGACGTGGAGAACATCACAGATCATGCGAACCTGTACCAACGATTCATCCAACATTGGGCCAGACGAGAAGCTCACCGACACCAAGAGTGCGTTGATGTGAACGCGACGATTGGCGCATGGCGCGAGTTATCGTGGGCTCACCAGACGGGCAGACTCAAGCCAGAGACGCCGGTTTCACGTCTGTGTACAATGTTCCCAGAGTTCGATGTTCGTCGACAACTCGTTGACACCCCGGTGGTAAAGAGCTTATTCAACATACGTGTCGGATTTGAAGGAGAGGAAGTGTTCCTAGGATTCGTACACGATTCTGTGGAGGAGTATTTGGCTGCCGTCGAGCTAGTGGCGAAATTGCGCGGGAGTGATTACACTGCGACGGAAGCGTTGGAATGCGACACGAAGTGTGAGATCAACGAATTCGCCCAGCTACTGCTAAAGAAGTGGGAACAACCTGTGGCGGATGAAACCCTTCACCGACTCAAGGCTTTGTATGTCTCTCGGCGCTCCGATTCCGGTCCCAGGGGTCAACTCCTTCGCAACAAGGTCTGTTTCTATGTTGGCAGGCTTGGGCGTATTAATCCCAGCATAGGAGCCAAATCCGTCAGCTTCCTAGAACACGCGTGGAGACATGAGACTGAGGCGTTCGTCAGGCAGGCCATCGGGTTCGCACTCGCAATTACAGGTGAATCAGAATCCGCAATTGCATTCGTCAATGAGATGAGAGAGAAACAAGAACTTGATCGGTCGAATCGAGGCTATCACCTAGTGTATTACGGCGATCAACGTGGAACAGAGCCTCCATATGTCGATCCAGAGTGTGGATCGTGGGCGGAAACTCGGCGTGCATTGGACAAAAGGCTGAATGATAATGAACGGCCACGAAGACATAGCCGCGTTGTCGATCTGTTCACGCTCCACAGGTTCCTTTTGACTCGAAATGAGGCCACGAACGCAGATGAGCATCAAGCAATCCGGGAGATTCGTGATCAACTCACTGCCTATAGTGAAGTGGAGCAAGATAAGCTGCGAGAGCTCTGTGATACCGTTGAACAATCCTCAGGCGTCTGAGCAAGTGACAGCGTAATGAGGATTCAGCTTGAGGCCGATATGGTACTTGATTAGCGGAATGAAAGGTGAGGAGGGCTATGGAGGATCTCGTTGCAGTTGAGCAGATTGGAAGAGATGGGACAGGCCCTCTACCGTATGTTGCTCACCTCTCTGAGCCAACGTCTGCACCACGCTGGCGAAGGCGGCGAAGGCGTTGGCTCCGTTGATGCTCTTGGAGCAGTGGGATGCCTTCCGGGCGATGACCGCAGGGCGCAGGCCCCACCCGGCACAAGTCCCCCACACGGACATCGCCCTCGACCTCTTGACCTGCGACGCGTCCCCAGATAGAGTTCCTCGAAAAAGGCGCGGGCTATCAAGGAATTGGCGGTCAAAGGCGTTTTGCATGGCGGAATGAGGAGGAGCAGAGCGATGAAGGAACTGGAGCGACACCTGCCGGTCCACGAGAGGATCATTGTCGAGAACGCGAGGCTGCTGCTGGACCGATATGAGCGGCATCCCGAGTACCCGTACGTCGACACGAAGCTGAGCCTTCTGACGGGGAACGACTTCGAGTCTCCTCATGGCACTGAGCGCAGCATCTACGATCGGGATATCGTGTACACGTGGATCCAGGGG
>SDBU01007149.1_pt1 | contig 12932 bp, 15 predicted proteins | sample 2277071 | NCBI WGS metagenome assembly SDBU01 (sample SAMN10397929, study PRJNA504765) | marine sediment metagenome | isolation source: marine sediment core GS08_GC12, 126 cmbsf | place: Arctic Ocean: Gakkel Ridge, Loki's castle | collected 2008 | reverse complement strand
GTGTCAAATCATTTAAGTAGGTAACCCAACTGAGGGTTGTTGCATCATAAAAGATGTAACCATATGGGGCGCCACTTTCCTCATTGGATTAATCTGCTGAGATCCTTTTTTCTCCTCATAAATTTGATAGAGCTTGTCCAATTTAACATCGATACTCCGCTTGAGCTCGGCTGGGTTTAAATTGAGGTAGACACCCTCAAGCTGCCTTCTAGTCTCCTCCGGTATCTGCTCTGACTCTGCTAATCTCTGATACGGCGTCCTGGGGGTATCATACTTCCTCTTTACCCTGCCACCTATTCTCTCCTTAGAAGCCAGCTTCATTACCGGCTGGAAGAAGTTCTTATATAGCCTCAGCTCGTTCCGGTAAAGGTCGTTGATAATCATGAGTTCCTTCGGAGAGTCGTATCTTAAGTAGCCGAGCACCTTCCTCACATGGGTCCAGTTCTTCTGCTCAATATAAGCGTTGTCATTCTTCCTGCCAGGACGAGACCTGGTGAATTCAAGCTTTTCCCGGCGGCAATATTTATACAGGATATCGTTGATAAACTCACCTCCATTATCCGAATCCAGCCCCTTACACTCAAAGGGTATCCTTTCCCTTATCCTCTTTAGGGCCTGGAAGGTGTACTCTTGAGACTTGCTCATGATTGCCTCACCCTCCCACCAGCCAGAGGAGACCTCGGTGGTACTCAGGGTATTGATGTACTCCCCCAGGGTGGAAGAGCCACAATGGACGACCAAGTCCATCTCCACATAGCCCACCTTCGAGGTATCCCACTCGGTAAGCCGTATTGGTATCTTCTGCTTCAATATCGAACCTGGCTTCGGCCCACCCCTTGACCTTAAAAGGTGCGCGACCTCCCGCTGGTGGGCTAGCTTTCTATCGATGGTAGCTGAACTAATCCCTCGCAATTTCAAGGCGACATCATCCGGGATCTTTAGCTCCCCGAGCCTTCTTAACCTTTCTACCTCCGTTTGTAACACTGGCTTGAGCCTTTGACCACAGGGATAGTCAAATATCTCCCACACCCGAGCCAGGGCAGCTCTGACTTCACCATCGTAGGTCTCCTGCCTCTTTTTCCGCTGCCTTGGCATTAGATCTACCCCCGGTTGTATCTTCCTGATGAGATACTTCCTTGCCTGACCGGTATTGGAGCAGTACTCATCGAGTATCAGGGACTTCTCCTTCCTGGTCCTGGCCTTTAAGTACCGCTCCCTCAATACCTTAAGATATTCATTCCTTGAGTGCATGTCCATCATGATGCAGTCTCCCCTCGCCTCCTTATCCTGGCGATAACCAGACTACATCTTACCTCCCCTTTCGGTTACTTTTTATATGATTTAACAATGCCCCCTTCGGTTACATTTTAGATGATTCAATTCGTCCCCTTTACAAAGTGGCGATTTTGGTCTAGTATAGATATGATTTTGGCGGGAGTAGCTCAGTGGTAGAGCATCTGCTTCCCAAGCAGAGGGTCGCGAGTTCGAGCCTCGTCTCCCGCTCCAAATAGGGTTTTGCTTAGCTGGAGGCGGTTAGCAATCGAGCGGATGAAATGCCGATATATGAATATTTCTGCCCGAAGTGTGGTATTGAATTTGAACTCGTGCGCCCGATAAGCAAGTCAAATGAAGCCGCCTTCTGTCCTAAATGCGGATTACGCGGCGAAAAGCTAGTTTCAGTCTTCGCCCAAAAGATAGGCCCCCCCTACAAGTCTTACATCAAAGTGCCGCAGAAAGCCTTTAGAAAGCCTCATAAGGGGGAGGGAGAAAATTCCTCTATGTAACCGTCGGGGTTCCTCCTGGGTTCAGCTTGTGCCACTTCTGGAGCAGTTGTTCGCGAGTCTCTTTAGAGTCGGGGTCGAGCACACAACAGTCTACCGGACATACCTCGACGCAGCGTGATGTTTCAAACCAGCCCACACATTCAGTGCATTTGTCGGGGGCAATCACGTAGATCGTTTCCCCCTCAGTGATGGATAGATTTTTGCACTCCGGCTCACAGGCTCCACAACTAATACATTCATCGGTAATCTTATATGCCACTTTATACACCTCCCTATAGATTAAAGACCTTGCTGTTAGTGCTTTCGCGCCTTGCACCCCCTTTCATACCAAAAGGATGTTACAATGTTTTGAGTTTCTCCGTTAAGGCATCAGCCACATGTTTGGGGACGAGATCCTCAATGCAGCCCCCCATACTTTTCACTTCCTTTAGCAGACTGGAGCTAAGGAACTGGTATTCCAGATCAGTCATTAGACAAACAACGTCCAGCTCTGGGGCCAGCTTCTTATTCATCAATGCCATCTCGAACTCCCGCTCGAAATCTGAGCTCATCCTCAGCCCCCTTACAATGACTTTGGCCTTCAATTCCTTTGCAAACTCCACGGTGAGCACGTTATATGATTCCACCCGCACATTAGGGAGATGAGCAACGGCTTGCCTCACCATCTCAACCCTCTCCTGGGTGGTGAACAGGAGATCCTTTGGAGGCGCATTATAAACACCGATGATCAACTGGTCGAAAATGGAGGCTGCCCGTAAGGCAATATCTAGGTGTCCATTGGTGAGCGGGTCGAAGCTGCCGGGGTAAAGTGCGATGGTCAATTCCTGTTATCCCCCAGATATATTGAGATGCAGGTATCGCCATGCCTACGCTCCTTGAGGAGATGCAGTCTTCCATAGTTAGAGTCCAGGAGGAGACGTCGAGAATGGAACACTACAATCGCTGAATCTGCCCCCACTAGCTCGGAGGAGGTTAGTTGTTTCAAGAGGTTACCTATAGATGAGTTGGAATAGGGTGGATCCATAAATATAATATTATACTTTTCCCTCAGGAAGGTAAGGGCTTTAGCTGCACTGCAACAGTAAACATGTGATTGCGCTGCTAGCGCGGTGCTCTTCAAGTTCTGTTTAATAATAGTACAGCGCCTTGGCTCTTGCTCGACAAAATCCACCCAGCCTGCACCCCGACTTAGCGCTTCAATTCCCAAAGCTCCTGTCCCAGCGTAGAGATCGAGAGCCCGTGACCAATCGCTAAGTGCCGATTCCAATATAGAGAAGATCGCTCCCCGCGTCAAGTGGGTGGTGGGACGGATTTTAAAACCCTTTGGCGCCTCCAATCGACGCCCCTTTGCCTTACCAGCAATAACTCTCATCCTCGGTAACACTCCACGAAATCTTAAGATTTCGCGGGGTCGGGTAAATCACGGATATTTTACCATGAGAAGAGCCTTGGTGCAAGGGGCGTTTTTTTGACAACCCCACTGAGCTTGTGCTAGGGTTCAACAGGGGGGTGAGAAGATGGGGTGGCGGGACAGAAATAATGCTCAGCTTCGCGAATTGTGCCAGGGGAGGCTGCCGGATCGCCTTATTCTGGCTAGCAATCGAGGACCCTTTGAGTATCGACTCACTGAAGATGGTAAGCTTCGGGTGAACCGTGGCAGTGGGGGAGTGGTAACTGCCCTAAGCTCCCTCAGTCAATATATGACGCTCACCTGGATAGCCAGCGCTATGGGTGAGGGAGATCGGAGGGTTGCAGAAAGGGTGCAGGGTGGGCACTTTAAGGCACCTTTGCTGAATGAGAACCTCCACCTTCGCTTTGTAGTCACCCCAAGGCAGGTCTATCACAAGTTTTATAGCATCTTCTGTAACCCCCTCCTTTGGTTTCTCCAGCACTATATGTGGAACTCCCCCCACACCCCCAATATAAATCGGGTGACCTACGATGCCTGGGAGAACGGCTACCTCCCCGTAAATCAAGCCTTCGCTCAGGCAGTCTTGGCTGAGGTGGAGAGAAGCACCTCCCCTCCTTTGGTGATGATCCACGATTACCATCTGTATCTAGCCGCAGCCTATATTCGAAGGAAAATGCCTCACCTTATCTTGCAACACTTCACCCACATCCCCTGGCCAACACCAAGCTACTGGCAACTGCTGCCCCTCTCAATGCGCCAGGCAATCTGCCAAAGCCTTTGTGCTACCGACATTGTTGGTTTGCAAACGAGGCGCGATGTACACAACTTCCTCCACTGCTGCCAATCCTTCCTTGAAGGGGCTGAGGTGGACTATAAAGAGGACACCGTCTATCTCGATGAGCATCTCACCCGAGTTAAAGCCTACCCTATATCTGTTGATGCTGCCAACCTTAAAAGCCTTGCCTCCTCCGCTAAGGTGCAAGAATATGAGAGGAAGCTCCGACCCCTCTGTGGAGAATATACCATCGTCCGTGTAGACCGGGCTGAGCCAAGCAAGAATATCGTGCGCGGCTTTAAGGCCTTCGACATACTACTTGAGCGCTATCCTCACCTGCGAGGGAAGATTAAATTCCTCTCCTTCTTGGTTCCCACCCGCACCCAACTGAAGCAATATCAAAGATATAAGCAGGAGCTCGATCAGGTGGTGGAAGGCATAAATATTAAATACGAGGTTGAGGGATGGCGCCCTATCGAGGTCTTTTATGAAAACAATTACCTGCAGGCTATCGCCGGTATGCGTCTCTATGATGTCCTCTTCATAAACGCTGTTATCGACGGCATGAATCTGGTGGCGAAAGAAGGTCCCATTGTCAATAACCGTGATGGGGTATTGATCTTATCGGAAGCCACCGGTGCCCATGAGCAACTGGGGCAACATGCCCTCTCTGTGGCTCCGGCAGACCTGGAGGGAATGATGGAGGCCCTTTATACCGCCCTTAACATGAGCAGCGAGGAAAGAAGCAAAAGAGCCGCTGCTTTAAGGAGATCGATTGAGGAAGAGGATATCACTAAATGGCTCCATCGCCAGCTTGAGGATCTGGCCGATCTTACTCAAAGGTCTGTACTAGCCACCCCAGAAAGCGTTCCACATCCCTGACCCCATCGAGAGTGAAATCAGCCTCCTCATATACCTCGGGCAATGTTTCCTCGCCGGTGACACCGATGGCAATACCTTCGAAGGGAAGCCCAGCGGGGCTGCTATGCATGGCTTTGAAGGCATCGACATCGGTGAGGTCATCCCCGAGGTAGATTCCTCCCCGTAAGAGATAACTTTGCACCAGCTCCAACACCGCAGAGCCTTTATTTCTCTCCACCGGGGGGCAAACATCTATCACCCTCCGACCTGGTAGTAGGCGCAATCTCTTGGCTGTAGGCGAACCCTCCAATGCAGCGAGGATGGCCTTCCTCGCCATGGATAGGTCAGGGCTCGTGCGATAATGAATGGAAGCCGTCAACCCCTTGTTCTCCAAGGCAATGCCTTCGATTTCGAGGAGTGGAGAGAGTTCCCTCAGCAATGCCTCGATAACAGTGGAGTAAGCCCTCGCCTCCTCGGACACTCGCACCTCCCCATTCAGCCACTGATCCAGGCCGTGGTTGCCAATATAAACCACCCTTTCGAGCCCCAGCATGTCTCTCGCCTCCTTTGCCGGGCGCCCGGAGACAGCAACCACCAATCCCAAGTGCTCACAAAGGGAGGAAAGGTAGCGGCGGCAGAGGGGGGAAACTCCAGCTTCAGCAGGGGAGGGAGCTGTCTCACTTATAGTGCCGTCTATATCGGTGAAAAGCCCTACAGGGGATAGTGAAAGGAGTTTCTCGACTGAGTCCAGATGGTTGAAGAGATAAGGCATGTGTGTTCTCTCAATCTTTCGCTAGATTTAGCAACGTTTTTCTTCCCACCCTAATTAAGCTTTCGGGGATTTTGCCCCCGCACCCTCAAGGGCTTCAAAGCTCCTAAAGTAACTCAGTGCCCCGGCCAGATCCGCCGGCAGTTCGGATTTGAACTCGACATACTCCCCACTGGCAGGCAGGGTGAATCCCAAGCGGTGGGCGTGAACAAACTGGCGTTGAAGATGAGGCGATGTCATTCCATAGATAGCATCCCCAACCACCGGGTGCCCGATGGCGGAGAGGTGAACCCTAATCTGGTGGGTGCGACCAGTTTCCGTGGTGACTTCAAGCAAGGTAAATTCCCCTATCTGTTCTAGCACCCGATATAGGGTGCGCGCCTCCTTGCCTCCCACCACGATAGCCATTCGTTTGCGCTTAAGGGGATGTCGCCCGATGGGTGCCTCTATTAGGTCCTGCTTCAAAATCGGCTGCCCATGAACCAGTACCAGATATCCTTTCGCCACCTTTCGGGATTTGAACTGGTGGGAGAGGCTGAGTTGCGCCGAGGTTGTTTTAGCCACCATCATCAGCCCAGAGGTGTCCTTGTCCAGGCGATGAACGATGCCCGGCCGCAATGAGGGTTCCGGCTGAAATGTTCGATTTCGGTGGGTAAAAAGTGAATCGACACCGGGGAGGTGAGGGCAATGGGCCAGGATAGCGTTGACCAAGGTGTGGTCGGGGTGGCCAGGAGCGGGGTGGACTGTCAACCCGGGCGGTTTATCTATTACCAGAAGATCGCTATCTTCATAGACGATCCTCAGGGGAATGTCTTCCGGGGCGAGAGCGGTGGGGGGAGGGAGGGTAAGATCAACCTTGTCACCTATATTTAACTTAAGGCTTGGCTTAGCTACCCGCTGGTTTAGTACAATAAAGCCCTGGTTTATTAGCCTCTGGACATAGCTACGAGAGAGCCCGGGGTATTCCTGGGAGATATATCTATCCAGGCGAATGCCTGCCCTGTCCGCGGTAAGATGGAGCGTTTCTGTCATCTCTATCCAGGTGGGCGTCCTCTGTCCAGGGAGAGGAAGAAAAAGGCGAGGATGGCGGCACCAACAACTATAGCGGAATCAGCGAGGTTGAACGTCGGCCAGATGCCAACGTCGATGAAGTCGGTGACATAGCCCAGGCGAAGCCTATCCGCCAGGTTGCCCACCGTTCCCCCGAGCAATAAACCTAAAGCCGACTTGCTCAAGGTCGTGTCCAGCGGCAGGTATCGATAGAAAATGAGAAGGGCGGCGATACCCACTAAGGCGGTGAGACTCAGGAGAAGGGTGTGGTCAGCGAATAGTCCAAAGACAGCGCCGGTATTCTTTACATGGGTGATTTGCAAAAAGCCTTCTTCCGGAATGGATTGATGCGGAGCTAAGTTAGCCCTGACCCAGAATTTGGTGAGTTGGTCGGCAGCCACTACCAGGATGGCGGTGAGGAAAAAATGCCTTCTGCCCCTCACCTTGGGGGGAATTTGCCCTTTGATTTGGCCTTGCAATTTAGGCACAGGTTTGCCTGAGGAAGTACCTCCAACCTTGCCGGGTTATAGGCTGACCACAAGCATCGCATAAGCCGTAAGTCCCCCTCTCATGCTTTTTCAGAGCGTGCTCTACTTCAGCAAAGAGGCTTCCTAGCTGCTCCTCCAAAGCCAGCCTTTTCCCAAACTCAAAGGTCTCCGTAGCCTCCTCCTCCCTTTTGCCCGCTGAAAAAGCATTGGGGAACCTATTTTACCTATAGCTGAAAGGAAAGGCAAGGAAAAAGTTTGAAAAGGATTGTTTAGTAACGTTTTTCTTCCCACCCTAATTAAGCTTTCGGGGGCTATGCCCCTGCAACCCCCTGAGGCTTCGCCGTGAGCTTAGCCGAACGGGTCTGGGAGCAAAGCTCCCAGTTCGGGTCCCCCGCGAAATCGAAGATTTCGCGGGGGCAGAGAAGACATCTCTGGGTGGGAGGGTGGAAAGAATCTGCGGTTAGTAAACGCTCTACGATCAAACCCTTGATTTTCAACTACCTCGAAGTGATTGACAAGCCAAATGTGGGTTGCTAAACTAGGTCATCTAGGCTCTTTCAGCGGATTCTTAGGTTTACGTGTGGGGAGTTTTTAATGGCAAAGCCCATCGATAAAGGGCTTGTTCAGGTTATGACCGGCAATGGTAGGGGCAAGACCTCTGCCGCATTGGGGTCGGTGCTCCGAGCCGTAGGGCATGGGCTACGAGCCTATATTGTCTTCCTGATGAAGGGCGATTACCCCTATGGCGAGCACAATGCCTTATCCCAACTCTCTAATGTCACCTTCTCCAGATTTGGGCAGCAGGGCTTTGTCGACCCCCAGAATGTAAAGCCGGAGGATAGGGAACAAGCTAGGAAAGCGCTGGAAGCAGCCCGAGAGGCTATGCTTAGCGGCGAGTATGATATGGTGGTGCTTGATGAGGTAAATATAGCGGTGGCCTGGAAGCTCTTAGAGATAGATGAGGTAGCGAAGTTGATCTCGGACAAGCCAGAGAAGGTGGAGCTTATCCTCACCGGTCGCTATGCCGATGCTAAGCTTATCGAACTGGCAGACCTGGTCACCGAGATGGTGAAAATTAAGCACCCCTTTGACAAGGGGGTAATAGCACGAAGGGGATTCGACTACTGAGTTAAAAAGAGGTTTCCACTGAAATCTTCGATTTCATGGCTAGAAAGTAGAAAAAGGAGGGGGTCTATGATTATCACACTGAGCGTAATCAAAGCTGATATTGGTGGCTATGTGGGGCATTCCAGCTCCCACCCCCGGGTTTTGGAAAGGGCTAAGGAATGCATTGAGCCTGCCCTGGCTAGCGGCTTGCTCATTGATTACCACATCACCAGATGCGGGGACGACCTGGAGCTGATCATGACCCACCAGGAGGGTGAGGAGAGCGAGCGCATTCATAAATTGGCTTGGGATACCTTTATTGAATGCACCCAGGTGGCGAGGGAGTTGAAGCTTCACGGGGTGGGGCAGGACCTCCTCTCTGATACCTTCTCCGGCAACGTTAAGGGGATGGGTCCGGGGGTGGCGGAGATGGAAATCGATGAGCGGGCTGCGGAGACGATCATCATCTTTATGGCGGATAAAACCGCAGCCGGGGGGTGGAATCTTCCACTTTATAAAATGTTTGCCGACCCATTCAATACCATCGGACTGGTAATTGCCTCCAATATGCACTCCGGCTTCTCCTTCGAGGTGCACGATGTCAAGGAGAGCAAGAGGATTACCTTCGACGCCCCGGAGGAGATCTACGATATGCTGGTCTTCATTGGGGCGCCCGGCCGCTATGCGGTAAAGGCGGTCTATCATCGGGAGACCAAAGAGATAGCCGCTGTCTCCTCCACCCAGCGCCTTTCCCTCATCGCCGGTCGGTATGTGGGTAAGGATGACCCGGTGTGTATTGTTCGCAGCCAGGGTCAATTCCCTGCCGTGGGTGAGGTGCTTGAGCCCTTTGCCACACCACACCTGGTGCAGGGATGGATGCGCGGCTCACACCACGGCCCCCTCATGCCGGTGCCCTTTCACCAGGCTAACCCCTCCCGCTTTGATGGTCCGCCCCGGGTGATTGCCGCTGGCTTTCAACTCTCTAGCGGGAAGCTTGTGGGACCTCGGGATATGTTTGATGACCCCGCCTTTGACCCGGCGCGCCGCCAGGCAAACGAGATGGCTGACTTTATGCGCCGCCACGGACCATTCGAGCCCCATCGCCTCCCCCTGGAGGATATGGAATATACCACCATGCCCCATGTGATGAAAAAGCTGGAGGAAAGGTTCGTCGCTATTTAGATGCCAAAGCTTCTCCTGGCCACAAATAACCCGGCTAAGGTGGATGAGTATTTTTTGCTCCTTCGCGACCTCCCCTACAAGCTGGTAACCCTCGCTGGGGAGGGCATTGACGCTGAGGTGAGCGAAGAAGGGGCTACTTTGGAAGAAAACGCCAGGATAAAGTCCATCGCCTATGCCGAGATCAGTCGGCTCCTTACCATGGCCGATGACTCCGGGCTGGAGGTGGATGCCTTGGGCGGTGAGCCCGGGCCCCTATCCCGTCGCTATGCCGGTGATAGTGCTTCTGACAAGGAGAGGATTGAATATCTCCTGGAGAAGCTCAGGGGTGTGCCCTGGGAGAGGAGGTCGGCTCGCTTCAGATGCGTTATTGCCCTGGCTTCAGCGCAGGGCAAGGTGGATCTTTATCAGGGTGAATGTCAAGGGCTGATCGGCATTGAGCCCCAGGGGGAGGAGGGCTTTGGCTATGACCCCATCTTTTACCTCCCCGAGCGGGGCAAGATGATGGCCGAGCTTCCCCTGGAGATGAAGAACGAGGTCAGCCATCGGGGACAAGCAGCCCGCGAGCTGTTGAAGCGCCTCAGAGAAGGGATCAAACTATGAGTGGGCTCTCCGATTCCTCCCAGCGCCCGATAAACTACCTGCGTATCTCGGTTACCGACCGCTGCAACCTGAGATGCATCTATTGCATGCCCGCGGGGGGTGTCCCTTTGCTCCCCCGCGACCATATCCTCTCCTATGAGGAGATCCAGGTTGTGACTCAAGTGGCAGCGGAACTTGGTATCACCAAGGTGAGGCTCAGCGGAGGCGAGCCCCTGATGAGATCAGGGCTAACCAAGCTAGTAGCGATGCTGAAAAAGATAGAAACTATCGACGATATCTCCCTGACCACAAATGGGACGCTGCTCAAAGAGCACGCTAGCGAACTCAAGGAAGCAGGTCTGCGACGGGTCAACATCAGCCTGGACACGCTCAAGCGGGATAGGTATCAGCACATCACGGGAGAAGACAAGTTAAACCAGGTGCTTAGTAGCATCAATAAGGCGAAGTCCGTTGGGCTTCATCCCATTAAGATCAACACCGTGGTTATGCGGGGGATAAACGATGATGAGCTCCTCGATTTCGCTGCCCAGAGCCTCGAGGAGGACTGGCATGTGAGGTTCATTGAGCTTATGCCCTTTGGCAAAAGGGAGGAAAGATTTGTGCCCGTTCAGGAGATGAAGCAGCGCATTGCGGCGCTGGGGGAACTGGAGCCCTATCCTTCCGACATAGGCAATGGCCCGGCGAGGTATTTTCGACTACCCCGATCGCAAGGAACCATTGGCTTCATCACCCCGGTAAGCGAGCACTTCTGCTTTAGGTGTAATCGGCTACGCCTTATGGCCGACGGTCGATTGCGCCCCTGCCTCCTCTCAGATATAGGGCTTGACCTGAGGGGTCCTTTGCGGGACAGTGCATCGGTGGAGGAGATCAAGCACCTGTTCCAGGAGGCCGCCGCCGCCAAGCCCCTTCACCACCACTTAGCTCAGGGGTTTACGCCTGAAGAGCAATCAATGTCCCAGGTAGGGGGTTGAGCATGAAAGAACCGACGGGGCAAGCCCATATGGTGGATATAACCCAGAAGCCGATCACTCAGCGGGAGGCGGTGGCTAAAGGCATGGTGAGAATGCGACCCTCCACCCTTGAGGCGATCAAACGGGGCGAAGTAGAAAAAGGGGACGTTTTAGCCATTGCACAGCTGGCTGGCATAATGGGAGCGAAGCAGACCCCCCACCTACTCCCCCTGTGCCACCCCCTGCTCATCGACAATGTGAAGGTGGAGTTTAGCCTTGATGAGGAGAACAGCGGTGTGGAGATAGCCGCCACTGTCAAGGGGAGCGGGAGGACGGGCATGGAGATGGAGGCGCTCACCGCTGTCGCCATCAGCGCCTTATGCATTTATGACCTGTGCAAGCCAATAGACCCGGGAATTCAGATAGAGAGGATTCGCCTGACAAGGAAGAGCGGCGGGAAAAGCGGCACCGTGGTACTGGAGTAAAGCCCACTACTGTGGTATATTAAGGAACACTAAAGGGGATTATGCAACTCTAGATACACCATAATGCAGGAGAACTGAGAGTTGATGAATGACTTCTATTTCGGGGGTGTGTTATGAAGCTATCTTGTCTACAGGAGAACCTAATCCGGGGGCTGAGTGTGGTGGGGAGGGCGGTGCCCACGAGGACAACCCTGCCCATCACCAACAATGTCTTTCTATCCACAGACCAATCCCGTCTCAAGCTGGTGGCCACCAACCTGGAGATCGCCATTAGTTGCTGGATTGGAGCCAAGGTGGAGGAGGAGGGAGCGATAACCGTTCCAGCGAGGTTGCTCACCGAGTTTATCAACTCCCTGCCCAACGAGAGGGTCGACATCACCCTTTCCCCCCGCACCCGGACCCTTGAGCTGCAGTGCGCCCGGTTTGAAGCCCGCATAAGCGGCATGGATGCGGAGGATTTCCCACCTATCCCCCAGGTGGCTGAGGGCATAACCACGAGGATAGAGCCTGAGGCCCTTCGCCTGGCGATCTCCCAGGTGGTCTTCTCGGCTGCCACCGAGGACACCCGACCGGTTCTCACCGGCGTTCATGCCGAGTTCGAGGGGGAAATACTCACCCTGGCTGCTGCCGATGGCTTCAGGCTGGCGGTTCACCGCATGCCCCTGGCTGCCCCAGTGGGTGAAAAGGTGGAGGTTATCATCCCGGCGAGAGCCCTCTCGGAGCTCAACCGCCTCGTGGCTGCTCAGGAGGAGCCTATTGAGGTAAGGGTAAATCCCCAGAAGAGCCAAGTTCTCTTCCAGTTGAAGAACACTGAGATGGTATCTCAGCTCATCCAGGGCACCTTCCCCAACTATTCCCAGCTCATCCCTCAGAGCTATACTACCCGGGCAGTGGTCGATACCGCCGAGTTTCTGCGGGCGACCAGGACTGCCTCCATCTTCGCCCGCGATGGTGGTGGGATTATTCGGCTGGAGATAACCCCTGGTGAGGAACTCACGCCGGGAAGGGTGGCCATCTCCGCCCGGGCTGAGGAGGTGGGCGATAATAAAGGCGAAATCGATGCCCTGATAGAGGGGGAAGCAGCCAAGATCGCCTTCAACGGGAGGTATCTCGCCGACGTCCTGGGCATACTCCATGAGGAGAAGGTAGCTATAGAGACCACCACCTCCTCCAGTCCCGGCGTCATCCGCCCGGTAGGGACGGAGAACTACATCCATGTGATTATGCCCATGTTCGTTCAGTGGTAGCTGATATTTAATTTGTTATAAAAAGGAGAGTAGAAATGCGCTCTTTCTTACTCTATAGTTGACAAAATCCCATGTAACTGTATAATGCGGCTAAATCTTGATAGGAGGTGCACAATGCTACTTGCTTCTCAAATTATTCTCATCATCGCCGGATTACTGGCTCTCTTCGATGTGTTTCTTATGGTTACCCACCGTCCCAATCCGGTAAAGTCGTGGCCCATAC
>SDBU01007148.1_pt1 | contig 12932 bp, 12 predicted proteins | sample 2277071 | NCBI WGS metagenome assembly SDBU01 (sample SAMN10397929, study PRJNA504765) | marine sediment metagenome | isolation source: marine sediment core GS08_GC12, 126 cmbsf | place: Arctic Ocean: Gakkel Ridge, Loki's castle | collected 2008 | reverse complement strand
CTCCTTACTACTATCAACTAATGCAACCTTACAGCAACAACAACAGTAATGCAAGAGGCAGGCTGTATCTACAGCCCATAGAATGTATGAATACTTTAGAGGGAGTGGTATAGATGGTTAGACCGCGCACGTTCGACGATGCAGTGGTGGAGCGGGCTGTAGAGCTGGTGATCGCTACGTCCAGCATCGCCCAGGCGCACCACACCTTAGAGGAAGAACTGAAGGCGCAAGGATTGGAAGCCCCCGGTTATGAATCCGTACGCTTCTGGGCCAACAAGAGCAAGGAAGCGATGGAGCTTGTCCACACTGATAACAAGAAGGAGATGGTCGCTATCGCCTCAGACGCCGCTAGAGCGTGGGGACAGAGGGCGGTAGAGGCCGCCGTAGCCGTCAAGGAAGATGGGAGCTACACAGTCCCCCACGGTCAAGTCATGGTGCCCTACGGGATCGCCATGCAACGGCGTACAGACTGGGAGAACGTAGGCAGTAAGGGGAATCAGATGAACGTGCAGTTTAACCTGGTAACTCGTGAATAGCTGGCAGACTCTCCTGATGATACAGATGTACAAGGGCAAGTACCTATCGTCCAAGCCACCTAACGAGGAACATTGGCTCAGGTTGTGGGTGCTGGTCTCGGATGCCTACCCGGAGACGCTGAGGGTGGCGTGATGTGTAGGTGTGGACATGACCGACTGTTCCACTCGGATGCCGACAAGCTCCAGTTCAACGCGCATCAGTGTATCGCTAAGCGCGACCTGTACCAGTGTGCTTGTTGGGAGTACCGTGCTGCTGATAGTGTTAACTGCCAGAGATACTCAGAAACAAAAGCACAGTCAGTATCACTCGACTCCAATCGACTCATTGCCTAGCTTTGCCACCCGTGCCTAGTGCTCATACCTACACATAATCGTGGGCATGGGCTCATTCGTATCTGGGCGTGGTTGACCTAAGACATATAGTGCGAACCAGGGGACGGGTTCCCGATCCGCGGCTCTGTGTATATCTCTAGGTTATCAACTCCCAGACGCGGCCCCGTATCTGGCCTATTGACATAAGGAGGCATCGTGAAGCCTAAGTGCAAGCTATGTGGGAGTGCTCATTGGACGTACGAGGAGCACATGATGAAGGGAACGGAGGCGTTACAGAAGGTGGGGGCGAGCGTGTTACGAAATACCGTTACGAAAAGGACGCCTGTTACGAAACCAGTTCTGAGTGCTGCGGCTGAGGCGGCGGGGGGCGGGCCTCGATTACCCCCACCGAAATACAGCACATTGCAGTCGAGGGAGAAGCCCGCAATCCTTGACGACGGTTCCTCGGCGGCAGCACTCAGCGCTGGTCGTCCCAAGAAGCACAAGACGAACGCTGAGCGCCAGCGGGCCTACAGGGAAAGGAGCAAGTAAATGAGACAGAACGTTCACGAGCACCAAGAGCACAACAACCATATATGCGAGACACACCTAGGCCTCTGCAAGAGCTGTGATGTAGTCTACTGTGTTGAGTGCGGCAAGGAGTGGAGCGCGGAATGTAAGCTGGCGCACGCCAACTGGACTTACATATCCCCGGACACGTCAGGCATCACAACGGACATTCCCTACACAACTACCTGTTCTCACACCAACTAGGGAGCGCTCCATCACAAAATGACGACTGAAGTCGAAATATCTCTGAACAGGGGGGCACAGGACGGGTTCGTCCGTTCCGAAGCTCAATTTCCTGCGTTCATGGGGGGCCAGGGTTCGGGAAAAACAGCCGGTGGGGTGATTAAGTGCTGGATGTACACGATAGAAAACCCCGGCTCAAGGGGAGTCTGGACGGAGCCGGTGGCGGCGATGTTCCAGGAATCCTGTCTCCCAACGCTGAGAACCTTCTTCGGAGAGTATGAGGGTGGATTCTGGCAGGAACAAGGCAAGGGTGGCCCCAACCATAGGATTGAGTTCTCCAACGGGTGTGTGTGGATGCTCAAGGCCGCTGAGACGCCTGAGAGGTTGGTCGGGTTCGAGGTTGCCTGGGTTCTAATGAACGAGGCCGGTTCCACCGAACACGGAAGTCAAGAGCAGGCTTACCTGAATCTCATCGGTCGATTAAGGCAAAAGGGATTCCGACATTGGTTGGGGATCGCCACGACCCCCTCCGGGAGGAACTGGCTATTTAGAGAATGGGTGGAGTCCGAGACAGCAAAGGAAACCGGCCACGTTCTGTTCAACGGCTCTACTTTCGAGAACAAGGAGAACTTACCGGATGAGTACATCAAGAGGATGACCCAGGCGTACGTCGAAGGGACTCCGATGTACCGCCAGCTTGTTTTGGGCGAGTTCGTCCAGATGGAGGGATTAGTCCTCCCTAACTTCGACGTTGACAAACATGTTTCACCCTGGCCGGACGAATTGTTCATACGAAAAATAGCGGGCGTGGACTTCGGCGTTCAGAGTCCGACCGCAATCGTGGAATGTTCAGTCACTAATTCCGGTCACAGGTATTTACGGGAATGGCTGTACAAAAGAGACTGTGACGACGAGACGTTCGTGAAAGCGTGTAGAGACGCGATGGACGATGGGGTCACCTTGTTTGTCTGTGACCCGTCAGGGAAAGACAGGATTAAGTGGATGAACGACAAAGGGATTCCTTCAGTTAAAGCAAGATCAAACCGAATCGAGGCTAGGGTGAAGTCGTGGATCACCCCCTTGAGTCAAGGAATGCTGACCATCTGCAACGAATCACAGTTCCTCATCCGAGAAGTCTCTGGATTGTCCTGGGCGAAAAGACGAGGACGAGAACTAGAAACCGATAAGTTCGATGTCAACACCCCAGATCACGGATTTGACGCGTCCGCCGACGCCCTTCAGGAGATAGAAGCGATGCCGATTGGATTCAAGACGCCGAAGGTAATAGAGCACGGAGTCCTGGCGTGAGAAAAGACCTCCCCGACCCCCAACAGATCGACGAAAGAGCGCGGGAGAAAGAAGCCTCGTCCCATCCCCAGCAGAAACTCGATATGCAGATGGTCTCCCAGTACCACCAAGATCACGTCCTCAACGCCTACGACCCTGGGGATAAAAAGGATCAGCGAGGCGACAAGAATATCGCCAGGGGTGTGGGTATGGGGATCGTCGGCACTCAGATCGACCGCAACGTCCACGTTCTAAGACCCCGACCTTCCGCAAGAGTCAACGCCGTCGGCGGGCAAGAGGCGGAAAGGCACGTGTCGGGGAAGATCGAACCCTGGCTGAATACCGCCGTGTGGCTCTCTCAAGGGGATTTCCCCGTCTGGGACACCGGACTACTAGACCAGAGTTTAATAGGAGAGTTCGTCTCCAAAGTCCTCCCCGCTCCTCAGTTCTGGGCCGATGATGAAGTGGCGGAAGAGGTTGAGAAGTTAAACTCTCTGGTTGCTGAAGGCGCTCCTGAAGAAGAGATCAAGAAACAGAAGGCGAGACTACAAAGAGCCAAGGACGACAACTGGCCAATTGTGTGGAGGTATGTAGAGCCGACTTCATGTTTTGCCGTCTGGGACGAACGTGGCATCGCGGAAGTGTTCGAGGTCAGGAAGCTCACAAAACAAACCATCCAGTCCCGATTCGGGGCGATTGATTTACCGAACGACATGAAGAAGGAGACTGAATTAGAGGTCATTGAGTACGCAAACCACAAGTACGTCGCCTCTATTTTGAGACAAGGGAAGGGTAAATTATTCAAGCGCGACGCGATGTTCTTAAAGGAACCGTGGGAACACGGGATGGGGATGCTGCCCTACACGTTCATTCGCTTCGACCCCATGAGGCAGAACGAAAGAGGGCACACACGACGAGGAGCGTCGTACCACGGCAGAGAGATGGTGCAGATGCTCGATGAGTCGATCACTGATCTGAGAACCGTCACTCGCAAAGAGGTGGAATCCCCCCTCTGGGTGAGGCTATTCCCCAGACTAAGAACAGCTCTGGGCATCGAAGAGAAAACCATCGACATCAGGGCCAACGAAAACGTCGTTCTCTACGGGGGTGAAGAAGGTAGCGAGGAGATGGGAAGGTTCCCCACCGCGACAGTGAACCCTAATTTATTCCAACTGGTCGCCTTCGCGGCGCAGTATCTTGATAGATCAGGAGCGCACCGGCCTGAAACAATCGGGCAAGGCCCAGCGGGACAGTCCGCTGTTCACTTGGACACGGCTAGACAAGCTCAGATCACCGAACTCTCCGTGGCCCACTCTAATTTAGAGGACGGGTTCGCCAACATCTGCAAACTGCACCTAAGAGCGTTACCAGAAGATGACAAAGTGACGATAAGGGAAGCCGACAACAAGCACGGCTCTCGTGAAATCTCGCTTACCAGAGAGGACGCGGAGAAATACGAGATACTACTCCAGGGTGTGATTAAGATGGCGCTCCCCGTGAACCGTGGCGCTGCCGTGACCAACGCTCGATTACTGACGGAGGCTCGCGGGCCTGGACAACGACCTCTTCTTTCGGACGTTGCCGTTTTGCAGGGAGAGTTGGACATCGAGAACCCGATGGAGATGGTCGATAGCGTCAACGAGCAGTTGGTCGTGAACGCCTTAGTCGACCAGTACATCGAAACATTGAAGAGACAGGCCCAGGTCGCCGCCGGAGAATTGTCGCCGGAAGAGATCGCGGCCATCGCGCAAGGTTTCGCCGACCTCCCCCAACAGGCGCAGCAGGCGCTACTATCAAGGTTCTCAGGCGACGTACCCCCAGAGTTGGGCGGAGGCGGGCAGTTAGCACGTGGTGAAGCGAACACAGCTCGAACCACACGCGGCCAGCAGCTATCGGAGCTACAGGGTGGCGGATAATTTTGGCTCTCCGAACCTCACGGACACTTCTGGGAGGTACGACCGCATCCTAAACAACGCCCAGAAGAGAGTTGAGGAAGTCAAGAAGAACCTCAACGTCGTCCCCAATAGACCCGTGGGTTCGGTGAAGCTCTCGCCGGAAGAAGAGAAACGAGACTACATGGCCGTCTCCTTCGACGCGGCGGCTCTGGACGACAGATTGAGCCAGTTCATCGCCGAATTAGGCTTCGGGCCAGGGATGCTCGAATTCGCCTCCTGGGTGAAGCGAAATGCCGTATAGCCGTTTCGTAACCCCCGACACTCGCACGAAGAGAGTGGAGGAACACACCCAGCGCGAGTTTCAGCGAAAACTAAGACTCGACGCTGTGTTCAAGCAGAAGAGCGACGAAATTAAACTTCAGATGGAGCAAGAGAAAGCGCGGGGCACTGGGCTAGACCTTAATACACAGATGGAGACCGAACGGGCGCGGTCATTGGAATTGAACAAGAGACGATTCCAAGAGGTGGAGCGACGGTTTGACCGCACTACAGGGGCTCGCACGATACAAGAGATACTAGAAACTGGCGAATCCCCCCTCGGCGTTGCTGCCGCAGGCGGAAGGGTGAGCGTGCCGCAGTTCGACCCAGGCCGTGGGCTCATAGAGACAGTTGGTAAAGGTATTGAGCTAGAGCAGGAAGCGGAATTCAGGGTTAATAAGTTCATTCTTGAACAGATGGATACTCCGCCAGAGCAATTCCCCGAACGTGAGGAATTCGGAGCTTTCCAGGGACGGCTCACAGAGGAGCAGAGAGCGAACCTTAGAAGCGTTCCCGTAGTCGGCCCCGCACTTGAAAGAGAGGTGGAGTTTCTTTCCTCGCCTGCGGGATTGGGGACAGCCTTAGCCTTCCCTGGACAAGTAGCGGCGGGCGCTGGCGGCGGTATCGCTGCCGCGACAACCGCTCAGGAATTGGGAGCCTCAGAGAACGTGCAGCTCGCGGCCCAGGTCGCAGGAAACGTCCTGGCCCCAGGCGGGGGGATCGTTCCGGCAACTGCCGTAACACGCCCCGTAGGAGCGGCGGCACGGACAGGAAGAGAGCTGGTGGGTGAGGCTGCGGAGCGGGCGCGTCTAGCGCCAGAGGTTGGTGGTGGCCCATTACGTGGTGGGCAGGAGTTGCTTCTGCCGGACGAATTGCGTCTCTACTCTGAGGGCGTGCCTCCGCCTAAGAAACTGCCCACGGGTGAGATACCGGAGCGAGGCGGCAGCGGGGCGCAGCAGGTACTTGACTTCAAGGAGGAAACGCTGCTCGAACCAGGCCGCACAACGCAATTCCCTGGTGTTAAGCAGGCTGCTTCGGGGCTGAACCCTAGCGTGCCGATGGAGCGCAACGTCTTGGTTTCCTACAACGGACGACAAGCCGCTGGTGCCTCGCTGGAGACGGAGTTCGCCGCCGCCAGGCAATCGCCATTGGATGAACTCAAGGCTGTCTTCCGTGAAGACCCGCCCCGCTACAAAGGGCCAGACAATAACCCATTCAAGAATACGCTGAAGGACTGGGGCGACAATCCTGAGTTCTACACCTTGACGGAGAGACATCGTGCTGCCGCTGCCGCATATAACGCCGTTGGCGACCAGACTCTTGCACGTTCCTCTGGTGAGTTTGGCGTGAAGGTAGAACCGTTCCCCGTCAAAAAGGGCGGGTTCTTTTCGCCGACAGTGGCGACCAGGGAGTCCTTGGACGAAGGACTAAAGAAAGTCACGGAGGGGTATACATCAGCAAGCGTCAGTGCGCGTGGGGCCAGGACGAAGACCCGCGTGTATGAGGGCGCGTACCAACGCTGGCAGAACAACCCCAGCTTCAGGGCTGAGACCAATCTTGACGAACTCACGGGTCTCCATGACCGTGCACTCTCCAAGCTGTCAGGCGATGAGACGTTCAGGTTGGGCGCTGGGGGGAAGACTCGGATAGAACTCATGGAGCAGTTACATCCAGCACTATTTCAGAGAATGACTGGCCTGCGCCAACGGCTTGCTTCCTTGCGGGGAACAGCGGGTCGCCTGAACAAGAAACTGGGCGAAGCGATTGACGGCTTCCTGTCTGCTCCCGGTGATGTTCCTCTCAGCGACCTAGCCGATGCCCTAGATGTCACAATCACTCGCGGGATACGGAAGGGCGTGAACGTCAAGGCTATCAACGCTGAGATTCGTGCTGTGCGTCAAGAGATACGGAAACTCCGTCCCGCATGGGAAGCAGCCAACCTTGAGCCCTTCGTCTTGAATCGCAAAACGTTCCGCTTCCACCAACCGGAGCAGTCCGCTGCAATCGACAAGATTTTACAGACGAAGCTAAACATCGGGCAGGGCTTTGCGGACGCCATTGACGAAGTGCGCCTCACGGCCTTCGCGGGCGATGTTTCTCCCTTGACGATCCAGGGCTTACTCGGTGGGCTATCGCACCCGCTCGTGACGGCTACCAACGCTCGCAACATCGTGAGGTCACTCTGGAACCCTGACGAACTGCTGAAGATCGCCACGCGGGAACCTGGGTTAGTGGAGCGGTTCACACGTGCCACGGGGCGACCGTTCGGCGAGGCGGGGCCTGAGTTTGTGCAGCAGTTCAAGGGCATTGAACGAGCACGGATTCCCTTCACCAAACTCCGCCCAGGACACGCCCTTAATCGAAGACTGATGGCTGCTGTTGAGGAGATTCGATATGCGGCGTGGAAGACCGACCAGGACTTGCTGCGGAAGCTGAATCCAGGGATGACGCAGAACGTCGCTGATGCGGAGGCGGCCAACTTCTTATCCAAGATGATCCCCGCCTTGAACCCTGCGGAGACGGGAAGGTCAGTTCTGAGGGCGCGGTTTGAGCGGATACCGATAATCTCGTCATCATTCCTGGCTTCGCCGCCCGCGCTGATGAAAGACATTGCTAGCGGGCTCGCCAAATTGGGCGCTTCCACGAAGCTGTCGCCCCTAGCCCGTTGGCAGGCGTTGAGCGGAAGAGAGCAACTGGCGATCCTGCGCGGACTCAACCTCGCGGGTAGCCTCTCTGCCCTGACTGTGGGTTCCTATATAGCGTCGGGGTTTTCGCCTGAAGAGGCGGTTAAGAAGGCGCTCGACCCGACAGGGAACAACCCGCGATTCCTCTCTATAGCACTCGGCAAGGATCGCTACATCCCTATCGGGGGGCCTGTGAGATCGTTCATTCGAGGAATGGTGCCGGAGAAGATAGGCGAGGTGGAAGGCGTACCAATATACGTCCCGTTCACGAATACAAAGAACTGGCTATTGGGCAAGGTGACGCCCGCAGTCAAGGCCCCGATTGACATCGCTCGCAACGAGGACTTCTTCGGGGGCAAGATCGCCACTGGGAGCTTCCCAGAGAACATCCTGCGTGCTGTCTGGTACGGCGCGAACAGCGTGCTGCCTCTTGCCGCTGCGGAGCCCTCAGAGGCGATCCGACGCGGCGAAGTTGAACCGACAGACATAGGAGAGTTAGCAATACGTGGCGGTGGTCAATTGGCGGGCTCGGACATCAGGGAGCTGCGGTTGAGGGAAGCGTTTGAGCGAGAGACGGGACGTTCGTACTCAGAGACGCCCTCGGTGCTCCGGCGGCGACTCATAGCGGACAGCCCTTTCCTAACACGCCTAGCCGAGCAGCAGGAGGTGTTCTTCCCTGACGAGGGGAAGCGTATCCGCACGGAGCGCAGCACGGAACTCTTGCCCCACGCCCAAGCCGCTCTACAGGGAGGGCTAGAGGCTGTTCGGGCCTACAACGATAATCGCAAGTTCATCATGGCCAAGTTTGGCGGTGTTAGTGAAGAGGTCTTCGGCGACTTGGACATTGAGCCGCAGGGTCGGGACAACGAGCTTCTATCCCAATATTACGAGGTTGACTTCCGTGCAGACCACAACGGGAACGGAATCCCAGGGGACGACGAAGATGTTCGCCTAGCCCTGGAGGAGCAGGACGGGCTGAAGAGCCAGATGTCGTCTGGCGTACAGGACGCCCTAAACAACCCCGAAAACTTCTTTGTAGACCCAGAAGTGATTGAGTACGAGACTCTGCGGCGGGAAGGCGTCGATACCATACGGGAGATACTGGAACTTCCTAAGTGGCAAGGGCTTACAGTGGAGGAGGGCGACGCTCTCGACGATCTAGTTAGCCGCATCCAGGCCGACGTTCAGAGGTATAAAGCCCAAGCTGTCCGCGAAGGAGGCGATTCTGATTCTGTCACGTTCCGCTCTACCGCTGAGTGGTTAGTGGGTCGGGGCACCATCACCGAGCTAGATGCTGAGAACGCCATCGCCGTCAGTTCAGGCAACGCGCTACGCGATGCGGGGCGCGTAAACCTAGCCTTAGAGAGCAGGGAGATATTGCTCGGAACCTTCCCTGACTTCTTCGGCTCTGTTCTTCCTGCCGAAACGGAGAGGGCAGCGTTGACAGAGGAAGAGATCGAGCAGCTACAGCCAGCGGGGGTTAGATGATGCTACGCGATGACGTAATAGATGAACGCCACCACGACGTAGAGGCCGAGCAGCATGAACAACCCCTCGCCAATGAGCACTCCCCACTCGGAGATAAAACGTCTCACAACAGGACAGTATACACCTCGGAGGCAAGGCGATGAGTCATATACCAGGCCATGTAGCCACGGGCGATAGTGGCGGCGGCGGCGACACACTGGACGATTTCGTAGGCTTCGCTTTCCTTGACCTAAGTTCGGGGCGCGAGGGCGTCCTCACCAAGCGTTCAGTGTTAGGCAACACGACCTACTGGCTGAACTTCCCGGCTGGCACTGTGGGGGCTGGTGAGTCCACAGGCTTACGCATCCAGCCAGGAATGTTTCTCGTTGACCCCAGGAGCCGGTTGTCAGTCACGATAGGTTCAGGCAACGCCGTGACAAGCACCAAGCTCAGTGAGGGCGACTTAGACCGCATATTCGGCACCGCAGGGACCGGCGCTTCTGGCGGCACCGCTTCCTTCGCCTCCTCGTCAGCTGGCCTGCAGCAGGAGTTCCAGAACGAGCAGACCCTACTGGGCCAGCAGCACGAGAACGATCTGGCCATCCTCACCGCGCAACTCGAAAGCGCCTCTGGAATTAACGCCCAGAACATCCAGGCCCAGATCGATTTAGAGAACATGAGGCACGAGAATGACCTCGCGGAGTTGGCCCTACAGTTCGAGAACCAGCTAAAGCAGACCACCCTCGGCGAGATCGGGGCCACGACCAGGACATTGATTCAGGAGAAGGGCCAGGAACGAGCGCGACAGACAGAACTCGCGGGTAGGGACATCTTCAAGTTCACGGCCAATCTCAGGGGACGTGCCGCCGGCACCGCCCCGACGCCTACAGACATCTTCAAGCAGCAGGGGGCAGAGTTCATCAACCGACCCTTACCCCAAGTTGACCCGAACGCTCCCCTCTCGGAGTTGCAGGCAGGGCTGAGTGCCCTACAGAAGCTAGAAGCCCCGCAAGGACAGGGGATATTCGGGTTGGCGCATGGTGGGGTTATCCAGATGGAGCAGGGCACGGACGGTTCGTTCGGCCAGAAGCAGGCGTTTTTCGTCGGCGAGAACCCTGACGGCACGATCAACGACACCACCGAGATTCTGATTACCGGCGGAGGCAGGACGGAGATCATCCCCATTTCGGGTGGCGCTCAGGGCGGGCTGGACATCCCTAACCTGAACCTCGGAGGTTTCCCTGATCTGTTGAATTTCCTGAGAGGGAGTACGGGGTTGACCGGCTCCGCTGGCGTGGCGGGAACAGACGTACGCGCTCCATTACTCAGAAGCGAGGCGTCACGACTAGGAGCGTTCCAGAGAGCGCCAGGGACGATCCTTCAGGGCGCTCAGGACTTCGGCCAACAAAGACAGGGGCCGGTGTTCGTGGTGGATGAAACGGGGACGTTAAGGCCGTTCACGAACTTCGACATATTCAGTCAGTCGGGTTTCAACGCTGGTCAGGTGGAGACGATCCCCTTCTCCCAGCTAAGCCAATTCCGAACCGGCGAAGCGATTAGCGACACCCCATTTAGCTTCCCGCAGCGCGACCCCAAGCTTCCCCAGCCCGAATTCCAGGCGTTCGGCGAGCCGCTGAACACCCTACAGGGATTTCTTGATCTGGCGAGAATCAACCCCGACTTCTCCGAAGCGGACGCGCATAACTTGGCCAATCGAATTGGGTTCCTCCCCGCGCCTGCAAAGATAGCCCGTCAGATCGGGATAGGTGGGGCGAACCTGGACGATCAAGAGATTCAGGGGTTGCTGTCGCTGTACGGCCTGGCGAACGTTGACCTAAACACATTCTTCCGACAGATAGAGGCCGCGACCCCAACGGGCCGCGCAGGCAGGCCGCAACGCATCGGGTTCACCGGAGCGCGTCTCTAACACGAATCTAAGTCAACATGTGCCGCCTGTGATGGCGGCTTTTTGTATAGGAGGACTACATGGACACGGAAACGACGCTACCGTCTCCGACTGAGGCCGTAGAAGCTCCGTCGACCGAAAAGGCCGAGGAGCTTGCGACTGAGGCCGTAGAAGAAGCGCCAGCCGAAAAGACGCCGTGGGCAACGGTTGAAGACCCCTACGACGTGATTGAACTGGAAGACTTTAAGCCCATCCTTGAGCGCCGCTCTGGACTGATAGAGGAGCGTTTGAGGGAGGACTACGAAGGCCGTTTAGTGGCAGCCACGAAGAACTGGGAGTCCACCAACACCCACAGCACCCTATCGGGCATCGTGGGCAACCTGACAGAGCAACTGGAGGCTAGCAATCTCGAAGGGGCTGAGAAAGCCATAGCGCGACTGGAGAAGTTCCGCGAGCCCTACATGGAGGCGCACGAAAGAGATCTCCAGGGTAGGGGGGCGACCGCGATGGCGGGACAAAACCTCCGTCAGATGCTCGGCCTCTTGGACGTTCGCAGCCAGGAAGTCCTGTACGACTTGGCCAGAAAGACGCAGGGGAGCTGGGAGCCCGTGTTCAAGAAGTTCCTCGAACTCGGCGGCAAGAAGGACTTCGAGCGCGGCCTCAAAGAGAACCGCGACGCTGCCGCTGAGAGAGAAAAGCTAGAAGCCCGCAAGGGCAAGGGGGCGAACCTGACCCCTGGCAGTCCTGCGGGCACAACGGACTTAAACGAAGCCCGCCGAGCATATGCTGCTGGCGAAACGAACGAGTATCCAGGGTGAGGCTCGGCATAATTTAGGAGAAATTCATGGCAATCCAGACTGCAACAACCGGAAATCTAGCGAACGCCCAGAACATCCTTCTCTCTAAGGCCCGCTTCACAGAGGAGAACAACGCCGTTGCCTTTCAGCTTCTTGAGCCGTTCATCCTGCCTGAAGGTGCGAAGACGGTCACAGTCCCCAAGGTGGGGCAGGCGAACTTCTCCCTCCTGACGGACGGCGTGGACATGACCGACACCCAGGACATTGGGATGACCACCACCGACCTCACCACGGCAGAGAGGGGTGCCAAGTTCATTCTGACGGACAAGCTGGTGAGACAGGCCAACGATAACACCTTCAACATGGTGGGTAAGCAGCTTGGTGACGGCCTTGCCCGAATCAAGAGTACAGACGCCATCGCGTTGTACACCAACCTCAACGGCGGCACAGCCCTCGGAGCCGACAACATCGACTTCGAGATCATTAACGCCGCTGCCTGTATCGCCTTCGCACGGGCCAACAACTTCCCCGGCCCGGTGTACATCGTCCACCACCCCAACGCCATATATCAGTTGATGGCCTCAATGGCCATTGCGCCTGAAACGGCAGGCGACCCGCTGGCGGGCAGTGACCCTGAGCGCGGGAAGCTCCTTAAGAACTTCTACAAGATGAAGTTTGATAACGTGTCCGTCTTCCAGACCGCTGACATCGCGGTGGAGTCCGGCGTGGACTCCGGTATCGGGGTCATCGCCTCCGAAATGGCGATGGCGTCTCTCACGAGCGTAGGGTTCCAGACCAAGAACGACGAGGATATTTCACTCCGCGCCACTGAGGTTGTCGTCATCGCCGACTACGGCGTGTTCGAGCTAGACGACGGTTACGGCGCAGGAATCCAGTACGAGATCGGCGCACCTTCGACTAGCAACTAAGGAGTGATTAGATGGCAGGCCGTGTGGACGATGCGACTGAGGCGTGGA
>SDBU01007147.1_pt1 | contig 12933 bp, 11 predicted proteins | sample 2277071 | NCBI WGS metagenome assembly SDBU01 (sample SAMN10397929, study PRJNA504765) | marine sediment metagenome | isolation source: marine sediment core GS08_GC12, 126 cmbsf | place: Arctic Ocean: Gakkel Ridge, Loki's castle | collected 2008 | reverse complement strand
ACCGTGACATTCCCAACATTTGAATATTTTGTATAATTCTTTCTCCTTTGCTAAGGTTTGTGGGGTTATTGAGGATTCGGCTGAAACTTGAATCACTCTTTCCGGTTCCTCGCTAATCTCTGCCAGTTTCTTTATATGGTATGCCAGCGCCCATCGCTCGTTGTCAGAAAGGGAAACGAATTTGGGCATTGCAGAACCTGGCATCCCTTCAGTAATGTTACGGAAAAGGTCTTCATCTGTAGGAACGTCACCTGTCGGAGTGGAACGGACTTTGAAAACTCCGTCTGTAAAATTCCGGGGTTTTGGAAAAAGGAGATAAGCTGCAGTACCATCCCCTTTTCCTTCTGTTCCGTGACAAACCTCACATTCCTTTTTGTAAAGCTCTTCCCCTTGCTTTAAAAATTCAGGTGTTGCTTCGGGGGCGGGTGTCTCCGTAACAGCTTGGATAACCCCACACACAATTAAGAAAATCGAAATAATTGTTATGATGCCATAGACGTTCATTATTTTCTTTTTCATCTTACTACCTCTCTTCAAATTCAATCTCGTTGCATGATAAACACGCCAATTCAGGCTCAAAAGCCGCAGGCGTAAAGTGTCGAATTTCCTCCGGTGTGACTTCCAGAAACTGCGTTTCGAAAGCCAAGAAGCCCTCAGTCAATGCGGTAAGCTCTTTATAAAACCCCTTCCCCACTTTTTTGCTCAGAAGTCTAACAAAAAAGGGAGCCCATCGCCCCAAATGTTCTTTCAGAAAGTTCCTTTGAGCTTCCCGACAAATTTGGCTATTTTCTAGCCCATGATATTCCAGGGCGTATGCCTCTTTGTAGATGAGAAAATGCATAAACTCTAATTCGATGCTGATGTGGTCGAGCCGCTCTTTAAGTTCCTCCGAAGGCTCTAAGCCAAAAGCCCTATAAAATCCTGCAATATCCGCCATGTCTTGGGAACTCTGGAAGATGTGCGCCTTTCCGTATTCAGTCTCATACGGTGGATACTCTTTGGAAATGGTATGGCCAAATATCCTCTGATACTCCACCTGCAAATCTTCCAGGGAGAAACTTTCTAAGGAAGACGCCAAGTTCTCAAACCTTCTTAAAGACTGATTTCCTCCGCATTCAAAGAGGCGGTGAACCCAACCTGTTGCATTCTCAGCAAAGGTTTCCTCCTGGATGAGAGAGAACAGTTCTTCTTCAGGATAGAAGAAAGCGACTGAAAGGAATTGATACATCCCACTCCTGGCAAAAGCAACTGTTATGGTTGTTGAATTATCTGTATTCATATGTTTTCTCAATTCATAGTTCTCTCACTAGTGTTGGGCGTAAATAAACTACCATTTTCGTATTGCGTGTTGCGTCCTGAGTAACCAATCACCAATTACTAGTAAATTGTTGGTAGTAAACTTATGCCGTGAAGCACTAGATAGAGTTGACGTGTTGAGCGCCTCTCACATAGATAGGTTCTTCAACCGTCGTCCTCACAATCTCCTTCCCATTCTTATCCAAGCCAATCACCGTATCGTTATACATCTCCCACTTTTTACCATTAATCGTTGTTTCAAAAACCGTCTTCCCTTCTTCGATTTCATACTTAAAGATGATGCTCTGCGCAGCACGGAAGAGCTGAAGCACCGCTAAAAGCTCTCTCGATGGAGCGATATATTTCTCAATAGCGGCATCAACTCCAGGCCCGAACATCTGCCAGAGGTATTCTTTCGGAACCCACCTTGGCGGAATATAATAACCGTTGGGTTCGGTGCCAAACTGCGGATAGAGAGGAAGAGCCACTTTTTCGACTTTGATTAAGTAGTAAAGCGGGTTCTGCCTATCTTCAGCCCAGCTTCCGTCTTCATTCACTTTGAGAAGTCCCTGAAGTCGAATTTTGCCAACGCATGCCGCCATACAACGGGTCTCCATTGGACGGCCATCTGTAAGCTGTTCTTTTCCCTCTATTCGCGGATAGCAAGCGATACATTTTTCCGTAATCCTCGTCGTTCCCCGAAACATCGGCTTTTTATAGGGACACGCTTCAACGCACTTTCGATATCCACGACATCGGGCCTGGTCAACAAGGACGATTCCGTCCTCGGGACGCTTATATATCGCCTTCCTTTGACATGCAGCAATACAGGCGGGATAGGTGCAATGGTTACAGAGCCTCTGAAGGTAGAAGAACCATGTGTTATGTTCTGGGAGGGTTGTGCCATCTTTATCCCACTCAAACTGTTTCCCCTGCTGTCCCTTTGCCGTATCCTCATAGATGTTTGGGAAACGCCACTCTTCATCCGTCGGGACATATCCGATAGCTCGCTGTGAACCCTCCTGACTATACCTTTTGAGAGCAGCATCAAATATAGTCATGCCCTCAAAGACTCCGTAGGGCCTCTTGGCGCCATCCTTTTGAGCAGCATCCCAGATTTGTCCTCCTGGATTAGCTTCCTCTAAAAGCTGCATAATTTTGATATCCCAGGATTGGGGATAACCCCCGTAAGGCTTGGTCTCTACATTGTTCCACCACATATACTCCTGACCTTTAGAAAAGGTCCAGGTCGATTTGCACGCCATCGTACATGTCTGACAGGCGATGCAACGGTTGGTATTGAAAACGAAAGCAAATTGCCACTTTGGATGCACCTCGTCGTAGGGGTACTGCATTGTTCGACCTAATTGCCAGTTATAAACTTCAGACATTTTTATTTCTCCTTATCTTTTCCCTTTTGAGCTGTGGTAAAGAAGCATCACGATTATTGTCAAATTAGTATCGTCTCATTACTTTGACTTTGGTAAATAGAAATGTAGCCCAAGATTCTATCTTGGTTCTTGGCGGTTCAACGCGAATCTGCCAACTTAGAAAGCCGAAGGTTGCGAGGAACGAAGCAATCAGGCTACGGTTGGCTCGGGTTTTAATCTACCAAAGTCAAGTTACCTACTCCTGACCTTTGCTCTTCTTTGCTAAACTTTCCACATAGTAAGCCACAGCCCACGCTTGCTCAATCGTAAAGGACTCTTCGTATGAAGGCATTGGTGTCCCCGTGAGGCCAGTCATGAATGTTTGAACGATATCCCGTGGGGAAGGCCCCCGCTTGAAAGCCTGTGGACCCAAGGCAAAGGCAGCTACCCGGCTGGGATGACCCAAATCATCTTTGAGAGTCGGGGCAGAGGGACCATCACCTTGACCATCTTTACCGTGGCATTTCCAACATTCTGCATCTTGATAGAATTGCTCTCCTATGGCTAGCAACTCGTCCGTCAAGGGTGGAGGCTCCCCGATGTCCGCAGGGAATTCCAGCTTCCGCTTTCCAAATTCAGAGGAAAAGCGTTTGAGGTAGTAAATCAGAGCCCATCGCTCTTTGGGCGTAAGGTAATCGAAGCGAGGCATACGAAATTCCGGAAATCCTACTGTGATTGTACGGAACAAATCCCCATCTGTGGGCAAGAAGCCGGTCGAAGTGCTACGGAGTTTGAATTTTCCGGAGGTGAAATCCCTCGGTTTCGTCAGCAGATAACGTTCACCTGAACCATCTCCTTTGCCGGTTTCGCCGTGGCAATAGAGGCACGCCTGTTTGTAAAGCTTTTCTCCTAACTTTACCAACTCCGGCGTTTCCGGTATCTTTCTCACCTTGACATTTGACCATGTCCCGCTCTCCTGGGCGATAACGGTACTCCACAGCGCAACCAGAAGGAGCGCGGCGATTAAAATACTCCGCTTTTTCCATTCTGCTTGTATGTTCATGTTTGTCCCCCATTGGTTTCAAATTGTTGACTCAATATCCTAACTCCCAAACACTTTTGTTAGTAACTATTGGTCCTACACAATTATCCGTGGCGCAAAGCTCATTGACGCGAACGATTTTTTGTAAGGCGATTCGCCAATCTTTTTCAGCTTGCCAACGCCCAATTTGAAGCGGTAATTGTTGCTGATGGGGTCGGGCACTCTCGACACCAGGCTGTTAGCTGGCTGATTGGGATTAAGAAAATACATGAAGGACACGCCTTTACGAACAGCGGGTGTCACTACTGCCACCGCGGACACACTTGCTTTTGTGAACTTAATATGTCCGGCATTGAGCAATCCTGTAAAAGTTAGGTCTTTTACTTCTTGGGCAATGAAGCCACCAGCCTGCACCGGTACGCGGTCGCTTTCAGCTATGACCGTATCGCCGCTTTCGATGCCCCGGGCTTTGGCGTCGTCGGGATGAATCTCGATAAAGTTGACAGGCCAACGCTGGGTGATGTATGGCCGGCGCTCCACATCGTCGAAGCCCGATTGCCAGATTTCGTTGATGCGACCATTGAGTACCCACAACTCGTCATCCTTGGGTTTTATATGTTCGAAGAAGTCGGAAAACAGCCACCACGGTGACTTGATAAAATTGGCCTTGCCGGATTGGGTGTTGAAAGCGGTCAAAGATTTGGAATGGATAGTCGGACCCTGTGGTGTGTCGAGCTTCAGGGTAGAATCGTGCAATCGCTTCGTACCAACCAGTTTTCCGTCTTCGTAGCGAATGGGGCCCTGGATACCGGTCGTGCCGTATTCCCGAAGCAATTCGTGTGCCTTCTTGCCTTGCTTTTTGGCGAGCCACACGAGGGGGTAGTAATCCTTTCGGGAACCTCGAGTGAACCGCGCTGCTTCCTCAAACACATCGTTGGAGTCTTTCCAGTCAAACCCCTCAAAGCCCATGCGTTTGCCGACCTGGGCGGCAATCCACCAATCCGGCTTCGCTTCGCCGGGGGCGTCGTAAAATTTAGAATAGAGCCGAATGCGCCGTTCACCGTTGGCGCGGGTGAAATTATCCTCACCCCAGGTAGCAGCCGGCAGAATGATATCGGCATACACTGAACCCAGCGGTTTTCGCAAATAAATCTCTTGATGAACGACCACCATGCCGTCGCTATCTACGCGCTGTTTGAGTTCCTCAATAGCCTTCTCTTTGTCCAGACTGGTAATCTGGTGGGGATTGAGTCGGGTGAGTTCGTTGAAGGTATCCATCAAAGCCTGGGAAGCAGTCATGCCGCCAATCCAAGTAGTGCCTACAGCATAAGCAAAACGCACGTGACCGGCTTCAACCCATCGGTCTAAATCCAGCGTCTTTCGCCTCCGACCACCAAATTTCTCTCCGGACTTTTCAATGGGGTATCTGCCACCTTTGATGCCGCCACGCTGATGGCCCCCGAACCGTGAAATCATCTGGCCTGGTCGGTTTCCAGTACCGCAGAGCAGAGCCAGAGAGCCAATTGAAGCAGTGTTAAGATAATTATTGGACCAGTAGCACCCTTTCTCAATGCCAATGGAAGTCTTCGGGCGCGTACCGTCGGGTTGTGGTTTGGCCATCATTTCCGCAGCACGGATGATATCCTTCTCAGGAACGCCAGTGATTTGTGATGCGGACTCCAATTCCGATTCTTTTTGGGTAAACAGCCACTTCTTGTAGTCCTCAAAGCCTTTAGTTTCAAACTGTCCCCAGGTACTACGCCACTGCCAGGGCGTATTACGCGTCCCCTGACCGAAGCCGGAATCGGTTTCCCATTTGTTCGCCGTGTATTTGTCAATCCATTCCCGGTCTTCCCAGCCATTCTCAAGAATCACTCGGGCGATGGCCAGGTGCAAAACGGTATCAGTGCCTGGAATCAGCCACAGATGTAAGCCTCCCATTTTTTCCGCATAAGCCACACCGGTAGTTTTTCTCGGCAGGGCAAAGATTACCTTCATCCCCTCGCCGATTCCCTTCATAATCCATTCATTCCAGATGATAGTCTTGGTCTCAAAGGGGTCGGTACCCGAGATGTAGAGCGTATCTGCTTGTGACCAATCTTCATAAGAGGCCGCAAAGTTATCGAATCCGATGTCTCGCCAGCCGGGTGTTGATGGCGCAACCGAGGGATTATCGTGCCAGGCGAATGCAGGGGTCTCAACGTGCCGCAGAGCGAGCTTGGTGAGGGCATAAGTGTTTTCAAAGTATTGGTAGGAGAACATTTTCATCGCCCAGGCGTGTTCACCGTGGTTCTTGATGACGTATTTGGAGACCTCGGCGACGACATCCAGGGCAGTATCCCACGAGACCGGCTGCAGGGTCCCGCGCACTCGCATGAGTGGATGCTTGAGCCTATCTGCTGTAGGCGTCTTGGGATTATAGCACTTTTGAGCAAGAGCCCCTCCGCGAATACTGTGGTCACCTGTGAGATTTACAGCTTGAGTGTCAGAATCTGGAATAACAATCACGTGGTGCGGTTTTCCGTTGACCGAGACGATGTTGTGTTGGTTTGGGGTCGGCCATTTGCCTCTCAAGGGAGTCTGAGGGAAATCTTCGATGAAAGCATTTTCGTGAGCTCTGGTGCCGCCTTCTTTGCCAACCGGCCATCGGTAGACCTTGTAGCCACAGGCCACGATGCAGTAATCACACGCGGTGGTGAAGACTTCTGCATCAGGTGGTGGCAGGAACGTTTTATCTTCAGGCAAATAATTAAGGAGTAGACATGTAAATACCCCCCTCTCTCTGGATTTTGAATTTTCGAAATCAACCGGCTAAATTACTCGCCCGTCCGTAGATTAGCCCAAATATTCCGGTTGCATAAATATTGTTTTCTTCTACTTCCAGCAGAATCTGCGGCAGACTTTCGGTAGCATGCCCCGCAATAACCATTCCATGCTTAATCAAGTCGAAAGTGGTCAAATGAAGTGGGCAGGGGCCAATGGCTTTGTATTCTTTTTTATAGGTTCCCATCAGCGGGCCGCCCATGTGGGGGCATAAGGCGTTGAACGCAACGATATCGCCATCAGGACCGACACCACCGCCCGCAGGCTTGCCAAGCTTCACCAAAAAGCTGGCCGAACTCAGTGGGTCTGCGTCCGGATATTTGAAATTGATGGGCACATCCTGTTGCACCTCGTTAAGGCTGGCGATACGCTTACGAGGGTAGGTTGTCACCCTCGCCGGCGCCGCCAGTGCATTTTTGAAGCCAGGAATCGTAGTGAGCAGGACTGTTACAGTCGCGCTGCCTCCTGCCAGCAGAAACTGCCGTCGAGACATGCAGCTATCTTCGAATACGGATTTGTTTTCCATAGGATTATCTCCCCTATCTTTCAAAATTTTCCCTCGCCTAAAATATCGTTCTTCGGACTTGGCGAAAATTGAATTTTCGCACTCCGTATACCCTATGTGGACTTGAAAAATGAACCACTACTTCATGACCGCGTATGGAGGAAGCACTGGTTGCTCAATGATAATCTCCTCACCGCTCAAGCTTTCCAGAAAGGCTACCAGAGCCTCCTTCTCCTCGTCAGTGAGATTCAATGGTTTAAGCTTGTCCGTCTTCGTGCCGAACCCAAAATTCGCCTGAATTGGATCATCCCCGCCGCCTTCATCATAGAAGTCGATTACCTCCTCTAGTGTGAAGAACATGCCGTTGTGCATGTAGGGTGTCGTGTAAGGCAGATAGCGCAACGTTGGCGTGCGAAATTTCCCCATGTCTTCCTTGCGCTTCATGCGGTAGTAAAGCCCCAGATTCGTTTTCGTGGTGCGATAAATTTCTTCGGATACTCCTTTGGCATACTGCTCAAAGCGGAAGGTAATCTGGCGGAGTGAGTCTTCTTCAAACGCGGGATTCTCTGGAACACCGAGATTGTGGTATTTCTCATCGGTGAAAAACGGGCCGTTATGACACTGAATGCAGCCGGCTTTGCCCTGGAACAATTCCATTCCCTTCTTAGCTTTTTCCGAAAGTGCCGACTTGTTGTCCCGCATGTACTGGTCGAAAGGCGTATCGGTTTGTATGAGCATCCGTTCAAATGCAGCGATGGCTCTCCAGGCATCCTCCAGGTTTGGCCATTCAGTTCCGAAAACTTCGTTGAACAGTTTCACGTACTCCGGCACTTGCCTCAAGCGTTCCTCCATCATGTCACGCTCGCCGTTTCCCGCTACTCCTCCTCTGGCCGCACTCGTAGCTTGGGCTTCCAGACTCTTCGATGAGCCGGCCCAAAAAAGTTTGGCATAATAGACGGTATTCACCACGCTCTGGCAGTTACGCCAATGTACTGTCCCGGAGTAACCCCGGCAGACATCGCTGCCATCGGTCCAGCCGAATTGTGGATTGTGACAGTCGGCACAACTGATGCTGGCATCCCCGGAGAGACGATTGTCAAAAAACATCATCTTCCCCAACTCGACCTTTGGGTCGTCCTTCTTCGGATAGCCATTCTCATCCACGGACTGGCGATTGTCGGCCGGAATTGGTGGTGGACCCAGGGCCGCTAACGGTGGGAATTCGCTCGTCTTTAAGGTATCTTCTTCTCCCATAGCGAACATCACGAGCGCGAGCACCATAAACCCGAACAAAATGATGAGGCTAGCAAGTAGTTTTTCTGGCTCTCTTCTATTCATCTCGACCTCCACAAGTTATACATTTATGTTTGCTGTGGATTAATTCCGCACCTGTCGCCAATTCTCAATTAGTTGATACTCTAACGGCTTTGGCGGTGTAACAACGACTTCGTTACCACTCAAACTTTCCAAAAAGGAAATAAGAGCTTCCTTTTCACTTCCCGACAAACCCAGGGGCTTCAACAGAGGAGACTTTTGGGGTTCGTCTCCGCCGCCCTTATTATAGAATTCAATAACCTCATCAAGTGTTGCAAAGACTCCGTTGTGCATATACGGCGCTGTACGGGAGACTTCGCGCAACGTTGGGGTTACGAATTTGCCAACGTCCTTTTTGTTCTTGCTGACGGCAAAAAAAACCACGTCACGGCGCAAGTTCATATAATTGGGCACACCGAGGAATTTGATGAACGAGCGGTAAGTGAAATGACGCATCGGTTCGTTGAACACAGCGGGATTTTCCGGAACACCAAGATTGTGCGCCTCACCGTCAGAGAAATAAGCACCGTTGTGGCAGCGAACGCAACCAGCTTTTCCCTCAAAAAGCTTTCTGCCCTCTTTCGCTTTGCCGGAAAGTTTCCCGGTGTCAAAGGGAACGTTCTTTGAGATTAGCGTTTTCTCAAATGCTGCAATTGCCTTGAGGGTCAGCCCGAAAGAAGGTTCAGCTTGCTCACCGAAAGCTTTCTTGAACATGTCCACATACTCTGGAATCTGCTTCAGCCGTTCCAGCATAATCCGGCCGTCCATGTTCAAAAAGTGGGTTTCGGTGATAGAATCTCTCACTTGAGTTTCCTTGTCCGAACCTCCCAGGCGACCATCCCAGTAGAAGAAAGGTGCATAGACAGCATTCAAGATTGTTTTCGTATTGCGGAAATATTTACTGCCGGGGTAGGCATCGGAGAGGGGTTCACCGTCGGTCCAGGCTTTGGCCGGAATGTGACAGGTGGCGCAACTCATACTGCCGTCACCCGAAAGTTTGGTCTCAAAAAAAAGGTTTTTTCCCAACTCTACCTGTGCGGGGTTGGGCGGTTCCAGCGCTGGCAACGGTCCTAAAGCTTTGCTGTTCTGCGCTACCGTCTTAGGTAGAGACAGAAACAACACAGTCACAGCCATAAAGCCCACCATAGCCAGCTTCAAAAATGTGAAGAAGAATTTTTCTCGCATATAATCACTCCTCCCTTGAGAGAGTTTCTGAAAGTAGAACATGCTGCCAGCTTGTTTCTATGAGCAAGCTGCACGTTCTACCTACGATGCGTGCTGTCAGACTCTATTTTCTCCCCTTGGGCGAAAATTCAAAATTCAGCGTCATCTTCTGACCGGCTGTCAGCGTGACCTCGGACTCCTTCATGCCAAGGGTCGGATGCCATGCTTTGACCGTGTAAGTGCCGGCCGGAATATCTTCAATTTTGTACTCGCCCTTTTTGTTGACAAGTTCCTTGCCCTTATTTTTGACAAGAGCAAAATAGGGATTCGTCGGCACGAAAATCCAAGCGTGCATAAAATTATGCGCATCGCACTCAATTTTCACAACGTTTCCCCGACGTGGGCGTATGGACTTGGTAAATTCAAACCCTTTTTCCGGCTGTCCTATGTTGAATAAAGTTCGCCGTGCTCGGCCAATGATTTCGTAAGTGTGAATATTGTGAAGCGTTGGGTCACTGTTGAGGATTCTGAGCTGCTCGCCTTTCGGAACTGCAAAAAAGTTGGGGATGAATCGGCAGCCTTCTTGGTTCAAAAGATAGCCCTCTTTTGGCTTATTCCAATCCTTTCCTTGGTTAATGTTTGCAATGTAGACCACCACGTTCTGCAAGCCCTTGCCATCCTCTGCTAGTTCTAATACTTTGCGCGCATCATTCGCCATATCTAAGATATCATGGTGGGTTAAATTTTCAGCCCCCCAAAGATTCTCAAAGATAACTTCTCTCTGAGAATAGGGTATCTTTAGGTATAATGCCTCAAATTCACGATGTTGATTTTCCTTATCTGAAACGGTTTCTTTGCCTTGTCTTATCAGCCTGCTGTCTATGTAAATATCCCATATAATCCTATACCTATCCCTTATAATATTTTCCTCTACGGGTGAAGAGACCTGGGGCAATCTATCATAAGTATATCCAAACTTTTCATCAATCATATCTGAAACATGCATGAACTCGTGTCTGAGTTGCCGCCGAAGATTGGGAGGGTCAAAAAAATGCTCAGACCGAATCTTCATCCCGATGTTCTTGATATCTTGACTGAGTTCCGATTGCTCCTCGCGTTTGGTCATAGCTTTCCCAACGAGAACCCTTTCCACCTTACCTTCGAATATAGGAAATTCCTTGAGCGCTTCTCTGATAGTCCGGTCAAATTTTAACAGCAGGAAGAATTTCTGATGTAACTTTTCAAACTCTGCCTCGCGCTTGTCTATAGGGGTATTCCTCATAAATCACATCTGCTTCATCATGGTATTTTTTGAAGAGGTCGAAATCACCTTGCTCTTCTCTGCGTCTCACTTCTTGGAAAACGACTTCTTCTGCAAGCCGAGGTTCATATTGAATTTTCATTTTTTTGCCTTTAGATGCCCAAAATCTGGTTCGATTAGATGCACTCCTTAATGAGACTGAGATAATATGAGATGGAGATAAAAGGATATTTTTATCATATTTATAATATCATAATATTACCCTGGAGGTCAAGATTTTTTTCACTAAAAGTGTTTCCACACTCAGAGACCGTTGTATAAAATGAAGCCTGTATTTGGTGAGCGAAGCGAACACTTTTAATAAAAGGAGGCATGGAATTTATCATCTGTTTGCCGTCCTCCCTGCCTGCGCCTGTCTATGCATGACGCAGACAGGCGTTAGGGCGTCTCCGCCTTTTTACTTCCCAATTTGTCTGATAGTTCGAAGTTGACTTTTATCTCTTTTTTCTCTGTAACCGTGACATCCTTTTTCAAGATGAGAGATTCTGAAAAGACGTAGCTGATTAGGTCACCCTGTTTTTCAGTTTTAACTATATTCCACCCCTCGTGCCATGCGTGGAGTTTGTATTTTCCAGGGGGGACATCGGCTATCTTAAAGTTCCCATTTTTATCAGTTACGGCATAATAAGGGTGCTTCACCACATGTATATATGCGCTCATCCAACTATGACCGGCATCGCAAACCACCTTCACCAGTCCAGCTTTTCTGAGGCGTTTTGTTATGACTTTGTCCTTTATGGGAAAAGCCAGGTTGTATCTAGCCGCGCCATGCATGTGAATATTGTGCAGGAGATCGTCGTTACTGACCATATCAAGTTTTGTTCTGACTGGGGCAATTATGATATGCGGTTCGTATACACATTGTTTCTGGTCTAAGTGCAGATTTTTCTGATCTGGCTTCAGTTGCACCTTTAATAGTTCTTCGAGCTTTTTTCCTTTTTCGATGTCTGCCAGATAAACGACGGTGTTTTTGACACCTTTGTTTTCTGCCGAAACCATCAATCTTGGTGAAGGTTTGGTGCCTTTGCCAGCCACATCACAGACTTCCGGATTTTTGGTAATCTGAAGCTGTTGTACTTCCGGAATATCGCCAACCCATGTTACTTGCCCTACAATGGCACCGCCATTGACCACTTCGATTTCCTCATATTTTGCCTTTTGAGCGGGCTTTTGCGATTCAGCCGTTCCATATCCGATAATCAAAATCCCTATACTCAAGCTCAAAATCAAGGCAACTCTGACCAATGTTTTCATGACATATACCTCCCTAACAGAATTACGAATTACGAATTGAAAGAAGGTTGCACAGCCTGTCCCGAGCATTGGGATTAAGGCCGATGTCTCTTCTTCCATCCTTCCATGGTTAGCGCGAATCAAAAGTGTTCACTTCGTTCACCGACGCCTCCCCGATTCTCGGGATGGCTTCGCGCATCGGCTTACGGCTCGCTTCACTCACCGACGACTTCGTCTTACGGCAAGAAATTTTTTGGAAATTACCTAAACTCAGTATTGTGAGGTACTACCCTTTCTCCCACTTGCTTTTAGCCTCATCTATTACTTTGGAAGTAATCTCTTTGTATCCTTTTGCTTTTGCATAGCTCTCAGTTGCTTTTATAGCCATACCTCTGACGAAGATTGGGACCTTCTCCATTCGCTTTTCAGCTTCTTGGGTCCATATAGGTTCTGCCTCGCTATCTCCCATCTCCTCACGTTTCTTTTTAAGAGATGTCCGCACTAACCCCAGAGGTTGAGGCGAAACTTCTTTTCCGCCAATATTAATCCCCATGCTTTTTACTAACTGGATCTCCTGTGGGTTATTTATCATTGAAATCCTGCTCTTACACTTAGGGCAATTAAACGAATTACGAATTACGAATTACGAATTACGAATTGTTAAATTGGAAGGGGATTTGAACCCCCACCAATTTCGATGGATTGCGAATTGACGAATTGTTCGATTAGAAGGTATTTGCTTACATCAGTTGTAAGAATTCCGAATTGCGAATTGCGACGCGGAAGGTTTGGTTTCACCAAAACACCGCGGTCGCATTCATCCCCTCCTGATTATCCTAATCAGAAGGGGGCTTCTGCGACGAAC
>SDBU01007146.1_pt1 | contig 12934 bp, 18 predicted proteins | sample 2277071 | NCBI WGS metagenome assembly SDBU01 (sample SAMN10397929, study PRJNA504765) | marine sediment metagenome | isolation source: marine sediment core GS08_GC12, 126 cmbsf | place: Arctic Ocean: Gakkel Ridge, Loki's castle | collected 2008 | reverse complement strand
CCGGGATTGCGTGATAGATAATGCGGGCACTGCCGTAACGGGAGCTCTCTTTACCACAGGGGCACAGACGTATAATGTATTGAGAACGACCTTCAATGGTGCTACAGATGCCGTGCAGGTGACTACAGCGATTACGGCCCTCAACCTCGAGGACTGCACTGTGTCAAATAATTTCAACCAGGATGCCGGCACGGTTGTAGTGGTTCGAGGACAGTTGGAGGCGATTGCCCTGGGGACAGCTGCCTGTACTTTCACAGCTGAATTCGCCAGGTTCACAGCGGCCTTCGCCACTGCCGATGCTTTTGTGCATACTGTTACCTGTTATAAGAGTTCCTTTAGCGGGCAGAATCTCAACAACGCTGCGACTGGAGCCACGGTCATCAACCTGCGCGACTGCGATGGAATAGCCACGCTCACCAATGCCGGTGTGGGTGGAACCCTCAATCTCTATGAGTGCGGTGTTGAGACCCTTACAACTACCCAGGGTACGGTAGTCGCCTACGGTGGGAGAATAAACGCCTGCGGCGGATCCACAGGGACCAGCTTCGTATGGTGGCAGAACGGGAATGAGCTCAAGGTGCTGGCCACAATGTTGATTGCAGATGCTCTGGGCGCGTCGGCTGCAGGGGATACCGTAAAGCTAGGCCAGGGGACCTTTGTGGAGTCGAACCTCACAGCTGTAAATGGAGTAGATATTATCGGAGAGGGCTTGGACATCAGTATCATCCAGGCTACCGACAACGCCAACCCCATCATCACTGTGGGGAATGGAGTGACGTGTACATTCGCTGATGTAAAGATAAGCAATCTGGGAACCGATCCAACTATTGCGATCGCCGCTAACGCCAGCGCAGCTGCATTAACGACAAGGAGCTGCGAGCTGGAGAGCGATGCAGCAAATGAGATAGTCACTCTTACAACCGCAGGAGTCGGTGCTCCTTCGTATATATCTACGGCAGATGTCTTTATTACAACGTCAGCAGCGATAGCTGTTACCGGCGCGGTTGCGGCAACGGTAACTGTCAGCAAAGCGCTCTTTTCCAGTTGCACCCTGGCGTTTTCTTCCGCAGGCGCAAATCACGTCTTCTCTTATGACGTTTGCGCTTTTGCCACAGCAGGGGTGACCTTGACCGACAATGCTCCAGTTGTAACATTAACAAGTTGCGACGACATCGGAACATTCACTCACAGTACCGCCAGCACAGTCACTATGCGCGTGTGCTATGTGTCGGGCACCTATACCATCGGGGCGGTTGTTGGAGTGGTCAATGCGGATAGATGTCAGTTTTCCACCTTTACTAATGGTGGATCAGGGGCCATCTCTTTTGAGGCATGCCACGGCACGGACATCAACAATAACGATACCTCCACCATGACTATCGAAGGAGGCAACTGGGATACCGTGCTCCAGGCGGCGGCGGCAGGTGCGATCAATATCTACGTAGCTGTGATTGCCACGGAGCTCGACTGTGGGGCTGCCGGCGCCATCAACGCATATAACTGCGAGGTTACCACCGTGGACTCCAATGGCGGGACCGTCACGGTCTATGGTGGCGACCTGCGGGATGTGGCCGATGTAACCGGGATTGTACTGTGGTGGACATCGAGAAACGAACTCACAGTCATTGCTGGATCGGTGAACATGGTTATCGCTCAGGCTCTAGCAGCAGCTGGCGCTGGTGACGTTATCAAGGTTATGCCAGGAACTTATGCCGAGAGTAACCTGACCCTTATAGCGAGTGTAAACCTGGTGGGGACGGATCCTGATCAGTGCATTATAGCTGCCAGCGATGCCGGAAACGCTATCCTGAATGCGGCTGTAAACTGCACTATATCCAACGTTACTGTGACGAACTCGAACGCGGGCGCCCCTGCGATAGCCGTGACGACTAATACTATCACGGTCCGCAACTGCATCGTCAATGGTACGGGCGCGGGGGATGCCATCACTATGGTTGCTGGTACCGTGATTGCCTACGATACAACCATCGGCGCGGGGGACATAGATCTCTCAACTGCGATATGCACACTTTCGATGTATCGCTGCCGGATTACTACCGACCCGATAGACACCGCAGATGCCATCGCCCATGTCCTCGCCTTTGAGGACTGCAACCTTGGCGGACAGAACTTGGCCAGTGCAGCGACTGGGGCGACGACCTTGGCCATGGAGGGATGCAAGAATGTTGGAGCGATCACTAATGCTGGTACGGGCGCCTTTACGGTAGGAGGCTCCGATGTGGCCTCTATCAACGGAACAGGGGCAGGAGCGAACACCTTTACTGGGGGTTATCTGGGTACCATTACTCGTGGTGTAGGAGCGACAATCTGGTGGAAACACGATAACGAGCTGTGGGTATTGCCTAGTGGTACCACGAGTGATCCAATGCTGGCGAGCGCCTTGGCCGCAGCAGCAGGTGGAGACGTAGTCCGTTTAACACCAGGGACCTACGCCGAAAGTAATCTGACCCTTATAGCAAGTGTAAACATCGTGGGTACGGATCCTGATCAGTGCATTATAGCTGCCAGCGATGCGGGCAATGCCATATTGAATTCAGCGGTTACCTGCACTATATCCAACGTTACTGTGACGAACTCGAATGCGGGCGCCCCTGCAATCGCCGTGACGACAAACATTCTCACGGTCCGTAACTGCATTGTTAATGGGACAGGCGCGGGAGACTCGATAACAATGGTAGCGGGCGCTCTCAATGCTTACGACACGAGCATCGGCGCAGGGGACGTGTATCTCTCAACTGCGATATGCACACTTTCGATGTATCGCTGCCGGATTACTACCGACCCGATAGACACCGCAGATGCTTTTGCGCATGTCATGACCTTTGAGGACTGCAACCTTGGCGGACAGAACTTGGCCAGTGCAGCTACTGGGGCGACCACCCTGGCAATGAGCAGCTGCTCTAACGTCGCTACCGTGACCAACGCAGGCACGGGCGAGTTCACCATTATGGGGTCCAGCCTTGTTGAAGCGGCGGCGAGTGCAGGAATAATAAGGATGAGAAATTGCTCCTACAGCGTTATCTCTCGTACCGCCACAGGCGATGTCGTGGATGAATCGCCAGAAGCCAAGGATCGCGCCTTCCATGTTGTCAAGTCGCCAATCGAAACCCTAGACAACCTGGCTACTAGAACGGCGATCGGTGGCGCGGTAACCCTCGGCGGGAGCGGGCAGATGGGGATCAAGATCAATGATAACGCAGTTGATGCTGCGGGTATCGAAAACAATGCCGATGCTGCGGGGGCGCTGGATTCCAGCTTCACCGCCGGCCTGACACCAAGGTATGTGAGGCAAATAAGCGTTAATGCCTTCAGGGCGACGACAACTGCATTCTGGGGTTTGAGAAATGCGCCGGGAGCTGCGGTACCGGGTGGTGCAGAAGACCACTTCGGGTTCGACTGGAATGGAACCAACTTCAGGGCGATTAGTTCGGATGGCGCAGGTGTGGGTGAGCAGACAAACCTCACTACCCCCACTGTTGGAGTGCAGGTACAGCTAGAGGCTACCCAGTTCCGTACCAAAGTCGAGTTTCGTGTGGATGGGGTACTTGTTGCTACTCACAGCACTGGAGCTGGTATACCCACCGCCGCTGGCAACCTTGATTTTCAAGAGTATCAGATTTCCGATGGCGGTGGCGGAGCTACCACAAGCGATGTGACGTTGCGCAACGGTTTTATCCAAGAATGCCCGGCATAAGGAGCCTAGTAAACAAGAGTAATTGTTTTACGATTGGATAGGCGAGAACAGCTAACCCCTGGAGAGGGAAGAAGAGAGGTGTTTGATGTCTCTATATACGGTATCGGTAACTGCGCCTAGTGCTCCCGCTGCGGAGGATAGGTGGTTTGATACAGTTAATTATATCGAGAAAATCTATGACGGTGCCAACTGGATAGGAACCACTAGTATCACTAAGGGTGTCTATGGTGATGGGTCGGATGGCGCTCTTACCACATCGGGGGATGATGAGGATCTTACCGGGGGCGCAAACAGGGACATGTATTTCACTGACCTAACCATCTCCCACGTTGGGGCAACCTCAAAAGGATATAGAATATTCGTCAAGGGAGTACTCACCGTAGACTCTGGCAAGAGTATATCCGTGGATGGTGGCGATGCCGGCGTTGCACCGGCGGCTGGTATTGCCGGTGGTGCAACAGGAACATTGATGCCTGGAGTCATTGGTGGCACTGGAGGGGTGGGCGCTGCTGTTGGTAACGCAGGGACAGCCACTAGCGTTTCAGGTGGAGGTTCTGGAGGTGCAGGGGGGCAAAGTGGAGGAGGCGCTGATGCAGGTGGAGTCGCAGGCGTGGCAACTGCCCCCACTGGCGCTGAGGGTGGTATACCGAAGAATATGCCTCATGCGTGTAGCCTGACGGTGGTTCCTGACGCTGCTGTTCCACAAAGAATGGAGGGAGGCGCTAGTGGAGGAGGTGGAGCAGGGGACGCTGCCCAGAATGGTGGTGGTGGTGGTGGTGGTGCGGGCGTGATATTCATAGCTGCCAGGACGATTGTTCTAGTCGGTGATATAACTGCAAACGGCGGTGCCGGACAAGATGCCGATGGTGGAAATGGTGGCGGCGGCGGCGGTGGCGGCGGTGGTTTAGTCGTTCTTGTATACGATGCCAAGTCAGGAGAGGGGAATGTTACTGCTAGTTTGGGCGCTAAGGGATTGAAAGCAGGCACCGGTGATGATGGCGTTGACGGCTCTGCCGGGAACGTTGTTGAGATACAGAACCAATAGGAGTAGGGGAATTGGCACGACATGAAGTAATGCTAACGGTTCCACCAGCTCCTATCGCAGGAGATAGGTGGACCGACCCTGATACTTGGACACAAAGAGTATACACGGGTACTATTTGGACTACAGATAGTCCACCTTCAGCCACAATAGTCGTGGCTGCCTCCGACTCTACTGAACCCTGGAAGGCAAGCTATAATGTCGCTCTGGGCCGTCTTCTTATCTGTGATGGCGTCGCTGACGACATAGAGATACAGGCTGCTATTGATGCTTTGCCTGGTGGTAAGGGGAGAGTGCTATTAACTGAGGGTTTCTACTATTTTGATGATGCAGGAATAACCATTAGTGGCGAATGTATAGATTTCCGGGGGATGTTGGGGACTCATATAGAATTTAGAGCAAATCCTACTGTTGAAACATATCTAATAACCGTATCAATGACCACAGGTAAGAAATTATGCACGATTTCTGGTGTAGAACTAGGACAAGCCGCCTACGCAAACTCTGGGGGAATTTACCTTACTGATGGAAATTTGAATGTGCTAGATTGCTCTATCCATCATTTAGGAAAATGCGGAATTAAACATACTGAAAAAACTATTATTAGCAATACAAGGATTTCCTCTTGTGGAGAATATGGAATCTCCATTTACGATAATACCTTAATAAGCAACTGCTCTATTATAACCTGTGTATCTGGAGCTATTATGGTGTTTAACTTCAATAATACAATCGTAGGATGCAGGTTAGAGGGTGGCGCTAGTACTGTATTCATAAGTGGTGAAGTAATGATGTCCAACAATACAATTACTGGAGACCACGGGGGAAGATGCGTGGCTGTCTCGGCTGGTGCATTTGGTATTATTTCTGGAAATCGTATATTTGCCAGAGGTGGTGTTATACCTGATAAAGGGATAAATGTTAGCACAAATGTTCCAATAGTGATCTCTAATAATGAAATAACTCATTGTGTCAACGGGATAGTATTAGCAGTTGCTGGTGTGGCCCCAAATGTACTAGTACATGACAATAACCTTTATGGTAATACTACCAATATTAGTATTACCAATGGATCGGGTTATGACATAAAAGGAAATATTGGATATATTGCTTCTGGTGAAATTAGAGGTATAGCAGGTTCGCTAATAGCAGGAATTGCGAACGCTATTGGATTTACTTGGCATAACCTTGAAAGCCAAGACATTTTAATTAAGAAGGTTGTTATCGAGATCACTACTGCAGGAGGAACTGTTGGCTCTCATCTTGATGCAGGAATAGCTGATGACGCCGCTGGAACTAACCGGGGAACTGAATTTTTCGATGACTTATTGCTCAATACCCCGCAAATTGACGACGCGTGGGTCGGTGGCGATGGAGGGACGCAGGTGAAATGGGTAGTCTGCCAAGATTCAGTAAGTGCGACTGATGGCTGGGTTGTTGGGCAGATTCTTGACGCTAACGCTGCTTCACTTGTAGGTAAATATTATATTGAGTATATGGGCAGGTAATTGTGGAACGACTTATCATAGGTAGTTAATAATCAAGAGAAATTGATTACTGATATTGGTGATATAAGGAGCTCAAGATGAAAGGTACAGATATCCTTGGCCTGGGCGGAGCAGCATTAGGTGGGTTCATTCTCAGTAAAGTCATTGATAAAGGTGGCGGGGAACCTGGCTGGGCAAAAAACGCACGTTTAAGAACAGACGTATTCAAAAGTGGTGATAGGTTACTGACTTGGGAATATGTTGGTTTAGGTGGACTTGAAAGCCAACTAGCTGCAGGATATGTGCTATGGGATAAGGTAAGACAGGGCTTTTACGGTAAAGGCGACCTTGATGGTTATGTCGAGATATACCAACAAGATGGCAGAGCTTTTTTTATGGACATACAAGGCCCTTCTCTTTCTGCCGCATTTGATGGTGAACCATTTGATACATATTCAGGAGCATATGCACACAGTAAACAATTAACAGGATGATATTATGGGGATGAGTGATTAGTTTGGATTGTGAATGCCCTGAGGGTAGAGGTAAGCTAATGTGGTTTGAACCTGGAGGCAGTCCAGGAGCCTATTGGAATAATCAACTAACATTGATTATAAGGAGCTATTTATGAAGTGACTGATCATAATACTAGGACTAGCAGCAGTAGGCATTACTTCATATTTCCTCACAAGAAAACCAGCACCCCGGTGGCAGCCGGGGAGTATTATCTCTGGTTATGATCCGGACGAAGGATGGATAGAGCGAACTGTACAAGCTGTGCGATGGCAGGGGGAGATGTTCTTTGAGGTGGATAGGACAGAATACGAGGCACAGTGGTGGTACAAAATACGAGAAATGTGGTACCCGGAACAATTTTTAGAAGTTCATATGAGTAGTGTCCCAGTATAATCAACTAATATTGATTTACGAAGGGAAAAGACTATGGATATCATAATCAAGGAAAATCTCGAGAAAGCCGGAGTAAGTCAAAAAACGATATCTGCTTTGGACATAGGCAGTGAGATGATTGTGAACAGGGCTGAGAACTGCGATATATGGGGGATGTCATGGGTAATGATTGATACTGCTACAGCAGGGGCCAAAAATGCACTGACAGAAGGGCAATTCGCAGCGGTTTCCCCCCTTGCAGCTTGGCGAGATGAATTACTTCGTAAGGTAGTGGAGAATATCGAAAAGAATTGTGGTTGCACATTGATGCCCCCACCCGAGAAGAAGTAATCAACGGTTATTGATTTAAGAAGTAATTGATATGTCTAATTACACGGTTTCAGCAGTAGCGCCTTCTACACCGAGCGTTGGTGACCTATGGAAAGATACTGGGTGTCCGTGTGTGAAGACATGGGATGGGTATGTCTGGCGCGAGGGTCCCATGACAGGAAACTACGGCGAGATGTTCGCGCACGAGAATGTTAATCCTACGGTTGTACAGGCAGCAAGCCAGTGGGTCGGTATAAAAGAACTAGAAGCTGGTGCATTAGGAAGTAACTGGACATTTGATGCGGGAAAGCAGATCGCCATAACTGCGTATGCCAATAATTTAGATTCTAAAACCCAAGTCACATCTGCTGCGCACGGACTCTCCGATGGAGATGTGGTCTCAATCTCTGGGACAACCTCATACAATGGTGTATGGGTTATTGAACAGAAGACGGACAACACTTTCGTCATAGACACTAATTGGGTAGCGGATGACGGAGCGAGCACTGGCGAAAACCCGAGTCGTTTAATAGCGGGAGATGGTGCAGCGGGCACATACGCTATACATTATACATTCAGCATAACTCCAGAAAACAACAATGATGTCCTTGAGATGGCTATGTACAATGGAGAAACCTACCTCATGCACTTGGAAACGCAGAATTTCTCAAAGCAAACAGGGCAGTACATGGTATCGGCTGGTGTGGGCATCGAGACGATCATAGCGGGTGACCAACTCACTGCAGGACTGATGAATCTATCTGGTGGCGGTGATTTTACGATAAGAGATGCCAACATATCGATATTTTGCATAGAGAGATAAGGAGTAAACAATCGACATTGATTTAGGAACGGAGGTCTAATGCCGACTGTTCGAAGTTTTAAAGCGGGGCAGTGCGCTCTGTTTATTGCCATGTTTGTCTTGGCAGGTATAGGCTGCTGGCATTTCTTGCAAAAGAAGGATTAATCAATCGGCATTGATTAAATAGTAGACAAGGGGGGATAATTATGGCTTTACTAGACTCAGAGGATAGGCTGGCAGCCACAGCCATTGCTATTACCGGTTATATATATACTGTGGCCTTTCCCCAAGCCCCTCCGGGGAATCTTGCCTGGCAAGAGCGCGAAAGCGGCCCTCAAATAACAGTTGGAACTGACTCAGGTGTGAAGGCTAGAGTAGTGAACTCCAGCACCGTCCCTGCCTGGTTGCGAACCACTATAATCGTTATCTCACCATCAGGCTTGGAATACCCTGTAGTGTTCGAAGACGAGTTCTCCGCTCGTCAAGAACACAATTACGAGGCTTGGTTCACCGCTGATGAGGCAGGACAGTGGAATGCGCGTATCACCCTGGAGACTATCTAATGTTATTAGATGAACGTGTTCTTCAGGCAGCCACCGTTGTTGAGGTAGAGGAAGAACCGGAGGTTGGGAAGAAACGACCACCTCTCATAGCTATAATAGCAGCTGCTGCCGCCGGCCTTGGCCTGTTATGGGCACTACTGAGGAAATAATGGGCGACAGCTGAGGAACGCGTAGGCGATGTGTTAGCATGGCTTGGTGTGGCGACATTGATCGTTTAAGAACCGTAAAGGAGGTGTTTCATGGCCGCTGGAATTCTTGTGCTCGTGATTCTTTTGGCAGGTATGGCAGAGTGGATCGTAGAACGTTTGTTTGGGAGTTGGTTGAAGGGTAAGTGGCTGATCATCCCAGGTTCAGTGATTGGTATTGCGGTAGCCTTTTCCTTCAATCTTAATGTAATTCCCCTCTTGGCGAGTGCACTACCTGTGCCAGATACTACAGCAGCGCAGATAGGTGGAACGATCATTACCGGCCTTGTCATAGGTGCCGGCAGTGATGCAACCCATTCATTTATCACGAAATTCTTGCCGAGGAAGAAGTAGGGGTGAGCGAGGTACTGAATTGGGTACCAGCAGGGGTAGTTGCAGCGATATCTGTGACTCATTTCGTCTGGGTGCGGGTGAGAAACGGAAAAGACCAGGCAAAATTGGCAGGTAAATTCGAGGGTATAGTTCAGACCCAGCTTGAAGGGCTCAAGATAGGTCTAGGTGGGGTGCAGACCACCCTGGCTGATAATATGGCCGGCAACTGCCCTGTAGCTAAGAAAGTAGACGCAGTGGAGGACAGACTGGACAAGCATATAGATATATAAAGGTGCCATGGCACCGAAAATAGAATGAGACAGGGCAGTGTAAAAGCTGCCCTGTTCTTTTATAAACAACGCCTATTGTTTACCCATTGACAGAACTTACCTCTCGTAATATACTACGGTGTATGAGTAGCGAGGTGAATTTGACCCGTCTTATCTGCTTGCGCTGCAGGCACGAGTGGCATCCCAAGAAAGAAGAGCTGCCAAAGGTATGCCCTAAATGCAAATCCCCCTACTGGAATACTCCCAGGCGAAAGGGGAACCAGGGGGAGTGATATTTCTTGAGAAATATCCTGCAGCCGGATAAACAACAATAATTGATTAGGGAGTATGTTGTGTGTAGACAAAAAATGGAGCAAGAGGATGCTTGTAGAGTTCTAGCAGTTGGTCATAAGGTCATCTACATGAATGTAGAAGCTATTATAAATAGTATTCGGGTTTGGCATGATTTGGGCACCCTCTTAGATGGTCCGGCTAGAGGGCAACCTGTGTTTGACCTTCAGCTTGGATCTGGTGACGTAATGAATGTGAAACTGGACGAGATACGACTATGGCATCCAAAGGTGTCTCTGGCACCTAGAAGTAAACAACCATAATTGATTAGGGAGGGAAAATGGAGAAGACAGTCGATAGAATAGTTAGAGTCTGTGATGTGTGTGAGGAGAAAGAGAGCGACGATAAGTGTATGTCCTGTGGAAAAGACATCTGCGCTGAAGATAACTGGACGCGTAAACATGGGATACTGGTAAAGTATTCCGGCGGACCCGCTGGCCCGGAACATTTTGCTGCACTGATCCCTGCACTGGCCCCTGGACGGTTCAGCTGTAGTGTAGATCTTTGTCCTGCCTGCGGACCCTCCATGAATTTGGAGGCTCTCGCGGCTCTCATTACAGAGAAGCCGACGCGAAGCTAGCAGCCCCCACCAAAATAAACAACGAGCATTGATTAACGAAGAAAAACGACTGGGAGGGGGATATGATATGGCAGTTCGAGGCACACGTATAGAGACGATCCCTGGCAGGGAAATCGAGGTCACTATCAAGTCATGCGATATTTGCGGGATGGATGCAACAGGCCGATCTGGCTGTGCCAGATGTGAGAAGGATTTATGTGGAAAGCACCAACTGTTAATAATCAGCGGCATCCGAAATGGAGTCAACTCATATACCATAGTCTCCTTTCAAGAGGATGATAAGAAGGAATTTAGGGTAATCTCGGGCGCTACCTGGTGTAAAGAGTGCCTCATTAAAGCAATTGGAGAAATCTTTTAATAAACAACGGGAATTGATTTGTGTACAAGAGGTTCCTGAGTAATGGCAAAGTAGCATGGCGACTGGAGGGAATAATTGGCGATCGTTACGGAGAAGGGGTATATAAATTGCCCCCTGGAATGAAGGAAAAGGGGTGGGAAATAATTTCCGAGCAGCTGAATCCCATGTCCTGGAAGGAGGGGCATGTTGGAGAATTTAGGAATATACAAAGCGAGCTAAAATAAACAATCGGTATTGATTAAGAGAAAGGAGCTACTATGGCAGAGAATATCCCAGAGTATTACATAGATGGATTCGGCTTGAGAGCCTTACCGTTTGGCGTAACTCTCGTTTTGTCAAAGACCATGGCCCCGTTGCCCGATGAGCCAAAGGAGAAACCGGTAGTCGAAGCGACTTCGGCTATAGAATTTGCAGAGCAAATGGTGGGCACAGAGAGTCTTGACGGACGTCCTCAGTGTGTAATTCGAATGAGTATAGTTGAAGCGAAGTTATTGGCTATGGCACTTCGTAATAGGATAAAGCTGAATGAACTGGAGAACTTCGGTGGGGACCTGGTTCCCGTTCCACCGGGGGCGTTGAAGGCAGCAAAGCTAACCTTGGACGATTGGTAAATGAGCGTGCGATTTTGTCCCAACTGCCGCCGTCCAGCCTTGAGGGTTGAGGCCACGACACCCTTACCACCTCCCTGGCTGGCTGACTTGGATGAATATTTTGCAACCGGCGACGATCAAATAGAGGAAGATATAGCAAATATGAGTGAGACGTATGTGGAGATATTGATTGCGCCCTCCTGGACATCCTCTTTAGGGAACATCAACCCTTCCAGAATGAGCAATGTTTCCTTTGGATGCCCTTGGCCAAGATGTAAAGGTAAAATACTTTTGTTTAAAAAGTAATCAATCGGAGTTGTTTTATGTTTGAGAAATTACTATTACCCTGGCGAAAAGTAAAGTGCGCAGACCCAAAATGTGGTTGGACGGGACGGGTCAGGGATACTGTGTTAGTAGGTGAGGGGGGCGTGCGGGAGGGGGCTTGTCGTGGGTGCCCCTCGTGCAGAGAATGGGTAGTGGCGGTATATAACGAGAAGATCAAATGGGCATTATGAATTTCAGTAATCAATGCATCTTGTTTTACGAAGGAGTTGATAGAGGAGCAAATACATGAAAATAATGCGCGACAGCACTTGGGAACGAGAAAAACAGCTAATCCAGAGTGAGGCATATAAACGAGCTATAGATAAATTATGGCGAACTCCGAGTGATGCACCTCCTCCACCTTCCTTTACAGGGGTTGATATCAGAGAATACTACGAGGAGGTATATAATGGTAGATTCCGCAGAAGCATCACACCAAGAGAAGTGGCAATCTTCAACCTAGACTTAAAAAGTGTAGCAACTCCGTATGCCCATCCCTGCATCATCCATGCGTTTGAGGAATGCAGAGATGTGATTTTTTCCTGTGCTCGGTCAGTCATGCATATAAATCGACAACCATATGGTGGGATGACAGCACTGGGGGATGAGATTTGCTTGCGAGGCATCGGGGCAGCCAGCATATTAACTACCGAGTCTTTTCCCTCCACAAAAAACCAAGAGCTAGTCAAAGACAGAATTAAGAACAATAGTGCATTAGTCGTAATCGGATTCCTGGGACAAGGGCAGCCCCCTATCCCATATTCAACTTGGCAGGGGACTAACGCAGGTAAAAGATACCCTTATCAGTCACTGATATTCAGTAGTCACAGGGCCTATCTCCCGTTCGCTAAGTGCGCAGTGCCCATTATAATATTCCCTGGTGATGATTTCCGCTTGGCAGTCGCACTAACAGCTAATCCCCAGCATCCATTACAGCCAGTGGGGGTTGCTATTAGCACTAGTACGAATTTCCGTGAGGAGAACGGGAGTGTGTACCAGTGATGAAAACGAATGCACCTTGGAGATCGCTACCGCCCACATCCGGTCAAGTGAGAGCGATAACTAAAATGTGCATGATATTGAAAATACGAGAGCCCCTGGAGGACCTGGTTGCAAA
>SDBU01007145.1_pt1 | contig 12935 bp, 8 predicted proteins | sample 2277071 | NCBI WGS metagenome assembly SDBU01 (sample SAMN10397929, study PRJNA504765) | marine sediment metagenome | isolation source: marine sediment core GS08_GC12, 126 cmbsf | place: Arctic Ocean: Gakkel Ridge, Loki's castle | collected 2008 | reverse complement strand
GACTTCCCTCTCGCTTGTCGACAGAAATAGTTCAAGCTGTCTCATTTTTCTTCAGAGAGTCACCAACTGGAAAAAGTAAGCTTTGCTCGGCGCACTCATCGAATCTCTCCTTTAATTTTTAATTTTGACACGTGCGTCATGGGCAAGATTGAAATGTCCTTTAATAAGAACGGATTCTCCCTCTTTCACTCCTTCACCCTGTCTTTCGGCAGGTAATATCTCAGCAAAATCTTCATTTTCCAAACCCGTTTGGACATAGCGCCATTTGGCCAAACCATCCTCATATACAAAGACCATTTTTCTTCCCTCTCTAATTAAAAATGCCTCCTGAGGTACCAGCAAACGGTCCTCATAGATATCGGAAACAATTTCCACCACGGCATGCATACCGGGTTTTATTTCTTCATCAGGATTGGAGGTATTGATAAATACCTTGCATGTTTTGTCTTCGGGATTGACGATTGGACTGATAGCTTTGACGCTGCCTTTGAAAATCCGATCCGGATAGGCACTAAATCTCAATTCCACCTCCCGTCCCAAAGTGATCTTTCCGATCTCACTTTCCAGGACTGTTGCACGGACTTGAATTCTATCGAGATTGACAAGGGTGAAAAGCTCAGTGGCCCCTGATACATGTTCTCCAAGAGAAATTTTCATGTCAGCTATAATTCCGGAAAAGGGAGCCCGGATATTGGTCTTTTCAAGATTTAACCGCGCCTTTTTCACACTGATTTCCGATTGAGTAAGTCCTTTGGCAGCAGCAATGATCTCCTCTTTCTTTTGGCCGGATTTAATGAGAACAAGTTCATATATTCGATAGGCCTCTTCTAATTCTTCCTCAGTAATTTTGCCCTCACTGTACAGCTGTCTTTTGGCCTCATACTCCTTCTCAGCCTTATCTAGTTTTTCCCAGTCTATAGTTTGTGTTATATCGGTCTGCTCGGAAAACTGGCTCTCCAGCAGCAGCTCCGAAAGGTCTTTCAAGCGGGCCGCTTCTGCACTTTCCAGGGTAAGGCTGTACTCCTGATCATCAAGTTTTACGAGTAAATCGCCTTTTTTAACATGCTGTCCCTCTTCGACATTTAAGGCTTTGATCCGGCCGGGAACCTCAGATTTCAGGATGATGTGTTTGTCGGTAACAGCCTCTCCAGGGGATCTAAGTTTCATAACCAAATCATCTACAATCACTGGAGCGACTCCGACTAGGACGTACTCTTCTTTGACTTTATCCTTCACATCCGGAGAATTTCTGATGGATTCGGGATCTGATTCCTCTTTTGGTTTGCATGATGGCATCAATAGCAAAGAAAAAACAGTTAGAATCAATGCTGGAAAAAAGATTTTTTTTTCGAAAGATGTCACTTTTTTCATAATTCCTCCTTAGAGCTTTCTTATCGATTTAAGGATAAAATTGCATTAGCCTATCCTTTAATTTTCTTCGGGCTGAAAACAGCAATTTTTTCACAGAAGCTTGAGTAAAACTTAAAATTTGAGCCGTCTCTTTAATACTTAATTCTCGAATATCTCTGAGTGTAAATACAGCTCTCTCCTTGGGTGTGAGGAACTTTAGGCATATATCGAGATTGTCCTTAAAATCTATCAGCAGATGATCCCGGAAAATGTAAATATCCTGGTATTTTCTCAGATAAATCCCAAGCAGATTGGCATGCTTTTCTTTCTGTCTCAGTAGGTCACGGCAGAGATTGATGTTTATTTTATACAACCAGTTCAGCATTTTGTCCTGAGGCCGGAAGCTATGAACATATTTAAAAGCTCTGAGAAATGTATCCTGGGTTATATCTTTTGCATCTTCGATGTTGCCGGTGATACTGAAGGCCAAAGTCAACATCTTGCTTCTATAGTGAAAGGCCAAACCCGCAAATGCTCCTGTATCGCCATTCTGGGCGTTTATTTTAAGGTCTAACTGTTCAAGTTCCATATCTTTTCCAAACCTCTCTTAATTCTTTTGCTTTTCTGTTTCCCCAAAATTGAACTCTATCACCATGATAATAAAGAATAGGGATCGCGATTAAAATGAAGAACGTCGAACTGATAAGCCCCCCTACAGTTGTTAGTGCCAGCGTTGACCATATTTTCCTTCTCTCCACTTCCATTTGGATCAAAACCAAGGGCAGCATCCCTAAAACTGTTGTGCTTGTTGTCATAAGAATAGGTCTGACTCTTTCTCTTGAACCTTTTAGGACAGCCTCAAGAAATGGGACTCCCTGTTTTCTTTTTAAGTTTATATGGTCTACAAGAAGAATTGAATTGTTTACAACAATTCCTCCAAGCAAGATTACTCCGATATACGCGGAAGCATCAAAAGGAAAATCTGCTAAAACAAATGCGATAAATACTCCGATGAGTGCTAGTGGAACCGCACATAGAATAAAAAAAGGTTGAATTAAAGACTCATACAAAGATGCAAGAATCATAAATATAATAAAGAGAGATAAAATGATAGCCACTGAGATTTGTCCCTTTTCTTCTTGTGTCATAAATCTTCCTGCATCTTCTAAGACGGCTGTAAAACCTGGAGGCAGTTCTAGATTGTTATATATCGCTTCTTCATATCTATTTGCCGCTTTGTAAGGCCCTCTAAACTCCCACGATACAGTAAAGCGATACTGCTGGTCTTCGCGGTCTATCGATCCGGCAATAATTTTCTCTTCGAGAAATGTGATCTCACCTAATCTAAAATATTCTCCTCTTCGAGTCTGGATAAGAGCATCCTGTAAAGTCTTGACGTCCATTAAAGCGGCTTCAGGAAATTCAATGGAAATGTCTCTTTCTACCCCCCCCACTTTTATTGATGTATTCCTAGTCCTAGTTAAAAGTGTGGAAATATAAGAATATAGATACGGGGGATCTATATCATATTTTCTCATTAATTTCCGGTCGATCTTTAGAACAAATTCAAACGAATCTTGACGTGAGTAATATGAGCGTGAAGGAGAACCCCGCACCACTTTAATTCTGGGATTTTGCTTAAGTGTTATTTCTAATTCCCTCCCTATCTCTTTTAATTTTTTAAGATTATATCCAAAGAATATAATTCTGGATCCTAGGTACGTGCTTCCTCCTACACTCGAATAATATCCCTGAGGATCAAACCCCCCAATCGATATGTTCAGCCCGGCAAAATTGGTTGCAAGCTGGATCAATTCTTCCTTGAGCAAATAGGGTCTGTAAGAAAACTCAATTTCAGGGGGGAATTTAATCTGTATGTACGCGCGACTAGAGGAAACTCTCGTGTTCATTTCCTTTTCATATGAATTTTCCAGCACCTTATCTTCAAATTGGGAGATGACCTCATCATAAATTTCGATGGGCGTGCCTTGAGGCATTGAAATAGAGACTCTGAGTTCTTGCTGTATACTCCAATTAAAAAACTCATTTGTGGAGACTTCAGATTTAAACCATCTGTATGATGCAAAGAAAATAGCGGCAATAATGAGAAGGATTTCTATGGGATGACGAATGGCAAACCTCAGGAATTTCTCATAAATATTGCGCAATCTCTCTTTTGGGGCTTTCCTAGGCTTTTTCATCAGGTTTGGACTGAGCGCTGGAATGAGAGAAAAAGAAACAAACAATGAAGTCATAAGTGCGATCACCATCACAATGGCCACGGGAAGATAATAGAGCTTCAAGCGTCCTTGGAAATATGCAAAAGAGAAAAACACACACACTGTTGTTAAGGTTCCTGCCAGAACAGGGAGGAACACTTCTTTTGAGCCTTGAATAGCTGCATTTACTGGGGAAATTCCTTTTTCTCTAAGACGCAGTACGTTTTCAAAAACTACAATGGCATTATCAACAAAAAGACCAAATCCGAGAGTCAATCCCCCCAATGTCAGCATATTTATTGATATTTTGAAAAGATATATTAAATTAAATGTAATACAAACTGAAAAGAAAATGGAGGACAAGACTAAAAGAGAAGGTTTGAAACTTCTCAGTGATATAAAAATCAGCACAAAAATAACAGTTATAATAATTCCCACGAGTAAATAAAGTTCATTAAGACTGTTCTGGATGTCGGCGCTTTCATCATCAATTGTTCTGAAAATCAGATCTTTGGGGAGCTCTTTTTTTAGAGATTCCAGTTTCTCTTTTACGGCTTTTGAAACTTTCGGTGTGCCTGAACCGGGTTCTTTTCTGACTGTTAGTCTGATAGTCGGTTGTCCGTTAATTCGATTTATGAAATTGACATCACCATATGTCTGCTCAACTTTCGCAATATCCTTGAGTTTAATTGGATTGTCGCCACTAAAATCGACGATGGTTTCTTTTAAGTCTCTTAAATCGATAATCGGATCGGTGACTTTAAAAATATATTCTTGTTCACCTTTTTTAACGACTCCTGTTTCAAATAATCGCGATCTATTACTGATCTGACTGTAGATTAGATACGGATGAATATTGAGCGCTTTTACTTTCTGGTCATCAAGGAGAATTCGAATTTCCGGATCTGCACCTCCAGTCACGTCAATACTCGATACTCCCTGAATTGAACCTAGTCCAAGTTCAATCTTATCCTTGACAATCTCTCGCAGTGTATCCAGGGAATAATCCCCGGATATGTTGTAGCTAAGAAATGGATTAACTGCAAATTGAGGGGGCACATAGGTACTCAGATTCAATATGACTTCCCGCGGCAGAGCATCCTTAACCTCATCCATTTTTTCCCTCAGTGCCAAACTAGCAAATTCCATGTTTATCTTGGGATCAAAATCCAGGTCAATGGTTGACATACCAATTCTTGAAGATGAGCTGATCTTTATAACTCCTTTTATACCTACCGCTCTTTCTTCAAGGGGAGCTGTAACATGGGTCAGCATCATTTCAGGAGGAATCCCGCTCCAAGTAGCAATGATCTGCATTCTAGGATATTGTGCCTTAGGGGCCAATTCAATGGGGACATTTATGAAGGAATAGATGCCCAGCACCATCAAGCTAACTAAAAGAACGACAGTTGCAATGGGCCGCTCAACGAATAATTTCATGTTTGCTTATATAACTTGGATGACACTTCGAATAATCCCTTAAAGAAAATTTTCGTACATCAACCCTCCATTAATATGAGATGATTTCTTGCGTTATAAAATAATACGTTCAATCTGGTCCTAATTGTTTATTTTGTATCTTCCCCTTTTTTATTTTTCAATTATAACCAATAAAACTCTATTTAAACAAGATCGTTCCAATTTATAAGAAGGGATTCATAGTCTAGAATTTGCACTTTCATTCCTTGTAAACAAATCGACTGGGGAGGGCTCAATATAGTACAAAACTAAACCTTATTCATATGACGTTTTTCAATAATTATTTTTCTCAAAAAGAAAATAAGTATCACTCAGCCATTTCATGTACAAATCGACTGGGAGGGCTCAAGTCATCAAGACGAACAATTATCACAAATGGAAAATATTCCAAGCAAAACAAAAATGATAATCAGGCCTTTCCGGATAACACGAGCTTTCATGGCTAATATACATTGAAAAACGATTATGGTAATAAAAATTACAGTGAGGTTCATACTCCATAACGCATTGGCAAGGGTACTTGAAATTGCACTCCCAAATGTGAGGATCAAAGTTAAAAATAGGCTTATTGCAGGCGAGAAATAACAACGTGCCATACTCTAAAATCGACTGCGATACAAGCAGCGTTCCTAATGGATCACTTGTTTTATAGCCATCGATTGGAGAACTAACAAAAAAGATATAACTAATACTTAATACAAAAAGAATACATGTCCATTCACTTCTTATCCATTTTTTAATCAGTGATTCCCATCCGAAGTTAAAAAATGAGGATATTTTAGATTTTTTTGATTTGAGGTCTGAATTAAACATTGACAGCCATGGCTTCATGCTGGATTTCCTGGGCGAAAAGAGTTAAGCCTAATATAAGAATTGCTAATAAGATTGAATGTTTTTTCAAATTGGATCCCCCCCCGTAAAGTATCCATCATAGTTTTTTTAGCAATCTTTGTGCCAATTAAGTCCTGACTGAAATAAGTGTCCTAACGTATTATTCTGTCCTTATATAAGGACAGCTGTAGTCATTATCCCGCTCTCCTTGGAAGCAATAAGTGTTTTATGATCTTGTGTGTAACCACCCCCATAGTGTAGAATAAACTCAATATCAATTAGGATAATTTGTATGGCAGAAAAACAGGATCTGGATTTTACATACACCACTATTGATAAAATTTTCCGATTGAGTATAGGGGAAACAGCCGATTACAGCGGAGCCAAATATGATGGTGACTTTTCGATGTCTCTGGAAGAGGCGCAAAGAGCAAAACACATATTTATAGCGGACAGCCTTAACATCAATGAGGGAAGCAAGGTTCTTGATATGGCTTGTGGCTGGGGCCCTTTTTCCAAATATATTACCCTGGAAAGGGAGGCAAAAAGCATTGGCTTAACGCTGTCACAAGGACAAGCAGAAGCATGTCAAAAAAATGGAATAAATGTAATAGTGCAAGATTGCCGATATGTAAAACCGGACGACTTTGGAATGTTTGATGCCATCACCTGCATTGGAGGATTAGAACATTTCTGTTCCGTTGAAGAATGGAAAGAGGGTAAGCAGGAAAAAATATACAGCGATTTTTTTCAAACACTTCACAACCTGTTACCCAGCGGAGGAAGATTTTATATGCAGACGATGACTTTTAGTAAAAACATGATTGATTTTGAAGATTTTGATGTCCATGCTAAAAAAGGATCTGCTGCCCATGTTTGCGCATTAATGGTTAAAGAATTCCCCGGTTCGTGGCTCCCGTATGGCCCTGAAATGGTCATAAGAAACGCTGAGCCTTTTTTTAAATTAATTTCTCAAAGCAGCGGAAGGTTAGATTATATAGAGACAATCGGCCAATGGAGAAAGAAGTTTAGAAAGTTTAATCTAAAAAAGTATTGGCTGTACCTCTCCCTTGTCCCTAAATACATAACTGATAAAGAATTCAGACATCGAGTCGCTATATTCAGAATAAGCCCCAACAGGGTGTGTTTTGAACAAGAGATCATGGACCACTTCAGGCTGGTATTTGAAAAAGTGTAGCCGTGGCTGATTACTTTTCTTCTGCCTTGGCTTTGCCCGCATCGAGGTCATTGAAGTTCAAGATTGAGTTGAACACAAACATGTAGTTCCCGTGGTTAGTGTCCCTCCAGAAGGGATTGAACGTAAACATCATGATGTGCCCCTTACCCAGCGGCATATCGATAATCGCGGCCTTACCCTGTAGGTCTTTTTCATTCTGGACCATCCCGCTCAGACAGATTTTACCCTCGCTGGCATATTTGACAACGACATAATCCTCCAATTCTTCGGAAAGGGAAATCAATGGGCCGGAATGCCTGCGGTAAAGAGAGGGTTCCTTGCCATATCCATAAACTGCCGGATGAAGGCTGTTAGCGACCTCTCCCTTGAGAATAGAGCCGGGATTGGCAAATCCCGAACTCTGGCCGGCAATCCCGAGTCCCCTGACCAAACCAAAATCGATGAAAACCCGTACGGAATTTTGGAGGGCAATCAGTAAACCCCCGTCTTTCACGAAGGTCTGGAGATTGACCACCCCTTCGATTCCCATTCCGCCTGTTATATCTTCACTGGCATCAGGTGTGCCCAGGTGTTTGAATTCCTCGGATTTGACAAAGGCCAGTGGGCCGCGGTGAGCCGGATCTATCCCATTCACGATATCTGAACCGCTCCTCCCTCTACAGTTGCTGAACACGATGGCATCGTATTTGTTCTTGAGATGCCCTGCCTTCACGTCGTCTTTGTCAATGTAATCGTAGGGAATGTCAAGCTGGTCAAACGCATAGCGCACCCAGCCGTCATCCTGGGTACTTTGCCAGGTGTGAAAGATAGCGAGGCGGGGGATATCCAAGTCATGTGTCTTGACATCGGGCATGGTGGATGTGCTGACTGCCTCGAGTCCTATCTCGCCCACCATTGATTCTACGGCCTTATGAAGATCATCCGGATTTCCGGACACCGGGATGATCATGGACCCGGCATCAAAGCTCCTCTCCTTGATTTTAAAAGGAGCTTCTGCCGCCAGAACATGAAAATCCTTCAGCCGGAATCTGGCCGTTATGAGGCTGTTGATGGTTCCGTTATTTATGATATAGGCCTTCGAGGCTTTCTTCCCGGTGATTTTACCGACCGGTTTGACTGGAGAGGTAACGGGATCCATAGGGATTTCGAAAACAGCCTTGTCCATGACCTTAACTGTTTTTACATCCATGTTCAGTCCAAGGGTCCATCCTGCATCGTCATAAACTCGTGTTGTTCCCGGATCAGTGGGGTATTTTTGGATGCCCAGGAGGTTTTTTATGAGGTCCCCATAGGGCTGATCCATCCTGACTACGAAAGATCCTTTGGGAAACTGTCCTTCTTCCAACTCAATGCCTTTTTTGGACCGATGAACCTCGATCCTCTGTTTCAGCAGGACATTGACAAGAAAAGACATATCCACGGGATCCTTTTGATCTGCCGGTATGATATATGCATAGGGAGGTTCGTTCTTCCCTTTGTTGTAAGAATGGAGCCCTCTTTTCCAGAAGTTCTTGAGGAAAAAATCTCTGTTGGTGGCCACGGTATACCAGGCCAGAAGATCGCCGGTAATCTGGTAGTTGAGGTTATTCCGCATCGACCAGAGAAATTTGTCCGGGGGCGGAAGAGGCCTGTACCACTGAGGTTTGTTCTGGTTTGAGGGAATCTCCCGTTCCATGGTGTTTCCAATGGAATTGCCGTATGTTTCATAAAAATGGAAGACTGCATTGTGGTTGGAGGCGATGGAGGCCATAAAGTTAGGACTCCACATAGTGTTTCCAAAGGCATGAGTGTAAACACCAGGCATGCCATAGCCGGTCATCTGTGCCACTTCAAACCAGGCAATCATCGTGGCTTCACTTCCCAGGCTCGGAGGGAAGTTGGAGGGACCATTGGCTGAAGAAACATAGAAAAGATTTCCGACTTCATGATTGTCCTGGAGCACAACCGGATACCATTCGAAAAATGTTTTGGCGATGTTCTGCATCTCGGGCTGCGACATGGTGATCATATCCCGGTTGTTGTCATGAAAATCATACTTTCCCCAGTAGGGAACGCGGCTGATTTTATTCTTGGTTGTGATATCCATGTTGTATTTGTAAAACCAGTCTGTGTGTTTGTCATGTCCATCGGGCTCGACCGAAGGGGTGATCAGAACGATAAGGTTGTCCCTTATTTTCTTGACGAGAGGATTGTTGTCCACCGCCAGCCTGTAGGCAACCTCCATCGAAGCCTCCGCTGATCCAGTCTCAGTAGAATGAAGGTTTTGAGTCAGCCAGTAGACCGGTTTTACCTGAGAAATAATGGCATCCGCCTCAGCTTCGTTTTTGACCAGTCGTGGATCGGCCAGCCTGGCCATTAGAGTTTTGTTTTTCTCGAGGTTTTGTATGGTCAGGCTGTCCGAAATCACTACTATGACCATTTCACGGCCTTCTCCTGATTTCCCGATCGGTATAACCCGGACGTTTTCCGAAGAATCGGCCAGTGCCCGCATGTACCTGAGAATATCTTCATAGTATGTCAGTTTTCCCGGTGCTCCGGCGATATAGCCAAGAACATCCTTAGGTGTGGGCACTCCATCGGCTTTCGGAAGATAATTGACAAGGGGGCTCAGAAATTCCGGCAGAGTTGTCGCTTCCCTGATAAGCTTTGTGTACTCTTCATCATGAGAGAGAGAAGAAGAATTCTGGCTTGCCAGGGCAGGGAAAAACAACAGGATCCCCGCAGCTCCAACCGCCAGAACTAAAAAGACATTTTTCCGTATTTTTTTTAATGAGCCCATAACAATCCTCCTCCTTGAAATTTTTTTGAATAAAAAAAATTTGTGTGGAATTATATCCATTAATCGGATCACTGTCAATCCGGATGGGCGAAGGCGGATATCAGGAATGAAAGAGCGGCCGTGGAGGGGAATTGACGAGTTAAAGCCTAAAATTCATTATTTCCGTATGTGAGATTTTTCTTTTCCAGACTTATGCCCATGGCTTTCTCCATCTGGGAGACTGCAATCTTGTAGTCGATAAGGACCCGAATCTCACTTGACTTGGCATTAGCCAGATCGCGCTGGTATTGAAACAGCCATTCGCTGCTCTGGACGAGCCCCAGCCTGTACCGCTGCTCTTCGACTTCCACCTTTTTTTCCATCATCTCTCTGTAACGGGTAGCAGATATCATTTCCTGCTCGTTATTCCGCAGCGTCTTGAAAATTCCTAAAAGTTCATAATATACTGCCTTTTCCTGCCTCTCTTTTTCGACCAGGTTTTTTTCTTCTTCCAGCTTGGCCCTGGCTAATCCGGCCCGGGAAAAAAGGCTTTCAAGAGGAATGTTCAACTGAAGCTGGATACTCAAATCCGGGTATTTCCCTTTTAAAATTTCCTTGAAGGCATCCCACCGCGTGCTTTCTTCCTGGCTCACAATGACATTTGACAGGGGATTGTCATCCTTGTAGAAAAACCTCACTCCCCCCTGTCCCCAATAGGACAGTCTGAAATTCAGGTCGAGCTGGGGAAGGAGTTGATTCCTTTGATACCTGATAGCCAGGTTTGAATTTTCCAGTTCCCTCTCTACCCTGACAATCTTGGGATTTCGCGCCAGACTGACCTTCAAAGCCTCTTCAAAACGAATCGTGGGTTTTTCGAGAGAGGGTCGATCGAGTGGAACGATCGATGTTAAAGAGTCCGTTCCATCCGGAGGCAAATTCAAAAGGGCCTTGAGTTGGTCTTCGTAGGTCTCCAACTGGGTACTGGCACTCAGGACTTGGCCTTCGTAGCGGACGACTTCGGTTTCGACACTCATCAAATCGATGGCCGATTTAGTCCCGATCCGGACCGCTTCCCGGGTGTTCTCGAGCTGCCGATGGCTCTGATCTAACGCCAGTTGTCTTACCTTGAGATTCTCGTGAGCTTTGACCAGATTCCAATAGGCCACTTCCACTTCAAACACTTTTTCGTTAATGATGTTGTTTAAGTCCAGAACTGAAATATCCACCTGGTTTTGAGCTCTTTTGATATCGTACCTATTGACATTTGGACCAAAATTTTTCAGCAGAGGTTGACTGAAACTAAACTCAATCTGGTTGTTATATGTCGGGTTTATGGAATTGTATCTGCGCGTCGAATCTGTTGTCGTGTTAAAATAGCGTAAAGTAAAATCTCCTCCTGTTATGATCTTATCGCTCAAATAAAAAACATATTGAGTTCGATCTTGCTTGTAATTGGTCCCTTCCAGACCCCAGCTTCCGACAACATTCGAATTCAGATTCAAATAACTCAAATTGAGTTTAGGGAGAAAGACTTCTCTCGCCTGGCTTACGGAAATCCCTGAGATCTCCGGATTATAGGCCTGGACTTTAATATCCAGATTGCCCTCCAAGGCTTTGAGGATACTGTCCCTGAGAGACAATTCGATTTTTTCCGTCTTTGGTTCCTGGGAAAATGCGAACGATACCCACAAAAGTGACAGGCTGATTATAGCTATTTTTCTCTTCATTGTTTCCTCCTACTTCTCCACGATTTTGATGTGAGCGTCGTGGGCAAGCGTAAAATGACCTTCAATAAGCACCTGTTCGCCCTCGATGACACCCTCTCCCTGCCTTTCTGCAGGTAAAATTTCAGCATAATCTTCATTTTCCAAGCCGGTCTGAACATACCGCCATTTTGCCAATCCATCCTCATGAACAAAGACCAGCTTTCTTCCTCCCCGGTGCAGGATCGCTTCCTGAGGCACGAGCAGGCGTTTCTCATATATGTCTGACACGATCTCTACTTCGGCATGCATTCCCGGTTTGATGTTCTCATCAGGATTGGGAGCATCGATGAATACTTTACACGTCTTATCTTCAGGATTGACGACCGGGCTTATGGATTTGACCTCTCCCTTAAAAACCCGGTTTGGATACGCACTGAATCTCAACTCAACTTCCCGGCCCACCTTCATTTTCCCAATCTCGCTTTCCAGGACTTTGGCATGGACTTGAATCCTTTCAATATTGACAAGAGTGAAGAGCTCGGTGGAACCGGACACGTACTCCTCAGGTGAGATTTTTACATCCGTGATGATTCCGGAAAAAGGAGCCCGGATATTCGTCTTCTCCAGGTTCAGCCTGGCTTTTTTAACATCTATTTCAGATTGAGTCAGCCCCTTTGCGGCCGCAACGATCTCTTCCTTTTTCTCTCCGGATTCAATCAAAAAAAGCTCATACTGCCGGGACGCTTCCTCAAATTCCTCTTCTGTGATTTGTCCCTGCCTGAAGAGAAGTCTTTTTTCTTCATACTCGTTTTCGGCCTTTTCCAATTTTTCCGGGTCAACGGTTTGTTCGACATCTGCCTGTTCGGAAAACTGACTTTCCAGCAGTAATTCAGAAAGATTTTTTAGCCGCTCAGCATCGGCACTTTCAAGGTTGAGGGTGTATTCCCTGTCGTCCAGCTTAACAAGCAAATCTCCCTTTTGAACTCGCTGGCCTTCCTCGACATTAAGAATATCGATTTTACCGGAGACTTCCGGTTTCATAACAATATGTTTATCCGTGACCGCCTCACCCGGTGATTTTAGCTTGATGATCAAATCATCTAAAATAACAGGGGTCGTTTTTACACTCACAAATTCTTCTTTGATCCTATCCTTGACTTCTGGTGAATTCCTGATCGATTCCGGATCAGAGGCCGCCTTTTCACCACTTTGACAAGAGACGAGAAGAACGAGTGATAAAAGAGACACGACAAAGAAATAAGAAACACTGCTTTTACGTTTATAGGGAACTGTCTTTTTTTGTCGAGTAGACATCTTTTACCTCCTTTAGGTTTAATGCCCCTCACAGAACCGTACTTGCGGATTTCCCGCATACGGCTCTTCAGTAAGGTTTC
>SDBU01007144.1_pt1 | contig 12937 bp, 22 predicted proteins | sample 2277071 | NCBI WGS metagenome assembly SDBU01 (sample SAMN10397929, study PRJNA504765) | marine sediment metagenome | isolation source: marine sediment core GS08_GC12, 126 cmbsf | place: Arctic Ocean: Gakkel Ridge, Loki's castle | collected 2008 | reverse complement strand
AACTTGGTATCAGGGTCTGTGTCGTCAGAGAGCCGGACGTATATCGTGGGGAACGCAAGGCTGTCCTGATTGCCGAAAGCCCACTCTCCTAGAGCTAATGACCCCAATGTGCCTGGAGTCATGGCGGTATCGTCCTCGAATACATCGTCGGGGGCTTCCTTGAAAGACAGGGGGTTTGATGGCGGCAAGTAAAACTCAAGTGGTGTGGTGGGCGAGGATGTCCATCCTCCATCCGTTCTGAGAAGTGTGAAGCGGGTATTACTATTAAGCTCCCGCTGTACCCGTCTCAGGGCAAACTTCCACGGATGCATGGATATTAGACCGTCTCGTACACTGGCATAGATGAGGTTGCATTTCTCGGCCCTCTTGTTGTTATCGGTCAAAGCCGCTATCGGCTCTTCCCCTATTTCCTGGAGCGCCCTGCTGCATATATTTACATCACTTGCCGCCATAAATCCCCCTAGACCCCGAACTTCTTCAGGGCTTCTTTCGTGTCTTTGCCTGCGGTGACGAGAGTGCAATGGTTGAGGATCGCAGAGTTGGGGCAAGCAGGTTCGCTTCTCTTCTCGCCCGCCTTATGCATGCCCTTGGCTATCTCCGCCTTGACCTGTGCGTGGGTGAGCCTGATTTCCTTGTCCTCGTATTGCTTTCCGCCCCATGAGAATGGACGGTTGGGCAAGAATATCGCACGCTCCGGGACCTTCTTCTCAACCTTCTTCTTCGGCTTCTTCTCAACCGGAGGCTTCGGGTCTGGTTTCTTGTCTTTCACTACGTCTGTCATCTGGTTCCTCCTTATACCATTGCGGTTATTTTTTCAATGTTCTTCTTGACTGCTGCCTTGGCTTTGCTCTTCGATCCCTTGGGCCTGCCGCCCTTATTCTTAACAGGCGGGAGTGTCCCCTCTTCTAGAGGCTTGGTCACCACTGGGGGCGGGGCTATTACGACTGCCGGAGAATCTACCACGCCAAAGGTTTCTTCCTCGACATTGACCATGCCAGAAGGGGCAGCCTCCCTTTTCTTGGCCCGAACTGCTATCCTCCGCTTGGCCGAGTCACGTTTTTTAACCGTTGAATAGAACTCACTAAGTATCCGGCGGCTTTCGTCCGAAGCCTTCCTTACTTTGCAATGGTTCAGCAGCGCGGAGATTGGTCTTCCGTTTTCCTCGTGAAGACCCATGGCGATCTCAGCAACAACAACCTCGTGGCTAACCTCTATCGTGTCCGAGCCATTACCTTCACGGCCCTTGTTTTCACCGCTTCCTGCTGTGCCGGGGTTGTGTATAACACCGGCATAGGGGAAAGGTGTTTTCGGCTCGAAAATCGAGACTTCAAGCGGCATGGCCGCATCCTCTCCATACTCTTCCATCGTGCATCCTCCTGTTGGTTAGGGAGTGGGGCATTTAACCCCACTCCCATGGTTTCTATTCTTCGCTCGTCTTCTCAACACCATCCATGATGGCCGCAAATATCTTGCCCGATGCCATGTTCTGCACCGCTACCGTGAAGTTCATGCCGAAGAACTGGGTCACGTTGATGACATCAACGGGTAGTCCAATGTCCCAAAGTATTGCCCCGATGGCTCTGTCGGTAGTTACCGTGATGGTCTTTGAGTCAATGATAGTACCGCTGGTGACTGTAGCGGTAGAGTGTGACATCAAGTCCATCTTCAGCGTGGCTCCGCTGACTGCCGCCGAAAGAATCTCGTCTGTTACCTTGACGAGAAGCCGGAGATTCCCCACATCCGAGGGATCGGCGTACTTGGTGGCCGCGCCAGCAAAACGCTTGTAGTTTTTGCCAGCGATTAGCTCTATCACATTGGTCGAGATAACGCTGCCGATGCTGATGCCAGCATCCAGTCCGTCTGCTAAGACTAATCCTTTATCAATAGCTGCCATTGTCTAAGCCCCTCCTTTCTAGGTTATTTCTGATTCCGTGATGGTAAGAGCATCCGCGAGCCTGACGGGGGTTCCGTCAATCACAGGCATCTGACCATCGCCGAAAACGTTATCCATCGTGAGGTTCACGTTGGTTCGGTTGAGCGCTATCTTCTTGATCTGGCCGAAGAGCTTGCGGTTGGCGTAGATAATCGCGTTCTTCCCGCCCTGCTTCATGTTGAGCTTCACGTCTATGACATCCTCAAAGTTGAAGATGTTTGACGAGCCAGTGCTCTCGATATTGCGGATAGCCGCCATGCACAGGGGGTTTTCCACAACGAGACCGAACTGGTTCTTGAACTGCGTGCTCCAGACCACAAGCCTTTCAAAGCTTGAGTTCTCTTTGATCCTCTCGCCCCAGTCGCGCATCGGGACACGATCTTGGCCTCCCCTGGGATATACGCCGTAAATCTGGCCGAGGCCAGGCTGAAGGATTACCAGACTCATGAGGTCGCTCCCGTCGCCGCCTGCATCAATGACGAACTCGCCGTCAATGGCATTGAGCCGGGTGAGAATACCCGTCATCTGGTCGGGGTCTACTGCATTGTTGCCATAAAACATCCTCGATGCCGTGGTCTGTGACATGCCCTCGATAAAGGCCACATCTTCACTGGCCCTGAGAGCGCCGGGGTCGCCGGACTGGCTGACGAGTTCTTCGTCAATGTCTGACCAGTCCTCTATCATCTCGATAACGTCCCGGTTCTTCTCGGTGCTCGATGCACTGGGGAGAACGGGCTGGTTGAACCTGCGGGTTCTGCCTGCGGGCTGGCTGACGCGAAGTACCGATGTGTGGGTAATCCTGTCGTTGGCCTCGCGGAAGGGCAGGTCTTCGAGCATAGCGTTGTTGTCCACCAGGACTTCCGCTATCTTGTGAAGGTTCCCGTCACTGGTCTCACGCTTTACGGTTTCAATAAGCGTGAGAAAGCTGTTTTGTTTTAACGTTGCCATTGGTTATGGCCTCCTCATTCCTTTTTTATATTGTCTGATTTATATGTCAATCTGTCTTGGCCGTCCCATCCTTTGGGCTTTCCTTCGCCCCCGCCTCCACCACCACTTCCGCCAAGTGCTGAATCCTCGGATATCATGTCTCCGAGTTTGCCAAACACTTTTAAGAATATGGGGTGTGATTCCAGGCCTGAGTCCTGTAGGAGATTGATGAACTCCTCACCTCCAAGCTGCTTAACTGCCCTCTGGGCCTTCAGGACGTGCTCGTTGTATCCGTCCTTCAGTTCGGTCTTGAGAGCAATCATCTGCTCCAGCAGCAACTTCTCGTTCTCGACTTGCATAGCGGTAAATACTCCTGCTATATGGGCATTGTACTTACCAACGAGATACTTCAGCGCATCCGCTGGCATGTTTGCTTCATACGCCCACTGTCTAAGATGTCCCACAAGTGCTTCATCTTCTGGTAGGCCATCGGGGAAACCAGGGTCATCCAGTTCGTAACCTTCTGCGGTTTTGGGTTTGCCAAGCTTCCGGTAGAACGCTTCCCTGTCCTCTTCGCTTGCGTCTTCGCCGGGGATATTCAATACCTTTTCTGGGTCGAAACTTGCCAGCTTGTCGGAATCCGCCAAAGACTTCTTTAAGAAACTGGAGAGGTCTTCGTGTTCCAAAAATGCTTTATTGTCTCGAAACTCTTTAGGTATCGAACTCAGATAATCGGGGGCTTTCTTCCCCGCGTCTCCGCCATCGCCGCCTTTGTCGCCCGCGCCTGGGTCAGCCGCGCCTCCATCACTTCCCGCTGCCGCATCGTCACTTACTAGAGTGGCCGTTGGTGAACTTCCGTCATCTCCTGCGGCTTCGCGCATCATTGCCTTCGCCAAAGACATTTCTAACCAGTTCATATCGTCTCCTTAATCAGTTGGTACTGTTTTACGTTCATACTCTGCAAGCGCATCAATAAACATGCCAAACAATGATTCCAATGTTTGAGGGTTCAAGTGCGCTCCCGCTGTCGTCAAAAGAAGATTCATGCCATAGTTCCTCAATGGCAGGTCATTGTCTGTCAATTTAATGGCGAATACCTTTGTGTCGCGCAATATTTCCTTTAAAACAGCGCGACCATTAGCATTCTTCAGGAAGATATGCTGATATTGCTTGACCATTTCAGGGTGTTTTGCCCCAAGCAAGCGCACGACATCTCCCATTTGCTGCTTCTTATCCTTCTCCTTGGCTATCTTTTTCTCTTCAGGTGTCATGCGTTCCGTTTCACCTTCTTTTTGGCGGCTGCTTGGGCTTGTTCAAGCTCTTCAGCACACGACAGTTCTTTAGATGATTCCGGTAAGTCCCTGATAATCTGAGCAAGGGCCATGCTTAAAACTTGTATCTTTGGATGCTCTAGCCCTAATTCATAGGTATCATTTATGGCTTCAATTAATTCATGTACAAATACTCCTTGTAACAGATTTTCATTCATTTCTCTATCAATTCTTATCGTTTGACTGTAACCTCGATATTCCCCAACGGTTAATATTTCGTCAGCGGATACCATTTTTACATGAATATCAAATGATCCGAGTTGAAACTTTTCCGGTATCGGTATTCTCATTACCCCTCCGCACCTGCTGCAATAGTCTCCGAAAGCTGACCCTCGCTGTCTTTATCGGCCTTGGCGAGTTTGCCTGCCGTATCTGCCTGCTGTGCAAGCTCGGCCTGTTGAGCCTGTTGCTGTGCAAGTTCAAGTGCCTGCTGCCTGCTCTCTTCTACTTCCTTCTTAGACCGGATGCCCTTGGCCGGGAATGCGTTGGCCTGGGCTATTTCCCTAACAATGGTATCGCTGTCGAAGTTCCTCAGAGGCTCTTCTCCGAACAGTTCAACCACGGGAACCAAGTCGAACATAGTCTGGTTTATGCCCCTGGTCTGGAATAAGCGGCTCTGAACCTGTGCAAGAGGGCCAAGGAACGTGATACCGACATCCCCGCCTTCTCTAAGCACATCCGGGGGGTTGGGCATACGTCCGGCTTCGTTCTCTATCTGGAATATCCTCTCAAGCGCGGAACTGGCTGTAACCTGGAGCCGGGTGATGCTGCTCATGAGTATTACGGCCTTCTCGCCCTCCTTGGCAATCACCTCAGTAGCTGTCTGGCTCCTGCCCGCGCTAAGAGCTATAAAGAAATCAACGTTAAACGCCTGTCTGACGCTATCGCGTTTATCCAGTTCCCTGTCCCTGGCTATGGGATATTCCTTTGCTGATTCAATAAATGAGATACCATTGTCGGTATTTGACAGATAATTAATGCCCCTTGCTCCGAAATCAGCTATCCCCTCAAGCTCTGCCGGGACATTGGCCGGGGGTTCTGCTGCGCGTTCGGCAACGCCTAGAAGGGTCTTACCTATGATGTTGAGCGCCATTGCGTCTGGCAAGGCTCTCATGGCAGGAGAACGCCCGTATTCTTCCCTTGTGTCCCTGTAGGGCCGCCATACCATGTAGGGCATTGTGTCGAATCCGCTCTCTCTCAAGATAACGTCTTCCGTTTTGCCGCTCTTGGCCCCTTGTTCGCCCTGGAAAGACTTGTCGGCTGGCTTGCTCCCCGCAACCTGCCCGGTCAATATCCATATCGAAGCAAAGGGTTTGTTTATGGAATCGAACTTGAACGGGTCGTAATCTTCTCGCTTGTAAACTGCATGGATGACCGTGCGCTCGGCAAAGGGATTTTCTTCCGCTGCCGCCACAAGGTCTTCTGGTACGGCATCAACCCCGAACTTGGATATGATCTGCTTGAGGGTGAAGCTTATCTTGCGGTGGAACACGTCAATAACGTTCTTGTCATTGTGCGAAAGGAAAGACTCGCCCGGATGTATAGCCATTGCAACGATGCCGCCGCTCTCGAAGTCCTCTTCAATGTAGAACGGTGCGGTGCCAATCGTTGCCCCGTCCTGTATCAACAGGAAGAACTCATCGTAAAAATTGGAACTATTGATGGTGGCGTAAAGCTGTTCCTCGACTGATTGCAAATACATCCGCACGTCTCTCATGTCGTTCAAGTCCTGATTACTCATGCCAAGCCTGAACCAAGGGTCTGTGGGACTTATGAAGTTGCCGAATATGCCATTGACATGAACATCAAGGGACAACTGGGCTGTGCCATCATATATGCTATCGTAGCGTTTCTCGCCCTGTGGCTCGGTCTGAAGAATATCCATGCGCAGAGGGGAAATTTCTCGGCCTATCTCTCTCCACGTATCTTCCCACCTCGCCCTCCTAGAGGCAAGCCATGTCTGCGTCTTTATGATGTTCTTGATTATCTTGACTTCGCGTTCGTCAGCCATTATATCCCTCTGTGATTAATCATTTAAATAGCATCCAGTGCCATCCCGTTATCCGTAGCAAGCTTGAGTCGATTTGACACTAAAACTCCTTGATGTACCAGTTAATGGCTTCCCATCCAGCATCATCACCACCAGCGGAGTTCACCATAAACGTCACCACTTCACCAGCAGAGATCGAAAATAGGCAGGAAAGAGAAGCAGGCTCTTCTTTTGACTGAGTGGTTATATCTGTATGCCACTCACATTTTTCCTGATTTGTACCATCTATCCCGACAGTGCCGTTATATTCCTCACTTGCAGAAGTTGCATCCACTATAGACATCGAACCCACAAACTCAAAAACACCATCGGCGGCAACGGTAATTGAACCATCCGTACTGTTCTGGGTCATGCCTGAAGTTGCAACGCCATTTGTAAGCCCGATCACATTTGCCAGGGCAGCGGCGGATAGAGTCGTAACCAACGGACTAGAGTGGTTGTGAAAATACATCTCAGCGTATCGGTTTGGAATTGTGGCATCAACATCACCAGCACTGTCCATGGTTCCAGTGACATCGCCAGAGAGGGTATGTGCCACCGAATCCCAAAGAGTACCGTTTGCCGCCTGTATCTGGCCTGTCGTAACATCTCCAAAATCCACGGCTTTATTGTCTATCTTGTCATTCGTCCAGACCCCGGCGTTGGTCACGCCTGCATCACCAGTTATAGCCTTTGCCGCCGAAAGTCCAGTTGACTGACCTATGAGCATCTGGGTATCAGCAAGGGGAATGGACGCTGCTACTCCGCCTGTGGACAAAAGCGTGCCCGATTCATCGGGAAGCAAGAGCCTGTTGACCTGTGAAGGGTCTGACGCGCTCAGATATGTCTCAAAAGCATTGCTTGTCGGGCCTTCAAACACAACGGTATTGACATGCCCGATGCGCCATGACTTGCCATTTGTTCCGAGTTCGCCCTCTTTGTCAATGAATCCAGGGTAAAACTGCTGCTCTGCCATCGCAAGGCCACTGAATGCTATCATCAGGGCCAGTGCAACGGTTAATACTATGCTTCCGTATCCTTTACCTTTCTTCTTCTTGCCCATGTTAGTACTCTCCTTATTTGATGTCATTATTACTTATGCCCCTGTCTCTGTCTCAGTGGTTTCCTGCGACCAGATGCTATGTCAGCTGCTCTTTCAGCGAATGTCTTCTTCTTCTTCATTGCCATCTTGCTCTCCGTGCCTGTTGATTTGGTAACGCCTGCGCTTGCTTTCTTTGCCATCTTAAATCCCCCTTCCAAGTAGTGTTGATATCTGGCTTGCCCTCTGCGTTCTTTGGCCTGTAACTCTGCTAATGAGCTTCCGCCTCTGGGTTCCTAGCGTTGATATACGGCCTGCTATGCTTTTCTTACTCAGGGCTGCCTGTTCTTCTGGGGTTCGTCCGCCTAGCCCTGTCGTTGAGCCCTTTGTCCTGTTGAAAGATAAATCCAATCCCAATTCCTTTCCAAGCGGATCAGGTTCCGTTCCGGCTAAACGCTGTGCTGGTGTTGTTTTAGCCGATGTTATTTTTCCAGATAAATTGCTCACTGTCTGCAAATCCTTTATCCTTTTGCTTAATTCAGCCAATGAAAGTCTGCCCAATGAGGCAGGAGTTTTCTTTTCAACTGCTGTTGGCCCCGATGGATTCAGCCCTAGAAAGTTGCTTATTACGCTCATGCTGTTCTCCTCCCTTCCCTACGCCTTGCAAACGGGTCAGCCTCTTTATACTTCGTGACCAATGTGCCAGCAACAATGCGATGCCTGATGTTTGTTTTAATCTCATTAACCTTGTGGGCTATCGCCATGTACCTGAAGGCATCGGCGGGGTTTGAACTCCAATCGTGCTGTGGAGTATTCCTGTAGACCTTGTGAATGTCATCCCATGACTTGTGGTAGCTCTTGAGTGCAAGGATACCGTCCCTGCATTTCTCCTCGTCAAACCAGCACATTGGGATTATCTGGCGCACTGCCTCGATGCCGTCCTGAATACTCTCGTTGGGAACTATCTGGAAGTTAATACCCATTTTGCGGGCCGTGTCGATCCTTGACGTGCCTGTGGTATACTCCCGCACTTTAATGTCGTGAGGTGCCCAGTGAGAGCCGTACACGTACCCAAACTCAAGGGCTTTCCCTTGTAATAGATTCAGATAGTGCTGTAATCCCTCGTCAGTGTTCTGGTAGAAGTCAATAACCCGAACTTCACGGGGACTGCGCAGGGTCTGCACGAACCATATTGAGTTGGCATCATTCACGCCCAAATCCCAGTATGTATCTACATTCAGGTCGGGGTCGTAATCGATCTTCTTAAACCGTCCGCCCTCTTGAGCGGCCTTCATCTGCTTGCCGTAAAACGCTCCATCATTAGCTGCCGTGAAGGAACAGAAGAACTCCTGCTCTATCATGTCCTCTGACATGCCGGAATCGCGCTCTTCTTGGATATCAGCAGGGGTCAAGACATTGGTATCGTCTATGGTAAGCAGTTCGCAGAACCATTTGGGGTTGTTCTGGGCCATCTGGTATAGCTCGTAAGCGTGGTTCTCACCCCTGGGAGTGAAGTTAAAGACTGCCCAACCCTTGTTTTCCCTCAATATTGGCCTGATATGCGCCCATGCAGCGGGGTTTTGGAGGGAATACTCGGAGAATACGCACCCCCTAGGGTTTGTTCCCATCTTGGAATCGAACTTATCAAGGCCTATTATCTGGATTATGGAGCCGGGAGCGCCCTTTATGGTGCGATGCTTGAGCGTTATCTTCATCTCTGACTTGTTTGGCGGGCTATACATGAGTTCTTCTGGGATATGGTCTAGGAACCTCGTACCGGGTTCACCGTTTGGGCCGTCCTTGCCACGACCATCCCAGATAACCATGCGTCCCTGCTTGTACGTGGGGAAGAAATAGTAATAGTTGCCCACCTTCTCGACTGCTTCCTTAATCATGTAATTCCAACACACGGTATCCTTGCCATACCTGCGATGCCATACCAGACAAGCCCTGTCCTTACCAGCATCCATAGCGGCAAGGAACGGTATCTGCCTCTCCCGTGGACCGAAGAGATGCGGTACTGTTACTGTGGGACTGTCTGCTACTACTTCCATGCTCACCTCCATAAAAAAAGACCGTCACAGGTGATTAACCCATGACGGCCCGGTTTGTCCGATACCGCTTGACTACTTGTTTATGTTACGTTATGCCCATTTATCCTTGTTCAAAATATACCCCTGTAGGAGATATAACCTTGATTATCTCTTTATTGAAATCGAACCCTAATTGCCTGAGCTTCTTCTTTATGGCTCCCTCAGTCCATGAAAGATATGGGAAGGGCGGGCTTTCTATGATTGCATCGTTTTCGTGGAATATCATACCCTTACCGCCCTCAAGTCACGATTCTTTATCTCTTGGTCTACCAGGAGCTTGGCAACTAGAGAGTTAAACTTAATTCCCAGTTCGGTATATGTCCCCGTGTTGTAGGCGCGTGCAAGGGGGTCAAATGGGTCGCTATTGCCTTCCCGGAACAACTTGGCATACGCAGAAGCGGTCTTGAACTGCCCCAAGGTCTCGCAAGACTGTATAACTCGTGTAACCTTTAAAAATGCTTTCATGTCCGTCATGCCTTATACCGCTCGAACGAAGGGCAAGTACCTAAAGGCTCACAATGTTCGCAATTATCGCATACCTCGATATCACAGTTCTCAGTGTAATCTTTGATCTTATCGCTCATGCCCTCACCCCCAACCCCTCCATTTGTCAACACGGGCAATTAGACCTCTCTGTGATTGTCATTGTCTCTATAGGAACCTTGCTCATTACCTGGAGGACAAGCTCGGCATTGTCTACATGGAGCTTTTTGATTTGCCCTGAAGCATACCTGTCCGATTTAAAATCAAATGCTGTTATCGGCATTGGAATCTCCAATCCCATATCAGCCGCCTGCATAATCAGCATATCAGCCATCATCCTTGTGGGAACTAAAATATACCCACCTTGCTCGGCGCATCTCTTAATGATTTCTGTTGTCTTTCCGCTCCTGCGGGGCTGGTATATTATCTCCATCATGCCTTAATCTCCCTTTGTTTATGTTACCCGTAAAAAGGTCTGTCTGGATACGCCTCTCTTAATCGCTCAAGGGTTACGTAGCCGTACTGCACATACCACGAACCCTCCGGAACGCATAATTGCATGATATCACCGTTATGTATCTCGAATACTGTCTGGCATTTCCATATGCTCATGCCGTCAACTCCTCATGCATTTTATCCTTTATTATCCTCGCCACCTTATCATACCTTCAAACTCTCCTCTTTGACCAGATGCACGATCTTGCCGTGCTCGAACTTAATAGTTAGCTTGCCATAAAAACAGCTAGATATCAAGCCCTTTATGATTTCCATGAGTTTGGCCACTGCTATCCCGTACCATTTAACATGAATACGATATGGAGTTTACTATCAGGAATGTCTCCAACGGACAAGCCTGATTCCACAAGGCAGTCAACTATCATCGCACCAGGGGCATTGAGGGTCTGGCTGCAATCTCCGTGCTTCTCCCCGTTAATATACAGTGATAGTCCATTACGTTCCATGGTCGTTCTAGTCGAATACCGGATATAAATGTATCCATCGTCTGCCCGGACTATCTCTACCGTGTTGAGGCTGAATAGGGTTTGTTCGGGGGCTTGGAGTGGCCTGAGATAAATGGACAAGGATATCGCAAGGAGTACTCCCACGATTATTAGTCTCTTTATGAAGGTTCGGCGGTTCATACTTCCTCCAGTTCAGAGCCGCACCATAGGCAGAAATCTAATTGTGATAGTCCTGTGTATGGGTGGAGGTTTCCACAAATAGCATAAAATTCATTTATCGCCCACTCCCACTCTATGCATAAGCACCATTTCATTGATCAAACACCCCCATATCAGCCGGAGTCCACTTGGCAGCGTTACTTTGCCCGTTATTCTCGTACCGCCTAAATGCCTTGCAAGGCTCTAGCGGCCCCCTGTCCTCGCACTCCCTTACCCTATTGCACTTAACGCATGGAGTGCTTGGGATGGCTAGTCTGTTATTGCTCATCCGCCCTGACCTCCTAATATGAAGTTACCGAACGTCTTAACGGATACCCCGTAGCACAAGGCCTTTGTAGCATCATCCTTCATTCGCTGCTCTGCAAGGGCTATCTGTTCTATCCTGTGCTGCTTCCCTGGCACATCAGAGGGTAGCTCCCTTGGGATAGCATCCCCCGTAGGCTCATGGGTCCTTATATGTCCCTCTGATACCTCGCCATGCCATCTTTGGTAAGGCCTGGGCTTAAACTTGGGCTGATAAGGGCATTCATCTAGAATTGGCATCTGCCAGTACTCCATTAGCTCATACTCGCATCCAAACTTGCATGGTAGGGGGCATGGGGTCATTTTATAGCCTCCTGGGAGTCGTAAGACTCGTTAATGCCCTCAATAAAGGCAAGGATTATCCTGCTTCTGGTCGTTGTGGGATGAGCACAAGCGTCTAGCATGATCTTTTGCGTAAGAAAACCATACTCGTGGCCCCGTATTGTCACGACTTCATTGTAAAATTCCTCATCTCCTACCATTACTACTCCTAAATCCCTATGAAATTCATATAATGGGATGTCTTCTTTTACTATTCTTAACATTGTTTCCTTGAGTTTTTTCCCCATATCGGTCAATGGCTTAAACTCTTGCTTAATGTAATCTTTCTTTTCCATCACTACCACCTCATCACATCATCATAGGGCGGCTCATGCCTGCCCTTTATTATGGTTCGGTTGAACACTTGGGATTACATTAAGCATAGATTTGTCCTTAACCATAAGGCTCAACTCCTCCGCCACTCCTGACTGATTTACAACCTCTTTAAGGATAAAGATGGGTTTTCTCCTCTTAATCGTCCAGCCCTTAAAAAGCCAAGCATTAATATGGGAATTGTTATTATAATGGTCAACCGTATAAGTGTAGATAAAACCAGATACACACAAGAAGTCAAGAATAGGTTCCATAAAATAGCGTGATATAAAATTAAACATTACTTATCCCCCTCAACATTCACCTTAGAGTAGTCGATAACGTTTACCACGAGGTCTACTGAGCCTGTGTGTTCTACATCAACCTTGGGATCGGGGTAGTCTGATCGGAGTTTGTGTGCCATATCCTGAAACTGTCTGCGGGAAGGGAAGTCTGGCACATCCACGAAGTCAACCGTTCCCCCGTTTGCCTGGGTTCCGGCTACTGCTGATATCACTTTAGTCGCTTTAAGCCCGTCCTTTAAATTGTTAGCGAGTGAATCATCATTTATCCCTGCTTTATCAAGGGCTTTCTGCATTGCGGTCTGAATACTACTTTTCTCAACCGTGCGTTTGGCTTGCTTATTCGCTGTTGTCTCACTGAAACCAGCTTCAATCATGGCTTCATTTAAGGGTTTTTCAGGGTTCTTTAAGATGATCTTAACAAGCCTTGTATCTCTCTTGCCAATCTCGGTGAGATTAGACGGGGATGATTGGGTTTTCTTCTTCCTGGTGGGCTTCTTTTTAATCCCTGTACTCATGTGGCATTTTACCCCATGGGCTAGATAATGTCAAGTTAATTGTTCCACGTGGAACATTCGATAGCCTGATTAATGTCAAGGACTGTGTAAGTCAGAGGACTAGAGAAACACGTGACGTGGTCTAAAGGGCTAGAACCATCTTTATAGTAAAGGGTAAAAACAGCC
>SDBU01007143.1_pt1 | contig 12939 bp, 12 predicted proteins | sample 2277071 | NCBI WGS metagenome assembly SDBU01 (sample SAMN10397929, study PRJNA504765) | marine sediment metagenome | isolation source: marine sediment core GS08_GC12, 126 cmbsf | place: Arctic Ocean: Gakkel Ridge, Loki's castle | collected 2008 | reverse complement strand
GGATGATGCTGTTATCTGGCGCGGACGGCTTATCGGCAGGGCAATCACCCAATTCTGGGAAGAGGTACTCTGGGGAAAGCTTGAATATCTGATTGTTGATTTGCCCCCGGGCACGGCCGACGCTCCCCTTACGGTAATGCAAACCCTACCTATATCAGGGGTAATCATCGTTTTTACCCCCCAGGACTTAGCCATGATGGTGGTCAAAAAGGCGGTAAACATGGCCCAGCAAATGGGTAAACCCATTCTCGGCGTGGTGGAAAATATGAGCTACCTATATGTACCCGAGATAGATAAAAAGATTGAGGTCTTCGGCAAGAGCCGGGGAGAGGAAATGTCACGAGCAGCTCAGGCCCCGCTTTTGGCACAGTTACCTGTAGCCCAGGAGCTGGCCAGACTTTGCGATGAGGGCAATATTGAGCGTTATGACGCTGAGGTGGTAAACCGTCTGGGACAATCTCTTTCCCGGACGATATCACCTAAGGCAATATAGGAGACGGTGCAATGACCACAGCTTGGGAGAAGTTCCAGGAGTTAATGCGAGCCGAAATGAAGAAGGAAACACGGCGACGCAGGCCGAAATGATGAACCCACCAGGATGACCCACCGCTGCCTGTTCGACAACGCTGCCCCTTTTCTTTTGAGCATTCTTCTTGGGAACCACAGAAAACACCATGAACCCAAATCTTCATCCTTGCCACTAATTACGACAACCGGTTAAGGGGTTGACAACCACACGTCTACAGTTTATAATAGGAGTTGCAAATGAAAAGCATTACCAAAAATAGCAGTGAGTACGAAACGAGGCTGGATAAAAGCAGCCATGTGGCATTAAATGTAGCTGGCAGGAGGGTTACCAATCAGCGGGCTTTAATTTTAGAAATTATCCGGCAGGGGCAAGGACACCTGGATGCCGATGAAATCTATCGCCGAGCTCGTAGTCGGCAACCTCGTCTTAGCCTGTCCACAGTCTATCGCACCCTACAGACGTTGAAAGAGCTGGGTCTGGTTGAGGAACTTCATTTTGATGATACCCACCGTCACTACGAGGTGAAGTCATCCACCAAGCACCACCATGTGATATGTCTCAGCTGTGGTAAGGTCGTTGAATTTCAGTACCCGCTATCCCGATATGTGAAGAGGAATATCGCTGAAGTCGAGGATTTTAAGATTGTTGATGCCGAGATTCGTATGACGGGCTATTGCTCTCAGTGCCAGCAAGAAAGAGAATAATTTTTTGGTTGGCTTATTGCAAATAAGAAGCATTTGTACTTACTCCCAGAATAGCTTGGATGATAGAACTAAAGGAAAGGACATGATTTATGCCTAATGGAAAGCAGGTAACTTTGGCCCGAATGCGGGCTAGGCAGAGTGGCATAGTACTTCAAATCCACGGCGGACATGGCCTGATTAACCGTCTTAGCGCTCTAGGCATTAGACCAGGCAAGAGAATCACCAAGGTTAGTTCTATGCTTATGCGGGGACCAGTAACCATTGAGATAGATAGAGCTCAGGTGGCTATAGGTTTCGGCATGGCTAGCAAAATAATGGTTGAGCTAGATGAGTCGTAGTATGACGTGCCATAGTGCGGGAAATAGCAACGTCAGCAAGAGAAGTGATGTTAAGAGAATACTGCTGATGGGCAACCCCAATGTGGGCAAGAGTGTTGTTTTCTCCCGTCTAACTGGAGTCAAAGTAATCGCTTCTAATTATCCCGGTACCACAGTGAGCTATACGCGCGGTTTTATGGAGTTGGGAGGAGAAGAAGCTGAAGTTGTTGATGTACCCGGGACATATACTCTGGAACCCACTTCTGAGGCTGAGGAAATAGCTTTACAAATGCTAAACAGTGGAGATATGGTCGTAAATGTGGTTGATGCGACCAACCTGGAGAGGAACCTCTATTTAACCTTGCAGCTATTGGAGAGAGATATCCCGGTAATAGTCGCCCTAAACATCTGGGATGATACTGAGCATCGCGGAATACATATTGATTTGGACAAACTAAGGGAACTGTTAGGGGTGCCGGCTATTCCCACAGTAGCCATAACTGGTCAGGGGATAAAGGAGCTAGTGGAGAATATCCCCCGGGCTACCTCACCTGATACTCCTGTCCGTAGTCGTGATGAGCGCTGGACTACTATTGGCATCATAACAGACCAGGTTCAGCGTATTACCCACCGCCATCACACCTGGTTTGAGCGCCTGGCGGATGCCAGTGTAAAGCCATTAACCGGAGGCATAATAGCTTTGGCCGTTCTAGCCGGTTCATTTCTGCTAGTGCGTTTCATCGGTGAGAGCCTGATTGGCTATGTGCTTGACCCATTATTTAACACCCTGTGGGCACCATTGTTATTGAGGTTAAGTGACCTCCTGGGTGGTGGCGGGTTTTTCCACAATATTGTGGTTGGTGCGATAAGTGGTGGTGAGGTGAACTTTGTGGAGTCATTTGGCCTATTAACCAGTGGACTCTATGTACCTTTTGCCATGGTTCTGCCTTACCTTATCTCTTTCTACTTGGTGCTTGGTCTGCTTGAGGAAATAGGTTATCTGCCACGGCTGGCAGTTCTGATGGATACCATTATGCACCGTCTGGGTTTACATGGATACGCTATCATTCCCACTATGCTTGGACTTGGCTGCAATGTGCCGGCTATCTTGGCTACCCGGGTTCTGGAAAGCAAAAGAGAGAGGTTTATTGCCGCTATCCTAATCTCTATTGCGGTACCCTGTGTTGCCTTGCAAGCGATGGTTATCGGCTTGGTTGGTCAGCATGGGATACAGTACGTCGCCATTGTCTACGGGACACTGCTGGTAGTCTGGGTTATTTTGGGAATTATCCTCGGCTATATCGTAAAAGGGTTCACCCCAGAGCTACTAATTGAGATACCACCCTATCGCTTGCCACAATGGCGAACCGTGTTACAGAGAGTACAGATGAGGGCTTATGGCTTCTTGGTAGAGGCTGTTCCCATAATTCTGGGCGCTGTCCTGATAATCAATATACTTCTTTTCTTAGGGGTATTTGGTGCGATTGCTAATTTTACCGCGCCGGTAGTGACCGGTCTTCTGGGACTACCCAAGGAGGCGGTAACGGGTCTAGTCGTTGGCTTTCTGCGTAAGGATGCGGCCCTGGGTATGCTGGCTCCATTAGCCTTAACTGCGAAGCAATTGGTGGTCGGCAGTGTGGTTTTAGCTATGTTCTTTCCGTGTATTGCTGCCTTTGTTGTCTTTCTCAGGGAGCTGGGGGTGGTCAATATGCTTAAAGCATCAGGGGTAATGATTTCGGTTGCTCTGCTAACCGGTGGGATATTAAACCTAATCTTGTAAATTAGCAGTTATTTGATTAATGCGGATAGCCTTCCCCATGGCATCTATCCGAACAACGTGGAACTGTCTTTTCTGGTTCCCCGGTGATAGTTCTGGGAAGACAATGACTCAGGGAGAGGATGCCAGTTTGATTTTTTGCCAGGCCTGCTTGGCTACCTCAAATTCCTCACTGGTTGTCGGCTGGCGGCTATAGCGTACCTGAATATACACGTCGGTGATTACCGCCAGTTCTTTGTCTTCCTGCGGGAATTTCTGGCAAAGTGCCCTCAGATACTCAAGCGGGGTCTGTGATTGTGCCCGAGGCAGACCTTGCCTTGCCGCCCAGCGCAGGAGGCTACGGTAGAGAGCCCTCACCGATACTACCAGTTCATCCCCGAGTGCCGGTCTGAATCGGGTAACCCTACCTCGCCCGAGCACAGATAGCAAGACATGCCACAGCCTCCTCCCGATTCTTTTAAGCAAGTCCGCCAGTTCCCTGAATAGACTTACCGGGATGCGCGTGGTCTCAACCCCGGATATCTCAGCAGCGCGAGCCTGACGCCCGGCCTTAACCCTTTTAATCGTAAAGTAAATGGTAAGGGAAATGAGGACGAGCACCGCAGCACAGATAGCGAAAACGAGAGGCCATTGGAGAAAGGGGGACGGGGTGGGAAGGACATCGGATGGTGGCGGTGGTAAAGGAACAGCGGGCCCTTGCTCCCCGGTATCCGGCCTAAATGAGCAGGAGAACAGCCCGAACTCCACTGGTTTGCCTCCGGATGTAGCCGCCAGACGGTCAAACCCAAGGAAGCTAACAATGTTTAAGCCCACTGCTGACAGCCAGTTCAGAATGGCGCGGGCAACGTCAGGAGAGAGAACTAGAAAGATAAACGTACCGGGCAGGAGGACTGCTAGACTGCCCAGTATCATCTGCCAGGGTTGGACGGCGCGCAACGCTCCTATGCTGCCGGCAAGAGAGCTTTCCCAGCGCGCCAGACCCAGGGCCAGGACCGCCAGAACGAAAAAGAGAACTACCAGCAGAAATGTTTCGCCCTCAATCACCGCCAGTACCAGTAGGGCAAGCATGCCAATCTGAAAGCGGCCACTGGCATGACGATAACTAATTTCATTTCGGACAAGGGTATTCCCCAGCAACCAGGACAGACCACAAAAGCCAATCTGAAGAGCAATTTCCAGAATGTCTAGCGCGCCAGCCGAGTAGTCGACAGCCAGGATTTGCCAGATGGCCAGCACCACGATGGCCGTAACTATGACTATCGCCATCAGTGCCGTAATGAATACGAGACCTCGCCTCGAAGTACCCAGTGCCCTCGTCAGCCTGAAAAAAAAGGATAGCGGATAAAGGAGCAGTATCAGGGCAAACGAAAGATAACCGAGGCCGAGATATTTGTGCAGTAGCGCCAGTCCGAGATAGAGACAGCACATCTCCATGCCCATAGTCGCGATATACATCACCCAGGGCAGTGGTCTGGCCTTGCTCATGGTTTGGCCTTCCCGTAGTGTCGCGAAAGGTCACCCAGAGAGTTGACGGAGACGGTGGGAATGCGACTAAGCGCCGGAACTGGTATCCTCCCGCCAATACCCACCAAGAGCACGGAATGTCCCTCCTGTTGGAGCCGGTGCGCCAGCCCTGCCGGCGAAGGTGAGAGGCCATTGGTAACAATGACCAGTGTTGTCCCCATGGGCAGGCTACCCTTGTATCTATCAAGCTGCTGGCGAAGGGGGAGTCGCGATTTTGCTTGTATCCTGGCCAGCGCCTCGAGGATAAGCAAGAGGTGGCTGCGGCCGCTCCGCACGGGGATATGTATCTCCGCCTCCCAGTTAGCCATTAGCCCAACTGAGGACTTCTGCCGTTCTGCGTCATAGGCCAGCGAGGCTACCGTGGTCACCGCCAGCTCAAAGGGCTCCTCATTTTCCTCAGGTTGTTGACAGAAGCTGTAGACATCGAGGATGAGGAGAAGGCTGAGGTTGGTGGTCGATTCGTACTGCCTCACCTGAAGCTGGCTATGACGGGCACTGGCTTTCCAGTGAATGCGCTTGAACGGGTCATCGTACCGGTAGTCGCGGGTTCCCATTGTCCGGCTGGTATCTTCATGGATGGTTCTGGGTATCCCTGTTTCTCCCACCAACTCCCGCAGGGGCAAAACCAGCCTGTCTACCGGAACAATCAGGGGATACACCAGAAGCCGCTCAAAACTGGGCAGAATCTTCTCTCGAGGGAAAAGTCCGAAAACATCCCCAGAGCGCAACCGCACCGGTCCTAGCTGATAGTCACCACGGACTTTACACTCCAGAAGGTGCTTCCATCTGACCCGCTGCTGTCCGGAGACTGAGGTTGTCCAGCGTAGGCGCTCCCTGGCATAAGGGCTGGGAGTCTTCACCCTACCGGTTACCAGTCGGTATGGCAGCTCGGCCTCTATCTCCAGCCAGGGAAGGAAGAGCCACTTGCTATTAGCCACCCCGAAGGTAAGGTCTATCTTCTCCCCGGGAAAGACCCGGCTCTGGCTCAAGGTTAGCTGATAGGACACTTTTTGCAGCGCCCGCCAGCTCCAAAGCCAGGACACTGTGGCCAAGACAAAGACGAATACGGTAACCACCAGAAGCGGAACAATCTGCTGAATGGCTGAGAAAAACAGTAGCCCCAAAACCACCAGCAGCGCCAGCCAGTGGAAGGTTACCGGGTAGCCCAAGCCGATGGTGACCCCCTGGTTGCTAGCCCCGGTCTTAATCCTCAACCGGGACAGGTACGGAAGCGAGGATGTCCTCAATCAGGCTCTCCCTGCTCCTATTGTGGAGGTGTGTCTCAGTGCTTAGAATCAGACGGTGGCTAAGAACCGGTACCGCCAACTGCTTCACGTCATCGGGAACAATGTAGTCCCTTCCCTCAACCAGGGTCAGGGCCTGACATGCCCGGTAAAGGGCCAAGCTCGCCCTGGGACTGGCTCCTAATTCTATCGAGGGATTGAGGCGGGTCTGCCTTATGATGTCCAATATATAGCGGCGTACCGACTCCTCGACATAGACCTCCTGAGCCAGCCGTTTTAATTCCAGTATCTCTTCTGCTGAGACCACTTCGGGTAGCGTGTCTAGAGGGTTGTCCCGCCTGAAACGAAGGAGCATAATATCCTCGTCTTCTTCGCTGGGATAGCCAATCTCCAGCTTTACCATGAAACGGTCAAGCTGGGCCTCAGGAAGAGGGAAGGTGCCGTGTAGCTCCACGGGGTTCTGCGTGGCGATGACCAGGAAGGGCCGGGGCAAGGGCATGGTTACCCCATCTACCGTCACCTGTCGCTCCTCCATGCACTCCAACAGGCTCGACTGCGTGCGCGGCGTGGCCCGGTTTATCTCGTCAACGAGGACGATATTGGACATCACCGGACCGGGGCGGAATTCAAATTCAGACGTCTTCTGATTAAAGAAGTGGATACCGGTGATATCGGAAGGCAAAAGGTCCGGAGTACACTGGATACGCTGAAAACTGCAGCCCAGAGAGCGAGCCAGGGTTTTAGCCAGAGTGGTCTTGCCAATGCCGGGTACATCCTCGATGAGGACATGTCCCTCGCAGAGCACCGCAACTATCGCCAGTTCCAGTACCTCTGGCTTGCCCACAATGACCTTTTCCATGTTCTCCTTAATGCGGCTAACGGCTTCTGGAATCACCTCAGCGTAACCTCCGTGTCTACGGGAATGGTATGCCCAATAGTTTCCGCCCTATCCTTGGTTACCCTATTATGATGGTAACTAATTGCTACTGTACCTATGGACTTACTTTCCCGAGTTTGATAGCATTATACCATGTTAGCCTGTGGGGAGTTAGCGAGATGACCTGGCTCTGGCGAAGCAGAGAGGGCACCAGGGACCTGCCTATCTGGGCCCACATGTATCTGGTGGCTACTCTCGGAGTTGCCAATGACGAGCGTTTGACGCAACTGAGGTGTGTCGAGCAAATGAACTTTGAGGGAGATGTTCTCCTTAACCTCATCCGCATCTTTGACCCCAAAACAGTACCAGAGGCTACCAAGCTTAGGGACTTCACCTCCCTTGACCAGCACCCTGAACTGATTCTCTACGAAGGGTACATGGAAAAAGAAAGCGGTGAGGTGCACATTACATCCCGGGCGGCCGCTAGCCAGGAGAACGGGGCTTGACACCTGAAGCTACGTAAGTTAGATTTAGTGCTACCAGATTCATAAATATACTAATAACCGGAGGCCGCATAAAATGGGCGATGAAGTTACACTACCAGCTATAGTCGATATCAGTACTTCAGTTCTTGATAAACTCACAGCAGCCATTGGAGTACCACGTGATGTTCTTGCAAGTGATGCCGAAATCGGGCGGGTTTGGGAGCAACTTCCACGTCTTATTACCGATATCCCACTGCAAGCTCGAAGCGAGTTACATGCACGGATGTGCGTAGCAGTACATAGTGGATTGTTTGATGCTGGGATAAATTATGTATGGAATTCGGCGGTAGTAGCTCTTCGGGATAAAGTGCGTGCTTTTGGGATTCATATTGTCCCACAGGTTATCGGAGATGATTTTAATGAAGACAAACTACTCGACTTAAAAGACGCTGAATTGGTAAAACTCTGTCTAAGCTTAAATCTGATTAGTGAAGATGCATATTTCTTTCTAGATCAATGTCGTGATGTCCGAAATAACTTTTCAGCTGCACACCCTGCTATGGGTGCTCTTGACGATGCTGAGTTCATCGTTTTTCTTACTCGATGCACAAAATATGCCCTTTCCACGACTTCCAATCCTAAGGGTGTAGATGCTCATGCATTGATTGAATCGATTAAGGGGCTGAAACATACAGAGGAACAAACTCAAGAGTGGGTTGATCGAATAGAATCTACACATGAAGCTCAACAAGAACTTATTATTACTATGTTACACGGCATCTACTGTGATCAATCTTCAACACAAGATACGAAAACAAATGCACTTGATATTTGTCAATCACTAAAGCCCAAGTTTTCACCTAGTATCAAATCTGAACTCATAAATCGTCATTCTGACTATGTCGTGCAGGGGAAAAAAGATTTACAAGAGCAATCGCAGAAATTCTTTGAGAGTTTAGGTTTACTGGCGCTTCTTTCAGATCAAGAACGCCATGTATTAGTTACAGGGGGATGCAAGAGACTTCTGGTAGTTCATCAGGGTTGGGATAACTTCTATAATGAACCACCGTTTGCAGAACGATTATTAGAGATATCTAGGCAGGCGCCAATTCCTGCTTCTGCAAAAGCAGACTTCGTTACAACTATTGTTACATGTGCTGTCGGGAGTCAGTATGGAATATCAAACAAAGCTAACGTGAGTTATCAGACCATTATTAAGAACTTTTCCTCAAGAGAAATCATAATAATGCTTGACTTACCCGCATCAACCACTATTGTAAGTAGAAGGCTGAAAGATTTCCCATCTTGCTTAGCTAGATTTGGAGGCTTAGTTAACCTTCTTGACTCCAAGCAGGTGCCAACTACATATGCTGGCAAATATAAATCCTACGGCGGGATTTGACAACTCCTGATGGAGTGCCCCCCAAAAAGGAGATAAATATGAAAAGGGTATGGGATGATATTGTACCGGAAGACCTCCAAGAACTCTACCGGGAGGTGGGGTTCGGGAGGCGAGCGGGCTTTGGCAAACGGCCGGCGCTATTGCTGATTGACATGGTATACAGTTCTACCGGTGATAAGCCCGAACCCGTCTTAAAATCCATTAAGAAGTATCCCTATAGCTGTGGCGAGGCCGGCTGGGCGGCACTTCCCAAGATTAAAGAGTTATTGAACCTGGCCCGTGAGAAGCAGGTGCCAATAATCTATACCGTAGTGGAAAGGGAACCCTTTGAAAGAGACCTGGCACAGAAGGCAACTCCCGCTATGTGGCAAAGCAACGAAGCCGGGATGAAGGGCACACAGTTCATCGCCGAGGTTGCTCCGCAAGAGGGCGACATCATTGTCAAGAAGAAGAAAACAAGTACTTTCTTTGGCACCCCTTTGGCTGGTTACTTAATTCATCGCCAGGTTGATACGCTGATAATTGTGGGGGGTGCCACCAGTTCATGTGTCCAGGCCACCGTCTCCGATGCTTACCAGTACAACTACCACACCATACTGCCGGAGGAATGCGTTTTTGACCGGCACCCGTTCATCCATGCAGTTACCTTGTTTAATATTGACGGGAAGTTTGCCGATGTGGTTCCCCTGGAAGAGGTAAAGGACTACCTCAAAAGCTTGTAACTCAAGGGACATTTCTATATCATTGTATTAACCGGCACCATCCAGGCAAATGTGCGCCCGACACCTTGGGACAGGAACCAGCGCCGTCACGAGATACTGCGGCGCAGAGAGGAGATTTTAAATGTTGAGAACTCTAGAGGAAAAGGTTGACCGGAAGAATGCCACCCTGTTGGTGGTAGACATGCAGAACGATTTCTGTCACCGTGACGGGTCTCTCGCAAAGCGAGGTAAGGACATGACCGCTACCCACCAGATGATGCCCAGGCTGAAACGCCTTATTTCTGAGGCACGCCAAGCGAAAGTCCCGGTTATCTTTATCCGGCAAACACTGAGTGAATTGACCACTTCACAGGCAGGCAGGGAAATGAGGCTGAAGCGAATGTCAGGGGGGGGCGAACTTCCTTTGCAAGAGGGCAGTTGGGGGGCCGAATTCTTCGAAGTGGCACCGGAGCCCGGTGAGTGCGTGGTGACCAAACACCGGTACAGTGCCTTCGCCGGCACCAGTCTCGACCTCATCCTTAGAAGCATGGGAATCAAGACCCTCATCATGACCGGGGTGGCGACCAATGTCTGCGTGGAAACCACGGCCAGGGATGGCTATATGGAAGGCTACTACATCGTGTTCCTTGGCGACTGCGCGGCCACGCATAGTATCGAGGAGCAGGAGGCGACACTGCGAAACATCGAGGGTTACTTCGGTGTCGTGAATACGGCAGAGGAAGTGATAGCAGCCTGGCGAAAGCTCAAGCAGAGCTAGCAAAAACACAGCCGGTACGCTTGAGAGGTCTACACGGTACAGGGCGGCTAATACGTCTCCGGATAGCGAAAAAACGTTCCTTAATTATAAACGAAGAATACGTTGCCTGGTTAGTCGCGGCCTGCGGTTTCTGGGAAAAATAGGTTTTTGCCAGGGCTAAATGAACAACAAATCACAACGGCTTTACCGAATGACGAACTTTGCAATTGTGAAATATCAATCCCTTTCTTCGTAGTCATATTGACATCTGCCCCCAGAAGTGTACAATATTAATCAATGTTGACCAAGCCGATGGGGAGGCAATCTGTGATGGTGCGTCATCAGAGTTATGCGCTCCTTTTTCTAGCTATGATTTGCCTCTTTCTCGTCAGTCTGGCGGGGTTTAGTGCCTGTGCCAAGCCGGTACCAACTCCGGCTCCTGCGCCAAGTCCAACCCCCGCACCACTACCGGCACCGACACCTACGCCAACCCCAATGCCAACACCGGCACCGCCACCACCAACTCCACCACCACCTCCCGCCGAGTTCGAGGTAACATCTCTAGATATTAAGCCGCCAGAAGTCTTGGCGGGGGAAACAGTCAGCATCACAGTGGTGGTGGAAAATACTGGTGGTATTGAAGGCACCTATGCAGTGATACTAACTGTGAATGGAGTCACCGTAGAGACGAAAGAGGTAGCCATAGCACCGAATAGTTCAAAAGTGGTAAGCTTTTCCCTGATAAAAGATAAGCCCGGCACTTATGAAGTTGCCATCGGCGAAACACACTCGACCCTGATTGTAGGCACGTTACCTGCACCACCACCTCCTGAAGGCAGCCAAGCGGGTAATCTGGCTCCTGACTTTCAGCTCCAAGACCTTGATGCTAACACTGTTTCCCTCAGTGACTGGCGGGGTAGCCCGGTAATGCTCAACTTCTGGGCGACTTGGTGTCCCCCCTGTCGCCATGAAATGCCTTTCATACAGAAAATATTTGAGGAGTACCAAGACAAGGGACTGGTTATTCTGACCATTGACCTGAGGGAGACTCCTTCCAAAGTGAGACAGTTCACACAAAGCAATAAATATTCCTTTCCCGTGCTGCTTGATACAAAGGGCGATGTGGCTGAAATGTACGATATTACCGCCATCCCAACTACCTTCTTCATTGATAGAGAGGGTATAATTCAAGAACGGAAACTCGGTTCTTTTTCAAGTAAAGGCGATATAGAAAATCGGCTAAGTAAGATAATACCGACGACCAATACGACACCATAACCGCTGGTGACCTGGAGCCTTTCGATAAGCATACACAAGCTCAGTACGTGATTTTCGCTATGACATTGGAAAGCTGAGTTTATAGGGGAACGCATCCGGGAGAACCCGAATTAGTACACAATTCGATGTAACGTTCAATCTCTCCACAGGCGAGACCGTAATTTTTTGTTTCTTCTTTTAACGCGCAGATTGCAATACTGCCCCGTTGCCAGGGACAACTATCAACGCCTGCGTTCTGGGGACGGCTGACCCACAGCCTCTCGTACTGCGGCCACGATTTTCTCTTTGTTGGGCAAAACGTATTGCTCCAGGGGTGGGCTATACGGTATCGGTACGTCGAGGGCGCAGACCCGCTTCGGGGCTGACTTCAAGCAGGAAAAAGTTGTGTCATCCTCGACTACCAGAGAGGCGATTTCGGCCGCGGCGCCACAGGTCTGGCAGGCTTCATCAACTACTACCAGCCGGCCCGTCTTGGCTACGGAATCCCTGATGGTCTGTCTGTCCAGGGGGACGAGGGTTCGTGGGTCAATCACCTCCAGCGAGACACCTTCTCTTTCCATTTCTTCGGCCGCCGCCAGAGCCTCATACATCATCTTGGCCAGAGCAACCACCGTCACGTCATTGCCTTTCTTCCTGACCGCTGCCTGACCGAAGGGGATAGTGTATTCCTCCTCGGGCACTTCACCCGTCACGTCGGCCAGAGCCATGTGCTCGAAGCAAATTACCGGATTGTTATCCCGGATGGCAGTCTTCAACAGCCCCTTGACATCATAGGGAGTAGCGGGCAGGATAATCTTCAGCCCGGGGATATTCATATACATCGGATAGGGGTTTATGGAGTGTTGGGCCGCCTTGGACATTCCGGCACCCACGGTCATTCGATACACGATGGGAAACCGGGCTTGCCCGCCAAACATATAGGTGATTTTGGCCGCCTGGTTTACGAACTGGTCCATGGCCACAAAGCCGAAGGTCGCCATTCTGATATTGACCACGGGCCGGAAGCCAGAGCCCGCCAGGCCGATGGCCGCAGCCGTGTTCCGGCCTACCGGCTCCGTCAGCACGTTCCCGGGCGGCACGTCCGGCAACTGCTCCCTTACAAGCCCTGCCAGGACCCTGCCGATACCGGTGGTTTTGTTCGGAAAAAATTCTCTGGCATCTACTACTACTAATATTTTACTATGATTTATGGATCATCTCCAAAAGAGTTGGTGATACTATAAGCCTGCCTGCCGCAGGCAGGGGGAAAGGCATCCATTGTTGCTTCCTCGGATTTTTTTCCGCGGAAGCGGAATTGCGTTTTATCAGCTTCATCCGGAAGCTGAGACACAGATCATGAAAATC
>SDBU01007142.1_pt1 | contig 12939 bp, 23 predicted proteins | sample 2277071 | NCBI WGS metagenome assembly SDBU01 (sample SAMN10397929, study PRJNA504765) | marine sediment metagenome | isolation source: marine sediment core GS08_GC12, 126 cmbsf | place: Arctic Ocean: Gakkel Ridge, Loki's castle | collected 2008 | reverse complement strand
GGACAGAAATATAATATAAGTGGTGAAGCTGTTCGTTTAATTGTGAAGAAGTCTTTGAAAAAAATTAGATCAGTTGTTCGCAGAAAAAGATTAAGCATTGAAGATTTTTATATATAAGTTTTGATAAGAAAGAAAAAAATGGAACAAAGAATAATTAAATCAGAGAAACTTACCAACTATAAGTGGATAAATTTATTTAGAGTTCAATATATTAATTCAAAACAAAATTTATGTAATTGGATATTTGCATCAAGAAAAAAAGACCCCTTTAAAGATAAGGGGGTTGATGCAGTTGTTCTGGTTGTTTTGGTTGATACTTCTGAAGGACCAAAATTAGTGGTAACAAAAGAATATAGAGCACCTATTTCAGATTATGAATATGGTTTTCCCGCTGGTTTAATAGATAAAGGTAAGACATTAGAAGAAACAGTAAAAAAAGAATTAAAAGAAGAAACAGGTTTAAATTTAGTTAGGATTATTGGGAAAAGTAATCCAGTTGTTTCTACTGCTGGTTTATCTGATGAATCAGCAATTATAGTGTTTTTGGAAGCTAGCGGAGAAATTAAAACAGAATATCAAGAAAAGACTGAAGATATAGAAGCATTTCTTTATGATATAAAAGACATTAGTAATTTACTAACATCTGATAAAAAAATAGGAGCTAAAGCATGGGGGATTTTGTATTATTTTTCTAAAATGGGTAAAATAGAATTAATTTAAGGAATAATTATGGACACTGTAAAGAAATGTGAAAATGATGTTAGATTTACTTTTGAACAGTTGAAAGGTATTATATACAAGCAAGCCGTAAAGATGAGTAATAAATTTAATGGAAAATACGAAGTAGATGAATTAGTTAATGAAGTATGGGCAACAGGGACTATTCAAAAATTAAAAACTATAAAATTTGCTTCTTCTAGAGCCTATTATGATATGATAGATTATATTAGGAGAATGGAGGGAAGACATATACTAAGAAAAGGAGTTTTTTTCCCTTCTCCAAAAGAAAAAACTAATGCTCATAATTTTATATCTTCTGCATTTGATTTTTTTGCTAATCAACCATCTCGCGAAAGAAACCCCATTGATTATGTAGGTGATAAAGATCAGGTAAAATATATTTTATCCACACTTCCTAAAAGACATTTAAATATTATAAAAAAGTATTTTTTAGACGAGATCCCTTTAAAAGACATTGCTAAGGAATTAGGAATAAAGATATGCACAGCGTCTAATACCAAAAATAGAATTTTAAGAAATATAGTTAATGATAAATATATTAATAAGCGTTTAAAAAAAGTTAGGAAAACTAAAAAAGTTGATAAAGCTAAAAAAGTTATTAATAAGACAAATAATATTTCAATGGAAACAATTTTGCCAGAATTTGTTGTAGATTTTGAGATAGATAATAAATGTTCTGTGGCAGAGCTTTTGGTTTTAGAAATAGATTGATTAGAATAGCATTTAATTATATATTATAGGGTTTTTTATGTCCATCAAAAAAAGAAAATTGAAAACATATAATTTAATAGTTAAAGATGACCAAGATATAATCCTTCCTAGGCTTAAATTATATGAAATGGAAGATGCTGTGAAAGAATTTCTTGAAGAACCTGATGGAATAACATCATTAGAAGTAGTTAAGTTGAGAAAAGATATTAAAAAATTACAAGAAAAAAACAAGAAATTGAGAAAAGGTATTAAAAAATTACAAGAAAAAAACAAGAAATTGAGAAAAGAAAATAAAGAGTTAGAAGAACATTATAATAGATTTGATATTTTAGATTTATGAATATAGATATGTGTGAAAATTGCAGTAAGGAAACCTATAATAACTACTATGGTTTTTGTTCTATTTTTTGTGCTATAGAATTTTCTATTAGATATAATATTACTTTACTTGATGCAAAAGAACGTTATCCATTTGGAGAAGTTGATAAATTACAAGATAAAATAAATACTTTAAAATATGATTATAATGATGTAAAGAGAGAGGTAGGGGAAGTATATACAGAACTGGATAATGCAAAAAACCAGATAACAGAACTAAAAGATATAGACTGGGAAAAAATAAAAGAAGAAAGAGAAGAAGAAGCTGAGTATAATGAATCTATTCTTAGAAAAATAGATAATATAAAAAAAGAAATAGATAATATTGAAGAGAAAAATGACCAATTTAAAAAAGATAATATTTTGCTCCTTTCTCAAAATCTAGATTTACTTAAAACTATTAAAGAAATGAAAAAATACTCTAAGCGTTTTCAACTAATGGATCTTGATATAGAATTGAATTATGATGAATAAAATTATTTGTGGTGATGCTTTAACAGAGCTTAAAAAAATAGAAAGCGAGAGTATTGATTTAATTATAACCTCTCCTCCCTACTATGGACAAAGGAGCTATTTAAAAAATAACAAATATGAATTAGGAAAAGAAAAACTCCTTGTTGATTATGAAAGCAAATTAGATGCAGTATTTTCTGAATGTATAAGGGTTTGTAAACTGACTGGCAATATAGTTTTTAATCTTGGAGATAAATATGTAAAAAGAAATCTTCAACTCATACCTTATCGTTTTGCTATTCGGTCCATTGATCATAATAATGTAAAATTGGTAAATGAAATTACATGGGTAAAAACTAACCCCACTCCCAGACAGTATAAAAGAAGATTAATTAATTCTACAGAACCATTTTTTCATTTTGTTAAAACTGATGATTATTATTATAATCTTTCTGATTATCTTGAAACAAATAAATGCATGCCTTGTAAAAAAAAATTCACTAATAAAAAAGGAGGCAGGTATAGAGAATTAATAAATAATTCTGATTTAACAGATTCTGAGAAAACAAATGCACAAATATCTCTTACAAATGTTCGTACAGAGCTTTCTAAGAGCATAATAACAGATTTTCGTATGAAACTACGAGGAGTGCATAAAAAAGCCTTTGGTGGTCAATCTGGTGGGCGTAATAACCAAATAGAAAGGCAAGGATTCACCATTATAAGAATGTACGGAAATAAGTTAAAAAGAGATGTAATTGAGAATTCGGTAGCTAATACTAAAAATATAGATCACCCTGCTGTTTTCCCCTTGAAAGTGATTACAGAAATGATAAAATTGCTTTCTATGGAAAAGAATCTTATTTTAGATCCTTTTTGTGGAAGCGGTCAGGTTTGTTTTGCTGCTAAATCTTTAAATAGAAAATATTTAGGGATAGATTTAAATAATACGTATTGTAAATTTGCTAGAAAAAGAATACTTAAAATAAATAACGTAGAGAGGTCAATATGATTTATATTAGAAAAAAGGGCATGTTTTATGAAAATAATACTCGTCCTGATAACGAAGAATATATCATGACAAAAATTGATAGTATTATTCCATATTTAGATGAGGTTATTCATATTGATAATGAAATTATTATAGAAGATTTATTTTCTATAATAGAAAAAGACGAAGACCTTATTAATATAGTGTTTGGTTCACATTTAGGACATTTTCCTATTCGTCCATTTATTGATGAAATTCATAGAGACTGCATACCAGAAAGTCAGGAAGAATTAAAATTTATTGAATGTTCGTGGGTAGCAGGGCAGTTTGATTACATAAAATTCTATAAAAGATTTAAAGATGAAAAAAGACCGACGGGAGATATTTTTGGTCCGTTAAGAAAACCTGATGGAGATGAAATAAATGAAATTAATATTTATGTAGATGTTCATGGTTGGGGGAAATATGAACCACAAGAAAATGAGGTATATAAAGAAGGAGAAAAACCTCCAACTGATACAAGTTTTGGTATTGAATTTACTCCTCTATATAGGTTAAAACATTTACCCATTAAACTTAATAAAAATTTTATTATTAGAGAAGAAAAATATGATAATAAAGAACATATAGTAGTCAAGGGAGAGAGAGAGTTTACAGTCTTCGAAGTTTTTGGAGCAATACTTTCAGAAATTACTTTTGCAGGTTTGCCAGAAGATAGAGATGAACAATGGAAAAATGTAAATGATAATGTTGAAGAATATAAAAAAAAATTAGAAGAAGATAATAATGAAGATGACAAATGAAAGAGCAACAGGAAATTTTTCTATTCGTGAATCTATGCATGGATGGAAGGTAGTATTTAAACAAAAACGTTTTTATGATGCTCCTAATAGTTACATTGTTCCAATAGCAGATCATTTAAATTATAAAAAAGCAGTTAGTTTATGCTCTGAATTAAATGTAGTTATTGATAACCTTAATACTTATACTATTATAGAAAAAGAAATTAACAATAGATTTGAAATTTTAGATATATAAGGATTAGTGATGGGAAATAGTTCTAGCACATTAAATGTTTTGTATAGTTTAACTGTAGAAATAAATGATATAAGTGTTAGTAATAATATAATTAATTACAAACCATCAAGTAGATATCCAATAACTTTAGAACAAGCAAGAGACAGAGCTTTAAGAGCGATAAAAAAGAGAAAGGAAGACTAAAATGAGTCATACTAATAATTGTCATTATTGTAAATCACAATTTAAATTTAAATTTTCTTATAGAAAGTGGTCCCAAGTATCAAAAGAGATATATGACAGAGCAGTGAGGCAGATGTCTCCTACAGAATCAATTACATTTATATTTAATAATAGGCCTTGGATAATTGATTATACTTGTGGCTCTTCGTTTGGAATTGATGCTGGGATGGCAAATAAAGATGAGCTAGATATTTATTTAACAGAGCCATTAACTTTTAAAGAAGCAAAGGCTAAAAATAAAGCCAAGAAACTTGATAAGTGGTTAACTCCTTTTGCTGAGATTGAAAAAATACTACCTAATAGAGATTTAGAACGCTTAAAAACGATAAATAAAAAAGATGCAGAATTAGATTTAGATATATATGTGTGTGATATTTTTGGAGATGATAAGCAGCATCATTGCGGAATCGTTGAAATAATAGGGAGTAAAAATATAAAAATAATGCTAGAAGAAGCGTGGATAGGCAAGTGTCGATAGGTTTTAATAGAGAGAATAAATAAATGAGCAGTTTAATTGTAGAAACTTGTAAAATACGAGAAATAAAAATACATAAAAACGCAGATAGTCTAGAAATAGTTTTAGTAAAAGGATGGGAATGTATCGTCAAAAAGGAGGTTTATAATATTGGAGATATTGTTATTTATATTCCCGTTGATTCTATTCTTCCTATTGAATTAGCAGATCGACTTAATGTTAGGAATTATCTAAAAGGGAAAAATAGAGATAGAGTTGGTTGTGCTAAACTTCGTAGAGAAATGTCATATGGTCTTATTATTGATAATGAAAATAACTATGAAGAAGGACACGATTGCACAGAAGAATTAGGGATATGTAAATATGAACCTCCTATTCGTACAGTAGCTGGAGATGCTGCTCATGCCGATCCTTTGTTTGATAAATTTACTGATATTGAAAATATTAGAAATTTTCCGGATGTTTTCAAAGAAGGCGAAATGGTTGTTATTACAGAGAAGATCGATGGCACATCTAGTAGAAATGGATGCTCTATTAAAAATGGTTTAATAGAATGGAAAGCAGGTTCTCATAGGGTTAAAAGAAAAAAACCTGTAGAAGAAGAAATAAAAAATAACACTTATTGGTTTCCTTTTACTATTAAAGGTGTAAAAGAACTTTTATCTCATGTCGTCGAAAATAAAATGGTTAAAGTATCTGTAACTTTATATGGCGAAGTATATGGCAGAGTTCGTGGTGGTCATAAATCTATGCATTATGGTAAACAAAATTCTTTAAATTATGTTGCATTTGCTTTAAAAATTGATGGATGCTATGTTGATAGAAAAGTTTTTTCTGAATTATGTGAACGATTTGATGTCCCTCAGGTTCCACTTGTCGATATGATTCCATTTAATATGGAAAAAATAAAAGAATTAGCTTCAGGTAAATCTATACTTGCAGATATGAATGGTGTAGATCATATTAGAGAAGGTATCGTTGTTTGCCCTATCACAGAAAGAGAAGATTATGATTGTGGTAGAGTAATATTAAAAGTTATTAATCCTGATTATCTTTTAATGAAAAATAAAAAAGAGGCAAAAGGAGAAGTTGTAGATTTTACTGATGTATAGGAGTTAAAAAATGCAAAAGAAATCGGAAATAAAAAAAATATTAATGCCATATTTAGACCAATATGAAGAAGAAGAAAAAAATAAAGAAAAAGCTATTAAAGCTATATTAAGATTTTGTAAAAAATATTATCCTAATGATCATACTCTAACTGCCCCAGATGTTTTAGCAAAAGCTCTAGAGTATTTTGATTTAGAAGAGGGAGAAGTAGGTCAATTATATTTAGAATGGACAGTAAACGCTTTTATCACAAATAAAATTATAGAAAATATTCCTAAAATAGATTTTATATATAATAAACTTATAGAACATAAAATAACAGAAAAAAAATCCTATGAGTATAATGATTTAGATAATCATCTTTTTTATATTCCAGTTAAAGAAACTAAAAGTAATAAAGTAGATAAGTTTAATATAAGAGTATTTGCCATGACTACTCAAAATAGTAATTATTTATTTGTGAGAAAAATATTTAGAGATAAGGAACGGACTTCCGATTTCGATCAAATTAATATTTATAGATATTGGGACAAATGGAAAGCAAGGGATGATTTTGATAAAGAAGAAGAAAAAAAATATAAAAAAGAAGGAATAAATCTTGCTATTTTACATGCTGAATGGTTAGTAGAAAGATATAGCGATAATGTAAAAGGTCTTTTATATGGGCCTGATAGACCTGATTTGCAATATTATAAGAAAAATAAATTTAAAACAGAATATAACGACAGTAGGGATGGTGGTTTTGTTTGTGGTTATAGTAAATTCCGCACTAGTGATAGCATGGCGAGTATTTTTAATTATAGTATTATATCAAGTGTTTTTTTACAGTTAAAATTCGCCCTTAAAGAAATGAAAGAAATTAAATAATATAGGAGTAATAATGTCAGAAAAATTAGGAGATCAATTAGCAGAACTTTTTGAAAAATTTTCAAAAGAAATGGAAGAAAATCCTATAAAAATAGAATCTGATTTCGAATATCCAATGGAGATTTCAGGTATTAAAAATATTAACTCAAAGAATATTAATACTAAAAAAACAGGATCATTAGTAAAGATAAGACCTTGTGCTGATGAGTATGAAGATAAAACATTTCTTGGTGTTTATATAGGAGATATACCAGTCGAAGTCGTATTAGGGCTATATACAAAAACTAATATTCTTACCATAATTAATCGTACCAATCCTGCTATATTTGTGCCAGATCTTAATAAAGTTATTTTTGGATATGAATCTTGGTGGGGAGAGATAGAGTCAGAAGAACAACTTAAAAAAATTACAGACAATGATATTGATAATGTATGGTATGTTAAAGCATTAAAACAATTGAGTGAGAACAAAGATGAATTGGAAACAAGAACAAAAAATAACAAAATATCTAAACAAGATAAAGAATGATCTTCAGGAAATATCTCCTCATATTAATTTTATTAATGACGTACCAGATCATCTGAGAAATGCAAGATTTGAGATTATAAAGATTATTGGGTTATTAAAATCACATAAGGATAATAAAAATGGCGAAGAGGAAATTATATAGCATACAATTAAAAAACAGGGAGACTGATCCCGAGGGTAAGTTGCCTTGGTATTGTCCTGTGGAGGCTCAGTTTGTAAGTAGAGAATTTACAAATGGATATTTGTCTTGTTGTAAAGGATATTATCCTTGTCCTGATATTAAAATTATAAATGCTTATACAGAAGAAGTAGTAGAAGAAATTACAGGAAATGGAAAAGTGCATGTAAATACGAATTAATTGTAAGTATGGAGAATAAAATGAAATATATTAGACATGATGAATATATAAGGGTAGGTGTTTCAGAATATGCTGATATTAAAGATATTATTAGTCAAATAAAAAGACATATTGATGGAGTTGAATATGTTGGAATTGATTGTGATAGTTGTTCTTATATGGTTGATAATCATGAATATCACCATAGGGCAGAAGCTATTTTAGCTAAATTATCATTTGAAGATAATTTTTCTGAAGAATCTGAAATTATTCTTTGTGATCATTATAATGATTATGAAATAGTTTGTTCTAGAATAGAAAATGATATTAATGATGGCACTATCGAAAGAACAGATCGAACTCGTTATTATAATAAGAATACTTATGAGATAATAGAAATTTTGGCTAATCAGCCTTATATACATTATTTTGATAGTAAAGATGAAAAACTTAAAAAAGCTTTTATGAAATTATCAGAAGAAATTATAAAAGCAAAAAAAATAGATGATAGTGTATTAACACCACAATAATAAGAAAGGTAAAATATGAATATTAAAATTTTAAAGTTAGTCAATGGGGATGATATTATTTCTGATATAGATGAATCATCAGGAATTGTTTTAAAAAACCCGGCTAGAATAATGATGTTCCCGTCAGATGATGGGAGTATGGGGATGGCATTAATGCCATGGTGCCCTTATTCTGAACAAGAGGATTTTAAAATTGCTCCAATACATGTACTTATTAAGATGGATGCTCCTGAAGAATTATGTAATGAATATAATGATAAATTTGGATCTGGACTAGAAGTCCCACCTACAAATTTAATAATTTAAAAAATATAGGAGAATGAAATGAAAGTAAAATATGGAAGTCTTAAAGAACTAGCTGATGCTTTTATATCTGGAGAATTAGAGGGATGGGTTTTAATGCTTGATAATGATTCGACATATTTACGTTGGCAAGGAGGTTTGCCTGACGGTATGGAATTAAATAGTGATGATTTAGAAGAGTTTCATGAAAAAAAAGATGAAGAAGGAGAAACCTTATATGATGGCTCTGATGATGTTTATATTTTGGATCAAGCATTAGATATTATAGGTATTCCAAATATGGGAGTATAATATAGATTTAAAATATTAATTATAAAAGGTCATATTGATGAATGAAGAAGATATAAAAAAAGAATTTAAAAAACATAAAGCAAATTATTCCACATATACTAAATTAAATCCAAATAGTAAATCTTCTGTTGATGAAATAGAAGTATTACAATGGAAAAAAGAAAAAACTTTTAATTATGCTGTTATTTATATAAGACAAGGTAATACTCTTTTTGTAAAAGGAGATTTAGGAGAAGCTATTTATGGTTGGGGTCAATTAAATGATTTGGAATGGATCTCTAATTTAAATCTTTCATATTTTGCTGGTAAGTGTTTAGCATCAGAATATGGTAGAGGTTATAAAACATGGGACTGTATTTATGCAGAAGAAACATTAAAAAAATATATGAAAGAATATTGTGAAGAAGATGAAGATGATTATGCTTATGAAGAAATGTGTAAAAAGTTCGAAGAAGCAGAAGGAACATCTTTTTTAGATTATAGAGAAGAATGGAGTCAATGGCTTTATGAGCATGGTTACGAAATATTTGGTGATGATTGGTGGGAATGGGCTCCTAATATAGGTATGGTTATTAGCTGGCAATGCAAATCTCACTTAATTGGATTAAAGATGGCGATGGCTCAGTTGAAAGAAAAAACAATCAAAGTGAAAAGGTAATAAAATATAATGAATGAAATTATTAATAGTGTGTGGAGTGTTTGTAATCAATTTATTAATAATGGGAAAGGTAAACACGTTACTCTTAATGACACAGCAATGAAAAGAGTAGCAGAAAATATAAAAACAGAATTAAATAATATGAAAGATAATTGGTGGGGGTATCCAAAATGTTTTAAAAAAGAAACTTATGAACTTTCTTATAAAATGATGTATTATGAATTATTAGCAGATTCTATTAATTATCAGTATTGGTATGGAAGACATGATATAAGACCAAATGGTGCTTGTTCTAATGAAATGTATAAAATATTGGACACTACTTTTTCTTTTGTAATAGATGAGATTTCTCCTTATCATGGTTACGAGATGGCCCCTATTGTTACAAAAATTTTTATTGAGAATATATCCTTAGCAAGATTTCCTAATATAGAAAATAGAATTAAACATATAAAAGAAGTATTAACTCTTGTCTCTTCTAATGGTTACGATACTGTCAGATATTTGGTGGATAAAATCTCTAATAATGATATAACAATAAATGAGTTTTTAACAATAATAATTTCTAAATTGCCAGGATATGCAGAGGATATATTTTTAAAAAGAGCTTTTCTTCTTCCTATTATGTTATATAGAAGATTGCAATGGTTTAAAGATGATATAGATATTGTTCCAGTCCCTGCTGATTATCAAATTCCTAAAGTATTAGAAGGTTTAGGTTGTATTAATTATGGTTATATTCTTTCAGATAAGATACAAGGAGGAGAATTAATTATTTCAGGATCTTTAGAAGAATGTGAGATTAGAGCAGCTACAATATTAGCGTGTAAAAGACTATCTGAATTGTCAGGTTGCAAAATGTGCGACATCGATACATATTTATGGTTAAAAAGAAATGAAATTGATAAACCATTTCATTTAACTATTACTACAGATTATTAGGAGATGCTATGGAATATGAAGGATATAAAAAGGCTAAACAAAATGGACATGACATTTATAGTAAAGCAAAGAAGAGCGGAGTGATTGATCAAGATAGATGGTTATTAGGTCTAGATCATCATCCTAAATCAATAGAATTAATGTATTTTTTAGAAAAGCATGATTTTAATAATTATTCAAATTACTTCGAATGGAAGATAGGAGATAATGATGGAGAAGTATTGTTGAATGAAGAATTGCTGAATGGAGAAATTTTAATGTATGAAATGGATGCTTATTTTGAACAAAAAGATTTAGACAAAAAATGAAAAATGTTAAGTATTATTGTAGGATATGCGAAAAAAAGATATTTTATAAATCTTTTGATGGTCTTTGTGCTATGTGCCATATCTCTATTTGTCAAGAATCCCCTAATAAGTGTATAAGGTGTCAAAATGTTACTAATGGTCTTGTAGAATGGTTAAAAATTATGGAAGAAGATAATGGGAACTAATATATATTTACAAAGTGATTTTATTGAAAGTTATGATAAATACATTCATGACCCTATGGGTAAAATTGTATGGAAAAGACTATCTCGAGGAGGAAGAAATAGAAGAGAAATATTTGAACTGTTGAAATAATATGTTGATTCCATGTGTAATTCATGGGACCATGTAATTCCTAACGGGATAGTCAAAGAACTTTACGATCAATATGAAGAAAGAGAAGTTAATGGTATATGGAATGCTAACTGGGATCATACGGGAATTCAAAGTCCTTTTAGTGAGTTGGTAATTTATAAAGATGAGAAGGCTCATCGAGGAGAAGGCAAAGAAGTAATGGACGTGGAATCAGCAATTGAAGAACTACCTGATGCTTATGCTTCTGTTTTATTGAGTAATAATCAAAATTTTATTACTTCTTATAGAGAATTATATATAGGAGGTAATTCTTTTCAATTAGTATATGTATCTTTAACAGATTTTTGGAGATCTAATTGTGGTTATACTATAATTTTATATAAGGGAAGGTCAAAAGTTTTTGAGGGGGATGTGTGGCCTTTTACTTGTAAGGCAGGGACATGTATTAATTCTCCTATATTTGCTTTTGATTATATTGAAGTTCCTGTTGCAAGAAGCCAATATCCAGACGGTAGTAGCGAAAATTTTTATATAGATTTTAATGAATCTCCGGGAATACCAGAACAAGTTGTCGTGAGGGATTATAAACACGACAGGAGAGGAGAATGTATTCCATTTTCTGAAATTATATCTGATAAAGAAATTTCTAAATGTATAGAAAATAATTTGAAAAGTGATAATAAAGAGTTATAATAATAAATAATTGTTAGATATTCCTACCAACTTTATAGATTATGATGAATTTATTAAAATATTGCAAGAAGGAACAATAATGAAACAAGGAACAATAATGAAACAAGAACCGATTATTAAAACACCTGTAATATATAATAATGTTGCACAAACTACATCTATACACTCAGAAGTCGAAAATAATACAGAATTTCTAGATGAAATTTGTTTTGCTAATGATGAGTGTGCTCCGATTGCCGTTAATGGAGAATCTCCTCTTACTTCAGAAGAAAAAAACAGACAGCTAGAAGAGAATTTAGCAAAAGTAAAATTTGCAGATCAAATTAAAGTAGATTTTATTCCTTCTATTGATTATAGAATACTTTGTAGATTTTTAGGAGTTACAACTGTAAATGATATAAAGAACCATCCTTTTCAGTCTCATCCTCTTATTACTTTGATATTAATGGAGAGTATGAATGGTTTTATGAAAAAGAATGGGTATGAGATGGTCGGAGAATTAAATTTTGATAATCACGGTAATTCTATTCCTCCTGAAAAAAATCCTTGGAATGTGAAGGGGAAAGAAACTACCTTTACTACTTTGGGTTTTATATTTTTCGAAAAAACAAAAGGTAAGAAAACTGATAATATATCATTTTATTTATTTTCAGATTTAGAAAGAGGGGGGGCCTCTATTACATGTTATAGTACTGATACAAATAAATCTAAGGATGTTATTAACGAACTACAAGAATATGCAAAACAATATAATTGTTTACGAGGTGCTAAACTTAAAGATGTTAATATGATTGCTGCCTCATTTTCAGAAGTAAATATCCTTAAAGATTATACGTGGGAAAATTATTATTATTCTAAAGAAATTAAAGATCTGTTTCAATTAGAAGTGTTTGATTTTGTTAAGAATGTAAAGAAATATAATGAATGTAATATTTATAAAAGGGGCTTAATAATGTTCGGAGCTCCGGGTTGTGGTAAAACCACAATCGGTAATATTATTTGCAATATGATTCCTAATAATACTGTGATATGGATAACTCCTGAAA
>SDBU01007141.1_pt1 | contig 12942 bp, 14 predicted proteins | sample 2277071 | NCBI WGS metagenome assembly SDBU01 (sample SAMN10397929, study PRJNA504765) | marine sediment metagenome | isolation source: marine sediment core GS08_GC12, 126 cmbsf | place: Arctic Ocean: Gakkel Ridge, Loki's castle | collected 2008 | reverse complement strand
CAAATGAACTATACGACATGGATCAAAATGTTCTAGCCGCAAGTGACGTAGATTTTAACCAAGTAGATTCCACTGAATACTTCCTAAGTTCTGTGAATATTACGGATACTTTTTACAACAATGTTGGTGCATCAGCTTTTGTAGGGTTTGATGTTAACCGTGATTATCAAGAGAACTATTTTTACACTGATGGAACTAATGAACAAACTCAACTTGATGCCGCAGTTTCTTATGTGTCAGGTTTAGGTTTAGGGTCAATATATATTGACGATGGAATCTATGATGTTGAAGATTGGACTTTAACAAATATTCATAATGTAAACATTTATGGTAGTGGTTCTACAATACTAAGATTAGCCTCACCTGTAGCAGCAAATGAAAACATATTATATCTTAATGGATGCTCAGATATTGTAATAAAAAACATAATTTTCAACGGAACTAGTGACCAACTAGGAAATATTGGTAACAGAGAATACAAACAATGTGGTATAATTGTCAGAGATTCGCAAAGAATTCATTTAAACCAAATAGAAATATATAAAGTAAGACAAAACGCCGTGTATTTCCTTCATGATACCTATGATTGTTGGCTAACAGAAAGCTATATACATGAAAGTAATTGTGGAGTTTTACTGTATAAATCTGGTTTTGGTGTAAATAACCCGAGCCCAAATAATATTTTTATAGAAAATAACGTATTCAAAGAAATGGATGAACACGAATCAGTACCAAAAGTAGCAGTATATGTAAGTGCAAATAGTACATTAATTAATATAATAAGTAATTCAATGAAAACATGTTCATCCCAAGGAGTTCGCATTGATGGAAATACAAATGACACATTAGTATCTGATAATATTATAGATAGTTGTGGTAATGGGGTTTATTTTACCTCTAATGGAGCAAGATATGTAGAAATCATAGGTAATACAATACTTAATTCTACTAGTGAGGGAATTTATTTGAACGATGGAAGTCTTACCGTAGTATCGGATAATGATATTAGGCTTAGTGGGACTTCTGGAATTAGAGTTGTGGCTGATACTACAATCGTTAATAGTAATATTGTAACTTTAAACGGAGAGTCGGGAATACAAGTTACTGCTGTAGACTGTGTTGTATCTAATAATGAAGTATATGATAACAGTCAATCCTCACTTGGAACCTACACAGGTATAACCATAAGTACAGGTGGTCATAGAGCATTAGTTTCAGGAAATAGAGTTCACGATCCAGGAAATGCACAAATACGGGGAATCAGTGTAAGCAGTGCTAATTATGTTCAGATACTTGGGAACTATGTATATAATCATTCAGACAATGGTATCTATCTGCAAACCGCACAAGACTGTGTTGTAAAAGATAACTATGTATCAAATAACGGAGATCACGGAGTAAGAATACATAATGCAGGAACAATAAGAACCATTGTTAAAGATAATAAATTCTTTAACAACACAAATGGGCCATTAACAGACTTAGGGACAGACACTGTACTACATACTTTAACACTCACCTTTGTTGATGGAACAACATTTCTAAATGCTGGTGGTCCCTGGGGATGGGAAATAGATTTAAACACAGAATATGCAATAGCTTTAGGTCAAATGCCATCTGACACCCAGAAAATAATAAAATGGAAGATATGGGCGATTTCTCTAGTAAATGAAGCAGACTCTATGAGACTTGAGATTCAAGGTCGAGGTGCAGCGGATAATGATCCATATACTACCGAATCTGTTAGTATATTGGATAAGCCATCAACAACAACTAATTTTGGTGTTAACGATGTAATTCATTGGACGCTTATTCCGTCAGATGATTTTGATCTTGATGATTATCCTTCAGGATACATGCTTATTATAAAAGTGCTACATGAGGCTGCTGGTGGGGATGATTCTGAAACCGATGCAGTGTTTACGTGTATAGAAATAGAATACGTCTAATCATCCTTTTTTTTCGTTTGTTTTATGGATGTCCGTTTTTATCTTAGCTTTACGGATGTTTAGTAAAGAATTATATAACTCATTGTTGATTTATCATATATGGACAATAGAAACCGTGTCAGAGTAGCGGTATTACTGGTTTTGTCTGGGGTTTTGCTTGCTCAAAGCGTGGGGGTAATTCCTCTTTATGGGGCTGCTAATTCTTGGGATATTAACACAGGTTTTAGTTTTCGTCCATCTGGGACTTATGGTTTAATAAGCGTTAACACAGCCACTTCAACTACTGAGGGATCGTTTAGCGGTGAGTTTATTTCTTTAGACGATATTAGTGTTGGCGGTGGATTATCCTATTCTAGTTTAGGTTTTAGTTGTTCAAGTAATTCGGCTATGAACATTACATCTATTAGTGTAGGTGCTATGGAATATATTGTCACGGCTACTGCGGGTCAGGTTAGTACAAGTAAGATAAAGTTCCCGTCTAAGGCCACTGTTGAGGGTGTGTTTAACGATGATTCATGGACCTATGACTCGGCTAATGATGTTTTGACGGTCCTTAAGACGCATGGGGGATCTGAAACTATTACTGTGAGTTTCATTAAAGGTGGGTCTGGGTTGGATGATTTTGAGAAAGTTAGGTCAACTTGGATGGGTATGTTCATGTTTTTTGTTTTAATCGCTGGGATTGGTATGGTCAGAGGCATTTCAAGAGGGTCAGTAAACATAAACGGTTTCTGGGCAATCATAATCTTAGCCGTTTTCACAGCAGTATTTATGATGCTATTGTCGGTGACTGAATCACTATGGCCTTAAAACTATACGATTCCCCTCCTGAGCTGTGGCAAATGGGGTTGCTAGAAAACCGTTGGGGCGTGTGTGTTCCCCTTTTCTCAGACTCTTTTAATAGGCATGTGTGAGTGAATGAACTATGGGTAGACCAAAGAAACCAGGTAGCGTTAGAGGTGGACCAGGACAACACCAAGTAAAGGGATATGACCGTGATGGTTTCCAAGTTTCACCTCATAACAGAGGGTGGGGAGAACAATATGAATATAAGAAAAAAGGAAGATCAACAAAAAAAGTTAACGTAATTCAACAAAAAACAGTAAAAAACAATGTAAACGCTAATCAAATTAACACTGTTCTACCTGGCCACGTAGAAGGAACAATACAGATCGTGCATATGACTCCACGAGAATACTTAGAATTAGCCGATGTCGGGATGGGTGGTATAAATGAAGCCGGAATAAAAGACTTATTCACCACGATAGGGAACGGTCAACCGTTAACTGTATCCGCGTTCCATATTGATCCGGATACTTTGAACGTAGTTTCAACCAAGGGAGTAACACAGGCTATATGGGCGTACCGTAAAGGAATAAAAAGCATCCCGGTTATGCTTGTTCATTGCAAGAAAAACGGAGTATTCTCCCCTGTGTTTTATACACCAACCCAGAAGAAAAAGGACGTTAATTATCGAAACCTAATACAAGATGGTCCTCTTGGTCCTAGTGCATGGGATCAAGAAAAACGGCGCGAGGGGATGGGCTATGACCGTAGGTGAAATTTTTGGAGTCTGTGTTTGACAGAATTGATAAACAGAAGGTAGAATTTCTGGGTGTATCTCCCTATGCTGTATTGTGGAATGTTAAGGGGTGGAGGAAGTATTTCTCGTTCTGCGTGATAGCCGCAGGGTTCTGTTGGATTTTCCTCGGGTTCGATTCTACCTGGAGTATGGCTTTACCGTATATTGAAAACCTTTCAGTTATTTTAGCGGGTAAGGCTGATTGGGCGGCTCTTTGGGCCGAGTCTCAGATTTATTATGGGGTTGGTAATCATTTTTCTGCTCCTGTTATCTATGGGTTGCTTTGGATTTTGTTAAGCCGTCATTATGATAGTATCGGGGTCCATAAATCGCTTAATTTCTGTATCACTACCTCTTTGGGGTTGATGAATATTGGTGCTTTTGAGGTTCTTTGGAACACTGGGTACGCTGTTTTCCAGAACCAGATGTGGACTATTACCTTTCAGTGGAAACAGGTTGCTAATCTTATGATGTTTGGGGGGTTCTTGTTCCTCGGGTTGCTTGTTGTTTTGTATATGGTTACTGGTGAGTATCGGTTACGGGTTGACCGTGTTTTTGTTGGGCTTTTTGTTTTATCCGTTCTTTGTTGGGGTTTATGGATACTTTACCCTGGCCCTGTGGGGAACATTGATGTGGTGCTTGCCGATGGATCTGTTTGGTCGAATACACGGTTTTTCCCTCAGACATATTATGCTGTTGATGTTAATCCCTGGGATAAGATCGCTATTGGGGTTCCTCATTATGTAGAGAATAATTGGATTCATTTGTTGAATACGTTTACTAAAGTGGTTTTCACGGCTATGCTTGGTTATCTTTTTGCGTTCAAAGAAACGACTATAAATAGCAGAGAGGTATATGATAAATCAGTGGTGATGGCTCTTGGTGAAACTTAGTAGAAAACGTAGGACGCCTATTGAGCATACCGTTAGTGAACATACTCGTAAAGGTAAGGTTATTGCTCCGTTTCAGCGGGGTAAGGGAAAACGGGCATCTAAAACTGTTCGTAGTAGAGTTAAGAAAACGGTTCAAAAGCCTTCTGGGGATCCTATTGGTGTTGAGGGTAGTTACAGGGTGCGTTTATGGTATGTTAGTCACTCTAACGAGAAGTTTGATTTGGAGTCAACTAATTTTCAGGAAGCACAGAAATCAGGGTTTGGGATGTCAAGCAATGTTGAGCATCCAATTAAAGTGTCAGTGAGGATGAAATAAAATGAGTCTAGATGAATGGGGCGAAATTATTATGCTCTTAGGTGGTATTCTTGCTGCATTTTTTGGGTTTGGTGATGGAGTAAAATGGGTTCGGAGTTTTAACAAAAAAGGTGACATAAATGAGTAACGATGCTAAGGCTGAAGCGAAGTTTAAAGCAACAACCCCTGTTATTGTGGATACAGAGGCACATAAGGGGGGCCTTCCGCGCCCAGATGTAACGAAGTCTCTTGTTAAAATTAATCAAGACAGGATCGCTAAAAACGTAGCCGCGACCACAAAAACAAGAGCTGTTGTGGACCTGAATATTGCCAAAGCCACTGAACAGCTCGCTTTACTTGAAGGAAATATGTCCAAGTATACTATAACCGATTCAGTAACAGGAAAACAGCGTAAGATTGTTGGTAATGATATTGCTGCTTTAAGAAACAGCATAAAATCCGGTGAAGCGTGGATTGAAGATCAAAAGGCCTTTGTTGCGGGTTCTGTTGAAGAGGCTAAATATTGGAAAGCTCGTGCATTAACACCCACCATCAAGACCGCACCAAAAGTGGATTTGAAAACAGCCAGCTCGTTTGTTGGACCACCTGAACCAACAAAAACCCAGATTCAAACAAATAGACTTAACACTTTAAAAAGTGAGGGTTTAGTCTATGCTGAACAATACAAAGTAGAGGGAGACGTTCCATCTGGTGAATCAAGAATAAGGACAAGGTATGTTCCCTTGGTTCCAAGAGAGGCAATAACGGGGTCACTAAAAACTAGGTTTGAGGATGCGGGTTTTGTATTATCCGATATTCCAACTGGTCCTAGTGCTAGGTTATATAATTGGGGACAAAAAGCGTTTAGAGAAGGAAGTTTAGGACAAAAACAGGTTGAATATTTTGCCGCTGTAACTGGTAAATTAGAAGAAACTATTAGTGGACCAATAAGGGCTATCACCAAGTTAGTTACTGGTAAAGAACAGACATGGGAAAAAGTGACTCCTAGCACAATTCAGGTGATAGAAAACTATTCTGATACTGAGAAAATCGCGTTTTACATGGGTGGTACCGGAGCCGCGATTCTTGGTAATTATCTAGCTTATGTTCCTATTGGGGCTACTGTAAGCACCGTGTTTGGTGCGGCTGGAAAAATAGCTGGAAGTATTGGTGCTAAGACACCAGCTACAGTTTTAAAGATTGCCCGCGAAATATCGAAACACCCTGATTTAGCAAGGGCGATTATGATTGCTCCTATTGCTGGTGTTGAGGTAAGTAAGGTTTATTCCGATTATCAGACTGGAGTTGAGCCCGTGAAAATCATAGGTGAATCTGCTATGAGGGTTGGAGGTCTTATTGGTGCAGTTGGTGGTCTTGATGAAGGGTTCAGATTACCCCAAAAAGTAAAGGATTGGTACGCTACAAGGGGTAGAACTGAGATACCCCCGGCTAAACTATGGCGCGTGTCTACACGCGAATCAGGCAAACTTCCAACATATCAATCATCCTCAAAACAAAAATGGAGTACCGAGTTTAAGGACTTAGCTTCTGAACTATCCGGTGAAAACTATTTAGGTGACGTTGCACCAGGCGAGTATAGAACATGGCATGGTACAGGTGATCCTTGGAAAACAAGGATACATGAAACAACAGAAGTTCTTATTGGTGAATCAACGGATAAGTTTCCGGGGCTTTTTACCGCACCTGAGCCCTCCCCTTTGCGTTTACCTGGCGGGGTTGGTGAAAGTGGTAGACTTGGTATCCCAGGCATAGGTGGTACGACTGAGATTATTACGATTGATAGTCTTGTTGAAGTAATGCCATCCGGAATGAGCCACACACAAACTCAGGCTTGGTTGGCTAAACAGATTGGTACAAGGACGGCGTACATTCCACCTGTTTCAATGATTACAAGCGAGATGGAAGCCATTATCCCTCCCGGCTCTCAGTTAGTAAAAATTGGTGAGGATTGGTACACAAATTGGGCTGGACATAGAGTATTAGTTAACAAATATGCGTTATTACCAATGGGGACTGCCATTGAAGGGATCGAGGCCGTTTCGATAGAAACCCTTATCTCCAGTTCACCATCGTTACATGATACTTATCTAACATATGGGATTACGATCCCGGCTTCTGCTGGTGTTACTTCTAGTCTTTCAGTATCTGACGTAACCAAATTAGCATCTGAGTTAGGTATATCTGAAAGCGATATTAGGGATATTAGCCGTGATCTTAGTGAAAACGTAAATTATAACGAATCTTCTAGTTCGCCTGTATCTATAACAGATCTTGAGACGTCTATAAGCGATATTACACCAACAGAAATTACACCAATAGAAACCACGCCTCCACCGACAGAATCCATACCTCCACCGACAGAATCCATACCTCCACCGACAGAGAGCATTCTATCAATAGACGATGAACCTGATCCCACTTCTCCTCCTACGCTCACTGGTGGACGAAGAAAAAAACAGCCTCCTACTACTAAAACTATTAAAAAGAAGCAGATGAAAAAAGGGAAATATCAGGTGAGTTTGATTCTTGTATCTGGTGTTACTGAGATTCATGTTGTTGAGGCTAATGGGTATTTTGAGGCTTTGAATAAGGGTGAACGGGCTAAGCGTAGTTCGGAGACGGTTGTTGAGGTAGAGATTATTCCTAAATAAAAGCATTTATCATATAGATTACACTCTGTTAAGACATGGATAAGCGTAGCCTCAGTTTTTTAATCATATTACTGTTGGGAACTTCATTTAGCCCTGTTTTTGCATTAATGAGGAACGTTCATGATCCTAGTTCAGATAAACTTCGGCCCGCGAATTTAACTGATGCGGGTTCTTTTATCTTGGTAAATAGTGGGATTAGAACTGAGTATTATAAGGATTCTTCTGGGTATGATCGTGTTCTCAGACCAGATGGGTCCGTTATTGTGGCTTCTCAGCGTTATACGGTTGAGTATTTGAGTGGGAAGAACTGGAAACAGATCGGTATTCCTTATGAAGTGGTTAGTGAAGAATTAGATGATGAGACTAGGATTACTAGGCGTTATACTGATTCTCTTGGTACTGAGATTGAGGTAATTTATCATGCTTATAGTAATGCACCGACTAAGATGGATGTTGTTATTCACTCTGGGGCAACGAGAAATTATCGCATTGTATGGAATCTTGATGGGATAGATAATACCGTTGTTTCTCATGGTGATAACTTTATTAACTTTACTGGGACCTCTGATTGGGTTGCTTTTGATTGGAACGATGCTTTTGATCAATATGGTGATATTACAAACTTTGAGGTAACCGATTCGGCTAATGGTAAGAAACTTGATGTAATATTCAGCGTGGGAACAGTCCCAGAAGGAGAAACTTTCACATTAGACCCTACTTTAATTGATAGCTATGGGACAGGTAATCAAGATGCTACTCATGTAATTGATGATAACCACCCTGCTTCTGGTGCTAACAATAGCGCAGTTGGACAAATATTTACGGCCTCATCAACTTTCAACATAAGTACAGCCAAATTCTATCTAAGTAAAACTGGTTCTCCAACTGGAAACGCGGCTGTTGCATTATACGCCGTAGCGGGGAGTGTTCCAACTGGATCTGCGTTAACTACAAGTAATGTCTTTGATATTTCAACTCTTACAGGTAGTTTGGCCCTTGTTACTTTTGATTTTGCTGGGGTAACACCATATGAATTACAGAGTAGTACAGAATACGCGATTGTATTCCAAGCACCAGCATCAGGAACCATAGCTGGGCCAAATTATGTTTCTATTGGTTACGATGATACTGGGGTTCATGCTGGGGATTTGGTAAGGTATGTAAGTGGTGGATGGAGTTGGTCTTCTGGTGATGATACAATTTTCTATATTTATGGTAATGAAGCACCAGTTAATGATGCCGTTGTTTCAACTTCAACAATTCCACTTGATACTCCTGGGTGGATTAATGTTACAGTTACAGAGCCAGATCTTGTTGCGGATCTGAAAACGGTTGACATCTTAGTTAATACTTCAGGAAATGCGGAGACTTTTACGCTTCGTTGGACTCAATCTTCGGGGGTTTTTAGTGAGGTGTCAGACTCGGATAATATTCTAAGTCTTGATGTGGCTGGATCAGTTAGAGTTAACGTTGATAATATTACTGATACTCTTGCTTTCCTGTTTAACATGACGGGAGGAACAGATGGTCTTGCTGATGTTACCGTTACGACTACTGATGATAGTGATCTTACTGATGTAGATGTGTTTGCCAATGAATTTACTTTTCAAACGTATCCTTGGGGTGCTGTTGGGCAGCTTCTTAGCTCAGCAGGATCCTTGTTTGGGGTAGATGGGGTTATAGATCTTTTGGTCGCCTATTTTACTGGAATATACGTGTATTTGACCAGCTCTTTTACAAATATGTTGACTTTAATCACTCAGATTTTTATAGTAATTGATGGAACATTTACTTTTACTGTTGATTGGCTTACCAGAGTCATTAGTCTTTTAGTGAGTATTTTCACGATAGTAACAAGTCTTCTAAATGGGTCTCACGCTATTTTAACCGACGCAATTAATGTCTGGTCCACAATGAATTTCGGGGAATGGGGTGTAACTTTCGTTCCTATTCTTATTTTCGTTTATTGGATGGAGAGTCTTGATAAACGTGGTAAAGTACAAGGTTGGAACAGCGTATTTATGGGTGATATTAGCACCGTTATAAACATCTTGTCGTTCTTTGTAACAATGTTCAGTCTAATAATAAACACAGCTATTCAAGCAGCTTGGTCCTTTGTTAACATGATTCAGAGCGTGCCATAGTTGTTAATAACAAGAGTTTTAAATCAGATTCTTCTATATTTCATTATTCTAGGCGTGGTGGCTTAAAATTTACAAAAGAAACTACAAACCCACTCCAAAAACAAGAAAAAACTTACGTAATACCCCTACTTTCGTTGTTGATACAAAATCGGTGATCGTTGATGAAGTGTGGCTTAATCAGTATCAAGATAAAATCGGTTTTTGGTCTTTTAGTCTTATAAAAGCTAATCCAGATTCTAAGGCTTCTAAGTTTAGGGTTTTTACTAAAAAACAGTACATTCCTCTTAAAAAGGTCAAGTCTTTGATGAAAACTGCTTTTCCTAAGTGTACAGTTATTCCTTGTTTTGGGTATAGGTACACTCATACTTTTGATGTAAGAATGGATAAGATTACTTGGCGTGAGTTTATATGGAACACGGTTAACGCATTAGGTGACTACCTTTAATGGGGCTCCGTAAATACATTAAAAAGCTACGTAGAAAGGAAGAAGAGGAAGAAGTAATAATCTCTGATGATTGGGCAACACAAAAACCAATAGAGGTAGAACCTGTTGCCGAGGAAACCACTTGGCCTCCATATCAAAAGGAAAAAAAGGTAAGGCTTTCTCTTGGTAAAAACAAGTCTCGTATTTCAAAACTTATGTTTGTGGTGTACGTCGTTTTGAGCCTTGGTACTGTTAGCGCTAATTCATCGCTTTTGTTGTTGTTTGTTCCCACAATTTTAATTATCATGGATTATATTCGTTGTCTTGAAAAACTAGACACTCAAGATTCTTGGGCTAAACCAGAGGAAACAAAAATTGATTTCGATAATATTGCCAGTATTGAATGAACCTGAGTTGCCTAATTTTATAGCATCTCTTATTTCATCTTTAAAGGGGTTAACAGATAGTTATGAGATTATTGTTGTTACTGGGGACCGTGAAACCGGAAATACGGTTGTTCCTACTTTTGGTGATGTTAAACACTTTATTTCTTATGGTGACAGTCTTGAACGGGCGATTTTAATGGGGTTTTCAACTGCGTGTGGTGATAAACTTTTGGTTATGGATGCTGATGGGAGTCACCCAATCGGGAAGATTCCTGAGATGATAACGGTTCTTGATTCTTTTGATATGGTAGTGGGGTCCAGGTTTGTACCAGGTAGCGTATTCAACCAAACCAGTTTCCGTAGACTTGTCTCACATTTCTTCATTTCAATAGCGCACCTTGCGGGGTCAAGACTCAATGATCCTATGAGTGGGTTCTTCGGATTTAATAAACACATTCTTGATGGGGTAAAGTTTAAACCCGTTACGTGGAAAACGTGTCTTGAGTTAGAATTGAAGACAACTCCGTCGTTAAAAGAAATTCCGATCAAGTTTAATAAGAGACAGGCGGGGGTTTCTAAGACTTCATTTAAGATTGGATTAAAGCTGTTGAGGGATATAATTTGATTCTGAACTACGAGGACATTAAAAGCATACTTCTCCTATTAGTAATAATATCAATAGCAACGGGATCTGCGGTGAACATTCTTAGATCTATTTTACGAACGTTAGTGCGGGATTGGTAAAGGTTATATACGGTGTTGTTATTAACAACAGTGAAGGTGGGGTAAATTGCCAGTTATATATCTAAAACAAGAATTGCATACGAAAATAATACAACTCGGAAAACTACCTAAAGACTTTGTTGATGAGGCCGTTAGAAAGGAACTTGAACGCCGTGAGTCAGCAAAAACAAAGTGATTACGCCACTTTCACTTCTCTAATTCAGAGGCTTATCGGACTCTTCGATCCAAAACTAGCTGTTCTTTACACAGATAACCTTTCTCTCATCAATTATGCGTTTGTCTGTGGAATCGGGGTCCTCATTAACATGGCCATTATTTCATTCTTTTTTAACTCTGGATTAGGACTTCTCATTGCTAACGCTATTGCGATCTTGTGCGCTTTTCTTTGGAATTGGACCTTCAGTGTAGGTCCGTATGGGTATTTGTTTGATCTCAGCAAGAAGCCAGTAAAACCAATCGAACTGGAAGAATAATAATGAACTGGATAACGGACAAAAACGATTTAGGCATAATTGATGGCTTAATTATATTTCTGTGTGTTATCTATTTTACTAAAAAAGCCTATATTGATAAGATTCTTTTAACAAGAACCGACCTTGCGGTACTTACATTAGCTTTTCTTTATGTCGTTACCATTCTTATACATAATATACGGACAGGCAGACAAGTTTCTGAGGATAACTTGGAGGCTCTTGAATAATGTTGTTTGATCATACACTTTGTTTATTCGGCATTTCTTTTCATACCTGGACATTTGTTGTTTTACTAGCAACTCTTGGGGTTGACTTTATTTGTAAGCGTAAACAAGGGATGTCCACACATTTTGCTTTGGTTCATGCAACGGCTTTAACTACTTTTACTATTCATCTCTATGAACTGTTTCACACTGGGGCTGAGAAAGCATATACTGACTTTTTATCTCCAAGTGCCTGGATAGTTAATTTTCCTTTTGCCGTTATTGCTCTGTCGGTTTTATTTTATTTAGAGACACCAAAAACAGTGACTATGGGTATTTTACCCATAATGCTTACAGGTGTCACATTTCATATAATGAATATAACCGGGTTCTTCCATTCTGGGTTCCCCAAGAATATATGGTGGGCGCTATCAAAAGTTTTGGTATCAATCACATCTTTAACGGTTTTTGCTACAAGGGGAGGTAGTAACACTGAGTAATCTTTATGAAAACTCAACCAATTCAGGAAGACTATTTGTATTAGCGGTTGATGCAACAATTTTATTTGTCATGCTTCATGCGTTAGTAAATAGTGTTGGTGGTACTGAACCCCTCGGCCTGTTTAATCGGATTTATTTTGGGAAATATGATATGCACCGATATACCGTATTAGTGATTTTCTTGTCTTTTATGGTTCATTGGTGTTCAACCAGGTATCTTTATCCATTGGCCAGGTTTGTTGCTTGTTCCTCAATAACGGTATTCTATATTTATTTTCATCATCTGTTATGGTCTTTAAACAGTGTATTTTATAGAGGTGTTGGCGAATGGAAAATACCCTTCATTGGAACCGTTTTTGTTGTTGGTGTTCTTTATCAACTTAATAGTAAACGAGGGTTTTTTAAACTTGATTTCACTCAAAGAGACAGCCAAATCCTTTTTGGTATGTTTATGTTTCAAGTATTTGGACTTATTCTTATGGCTCAATCAGGGTTCTGGGTTGCTATGAGTTTAAGTGATGCTGGGGTTGGCCCAGATCCAAACATTAACGTTTTTTGGTTAATCTGGAAAGGATCATCGTTTTGGATGCTATATCCATTACTTAGAAAATCCGATTTAAGAGCGCCGTTGGCGTTATCCCCGGAGGTATTTTAATGTCTAAAATTACGTGGTTAAA
>SDBU01007140.1_pt1 | contig 12943 bp, 11 predicted proteins | sample 2277071 | NCBI WGS metagenome assembly SDBU01 (sample SAMN10397929, study PRJNA504765) | marine sediment metagenome | isolation source: marine sediment core GS08_GC12, 126 cmbsf | place: Arctic Ocean: Gakkel Ridge, Loki's castle | collected 2008 | reverse complement strand
AGCGCGTTTGCGGTGATGACATCGTGGACGGCGCGGCGCAGGGTTGCGGCGTCATAAGGGATGTTCCTCACTCCGAAGATATGCGCCGAATCCAGAAATCGATCCAGGTGTTCGACAAGACGGAATACAGCAGGTCCGCTTTCGGTCTCGTAGCATCGGATGCCTTCGAAGACTGCCAATCCATAATGCAGGGCGGGGGATAAAAAGTGAGTTGTGGCCTGATTGTGAGGAACCAATTGCCCGTCGATCCATATGACTGCTTCGTTTTCTGCCATTCGGCCTCCTACGTACTTAATCGCGTGATGGGTGTAGCCGAAAACCTCAGCCGACGGCTCATCGAAGTCGTCGCCGAATTGCCTCCCCCATCTCTTCTGTCGATAGGGTTGAATCCCCACCTAGGTCAACCGTCCGGGCGCCATCCGCGATGGCGTCCTCGACGGCCCGCTCGACAGTTTGGGCTTCTGGCTCTAGTTCGAGTGAATGCCGCAGTAGCATGGCCGCGCTGAGGATTGCCCCGATCGGATTGGCAATGCCTTTTCCGGCGATGTCCGGCGCGGAACCGTGGATGGGTTCGTAGACTCCGCAGTGTCCCTCGCCGAGCGATGCGCTGGGTAACATACCCAGCGAACCCGTCAGTACGGATGCTTCATCGCTCAGGATGTCACCGAACATGTTTCCGGTGGCTAGAACGTCGAAGTCGGCTGCGGACTGGATCAGGCGCATCGCGGCGGAGTCCACCAATTGGTGCTGGAGTTGAACATCGGGGAATTCGACAGCAACTTCTTCTGCCACCTCCCGCCAGAGCCTCGACGATTCGAGGACGTTCGCCTTGTCGACCGAGGTGACCAACCCACGTCTTGTGGCTGCAAGACGGAACGCAACCCGGAGCAGACGGCGGATCTCATCTTCCGTGTATTCCAACGTGTCCACCGCCCGTCGGCGGCCGTTCACTTTCTCGCGAAGGCTGGGTTGGCCGAAGTACAGGCCCCCGGTAAGTTCACGGACGATCAGGATATCGATGCCCCGGGTTTTATCGGGCCGCAGGGGGGAAGCTTCCGAAAGTTGCGGGAAGGTTTGCACCGGGCGAAGATTTGCAAACAACCGCAGCTCGTGACGCAGGCCGAGCAGGCCCTGCTCCGGCCTCATCGGGGCGTTGGGGTTGTCCCATCGCGGGCCGCCGACAGCGCCGAGCAGGATAGCATCCGCGGTCTGGCATGCGGAGAGCGTCTCCTCAGGGAGCGGGTCCCCTGTCGCGTCGATCGCGCTGCCGCCGATGAGATGCTCATCGAAGTTGAAATCGTGTCCGTACTGTTCGGCCACAGACTCGAGGGTGTAGCGAGCCTGGGCGATGACCTCTGGGCCGATCCCATCGCCTGGAAGGATGATGATATTTGTCAGCGTTACACCTCGATTATGGTGTGGCGTTCAGCTCGGGATTCCGATTGCTCGTTGGCCTGTCCCGGGCCATCCGGGACCGTAGCCTCGACCACGCACCGTGTGTGTGGGCGGGCTTCCAAGGGGTGGACGGAAGCCTGCTTCTCAGCTGGCAGCAATGGTCAGACCGTATTCGATGCTATCGGTCAACGCCAGCCAGGAAGCCTCGATGATGTTGGTTGAAGCCCCAACAGTTGACCAAAGGCGGTGACCGTTGCGCGTATCAATCAGGACTCTTGTAGTGGCGGCCGTGCCATTTTTACTGTTGAGGATGCGGACTTTGTAATCCACGAGCTTGAAGATTCGTATCGTGGGATAGATCGGTGATAAAGCCTTCCGCAGAGCCGCATCAAGCGCGTTCACCGGCCCATTGCCGTCAGCTGCCGTGTGCAGGATCTCGCCCTCTACAGAGAGCTTGACCGTCGCTTCGGCGAGTGGATCTCGACCATCCCGATTCTCCATCGTCACGACATAGTCGATTAACTCGAACGGCGGGCGGTATGCTGGGGATTGACGTCTGATCATTAGCGCCACTGATGCCTCGGCGGCTTCGAAGGAAAATCCCTGAGCCTCGAGGTCTTTGATCTGCCGGAGAACGTTATCGATCGAAGATGCATCTTCTGCATCGAGCCCGAATTCAGCTGCCTTGCTGCGGAGGTTGCCGCGCCCGGAGAGCTCGCTGACGACGACGCGCATCTTGTTGCCCACGTTCGATGGATCGATGTGCTGATAGGAAGCGGCATTCCTGCGCATCGCCGCGACGTGAATGCCGCCTTTGTGCGCGAACGCGCTTTGACCTACATACGCCATGTGCTCGTCGGGGACGAGGTTGGCAATCTCAGAGACGAAATGGGAGACCTCAGTCAGCTTCGGAAGGCTTCCTTCTGGAAGGGCTTGTAAGGCCAACTTCAATTCGAGGTTGGGTATGAGCGTGCACAGGTTGGCATTCCCGCATCGTTCTCCGTAGCCGTTGATCGTGCCTTGTATTTGGATCACCCCGGCGCGCACGGCCATGAGGCTGTTCGCAACGGCGCACTCCGAATCATTGTGTGCGTGGATTCCCAGAGGGTGCTCGATTTGTTGCCGCACTGTGGGCACGATTTCGTACACTTCCTCAGGCATCGAACCGCCGTTCGTGTCGCAAAGGACCAAGATTTCCGCTCCCCCCCGGACGGCGGCGGATAGGGTTTCGACGGCGTACCCAGGATCTAGTTTGTAACCATCGAAGAAGTGCTCCGCGTCGTAGATCACTCGCCGACCGTGTCCTTTTAGGTAAGCCAGGCTGCCCTCGATCATGTGCAAGTTTTCTTCCAGTGACGTTCGGAGCACATCCGTGACGTGCATCCTGGACGTCTTCCCCACCACGGTACAGACCTTTGTCTCGGCCTTGAGCAGATAACGCAGGTTGTCGTCCTCCTCAGGTGAGCGGTTCGAGCGGCGTGTGGATCCGAAGGCGACGATCTGAGCGTTTTCCCAGGTGATCGCTTTCGCCCGTTCGAAGAATTCCGCGTCTTTGGGGTTTGATCCGGGCCATCCGCCTTCGATAAACGCGACTCCCAGCTCATCCAGGCATCGGGCGATGCGAAGCTTGTCTTCACAGGAGAGGGAGATGCCCTCCCGTTGAGCGCCGTCCCGGAGGGTGGTGTCATAGATCTGGATGTTTTCAGGCATTGTCATGGGTTGCCTCGTAAGTCAGGATTCGTTCGGAGAAGGAGAGCAGGTAGCCGAGCTGGTCGATACCGTCCAGCAAGCAATGTCTTGCGAATGGGTCAATGGCGAAAGATGCCGTCCTTCCGTCAGGCAGGCATACGGTCTTCGCAAACAGATCAACTGTGACGTGGACAGTTGGGTCTTGCTGGACCGCTTGAGCGATTTCGCTTTGCATCCTGGCATTAAGCTCGACCGGGATCAGGCCGTTCTTCAGGGAGTTGCTGCGGAAAATGTCGGCGAAGGAGAGCGCTATCACGGCATGAATTCCCCATTCGATCAACGCCCAAGGGGCGTGTTCGCGTGAGGAGCCGCAACCGAAGTTGGCGCCAGCAAGAAGGATCTGGGCTCCGGCAACATGAGGTTGGTTGAGAACGAATCCAGGGTTCGGGGAGCCGTCTTGGTGATAACGCCAATCAGTGAAGAGATGTTCGCCAAGGCCATCTTGCGCGATGGTCTTGAGGAACCTCGCCGGGATGATCTGGTCGGTGTCCACATCATCAAGAAGTAGCGGAACGACGTGGGACGTGATACTTTTGATTTTTTGCATACTCCCTACCTGAAGGTGGATGGGAAAGCGTTATGCGGGCAGAGTTCGAGCATCTGTGATCCTCCCTGTGACCGCAGCTGCGACTGCTGTGAGAGGCGAGGCGAGGAATGTCCGCCCGCCAGGCCCCTGACGGCCCTCGAAATTGCGGTTGCTGGTGCTGACCGCATATTGACCAGGTTGGAGGTGATCACCGTTCATGGCGATGCACATCGAACAGCCCGGCTGCCGCCATTCGGCCCCAGCCGTTTGAAACACCCGATCAAGCCCTTCAGCTTCCGCCTGACGTTTGATGAATTGAGACCCGGGCACAACCAGCATACGAACCCCCGGCGCCACCTTGCGACCTTTGATCAAAGCGGCTGCATCCTGAAGGTCCGAGATCCTGGAATTCGTACAGGAGCCGATGAAAACGACGTCGATCTTCCGACCGAGCAGGGGCTTCCCGGGAGTGAGATCCATGTAGGTGAGCGCCTTCTCGAGGAGCGCCCGCTGGCTCGGTTCTTTTAGGTCTTCCGGAGCGGGGATGGGTTTGCTGATGGGAATCGCCATGCCGGGGTTCGTCCCATAGGTGATCATGGGCTCCAGGCTGGAGACATCCAGCGTGATGCTCCGGTCGTGGAGTGCATCGTGGTGGGTGGCCAGTTCTCTCCACCTCTCGAGAGCGGAGTCCCAGGCGTGCCCTTTCGGGGAAAATGGACGTCCGTAGAGATACTCGAATGTGGTGTCATCCGGCGCGATCAACCCTGCTCGTGCACCGGCTTCGATCGACATGTTGCACACGGTCATCCGCTCTTCCATCCCAAGTCCCCGGATCAGAGGACCGGTGTACTCGAACACGTGGCCTACACCGCCGCGAACGCCGATTTTGGCGATGATCGCCAGGATGAGATCCTTCGCGGTCACGCCGGGTCTCAGCGATCCTTCGATGCGGATCTCATAGGATAGAGGCTCGGATTGCAGCAGGCATTGCGTGGCAAGGACGTGCTCGACCTCACTTGTCCCGATGCCGAAAGCCAGGGCGCCGAAAGCGCCATGAGTCGAGGTGTGGCTATCACCACATACGATCGTCATGTCTGGCTGGGTCACGCCCAGCTCCGGACCGATGACATGCACGATGCCTTGCTCGGGCGAGGCGATCGCCAGCAACCGAATGTTGAATTGGCGGCAATTCCGCTCGAGCTGTTGGAGCTGGGCGGCCGCCTCTGGATCATGGATGCGGAGTCGATCGTCAGTGGTAGGAACGGAGTGATCCATCGTTGCAATGGTTTTATCGGGCCGGCGGACCTTCAACTTGCGTCTTCGGAGCCCTGTGAACGCCTGCGGCGAGGTCACTTCATGGATGAGATGGTAGTCAATATACAAAACAGCCGGGCTGTCCGGCTCTTGCGCCACGATGTGGCTTTCCCAGATCTTTGCGAGGAGATTTTTAGGTTCATTCATAGCTCAATTGTGGTGTCCTGACCGCTGTTCATCACTCTCATGATAGGGAGGAGAGGCGTTGATCTTCCTCCGCGGTAGAAGGGAGGGGGCATGAAAGGTAGACGCCTCCACCCGGCACCCGTTGCCGTAGGTCGCGCCGATGAGTTTGTTGATCGCCGAAAGATAAGCCTTCACGCTTGCAACGATGATGTCCGTGTCGGCGCCATAACCTCCGTACGTGCGCTGTGTCTTCGCCTCCGATGGATCATGCTGGGGTATGTCACCATCGCCGCTCTGGATGCGCACCGTGACCTCGCCTTGAGCATCGATGCCCTCTGTCACGGCGTGCACCGAGAATTCGAGAAGCGTGTTCGTTATGCCGATGATTTGATCGACGGCCTTGTAGGCAGCGTCAACCGGTCCTGTTCCCACTTCCGCCTGTACATGCACTTCGCCCTCTGGCCCTCTCAGGCGGACCGTGGCTGTCGGCATGCCCATGGTCCCGCAAGCGACTTGCAGCCCATCAAGGGAGAAAACCTCCGCTGGCTGGTAGATCTCATCCGTCACCAGGGCTTCCAGGTCGGCGTCCGTGACCGTTTTCTTCTTGTCGGCAAGGGTCTTGAATCGGATGAAGGCTCTTTTGAGGTCATCATCGTTGAGATCAAACCCAAGCTCGCTCAGGCGGACTTTGAACGCATGGCTGCCGGAGTGTTTTCCCAACACCAATCGGCTTTGGCTCAATCCGACTGTCTCGGGGCGCATGATCTCATACGTCTTCTTATTCTTGAGCATTCCATCCTGGTGGATGCCGGCTTCGTGAGCGAAGGCGTTCGCGCCGACGATGGCTTTGTTCGGCGCGACGAACATGCCCGAGTAATTGCTGACTAATTTGCTCGTCCGTGTAATCTGCGTTGTGTCGATGCCCGTGTTGAGGGAGAAGAGCGGTTGACGCGTATGCAAGCACATTACAACCTCCTCCAACGAGCTGTTACCGGCGCGCTCACCAATCCCGTTGATGGTGACTTCCACCTGGCGCGCACCAGCATGAACACCCGCGAGGGTATTGGCGGTGGCAAGACCAAAATCATCGTGGCAGTGGACCGAGACAACCACCTCGTCGATGCCCGGGACATTTCCAAATAGCCCGGCGATGAGCGCTCCGAATTCGTCCGGCGTGGCGTAGCCTACTGTGTCGGGGATGTTCAGCGTTGTAGCGCCGGCCTCGATGGCTTGTTGAAGGACGAGGTAGAGAAACTCTGGGTCGCTGCGGGTGGCGTCTTCGGGGCTGAACTCGACGTCCTCGCAAAGGGATAGTGCGAAAGCCACCATCGTGTAGACTCGTTCGAGGACTTGATCCGGATCCATCCGGAGTTTGTGCTCCATATGGATGTTAGAACTCGCCAAGAAGGTGTGAATGCGTGGAAAGGCGGCGGCTTGAACGGCGTCCCAAGCCGCCTCGATATCGCCCTTCGTCGCCCGTGCTAGGCCGCAGATGATGGGAGGCTCACGGTCTGATCCCGGTTCACCGCCGGGTTCGTTCCCTACACTCTCCGCGATCCTGCGGACTGCTTCCAGTTCATCGGGAGAAGCGGCTGGGAATCCAGCCTCAATCACATCGACGCCCAACCGGGAAAGCGCCCGAGCGATCTCCAGCTTTTCGGCCGAGGTCATCATCGCTCCGGGCGATTGTTCACCATCTCGCAGCGTTGTGTCAAAAAAGCGCACGTAATTCTTAGGGGCTCTCAACATCTTTAGTTCACGTCCTCCACTCACTCACCGGGCTTGATCGTGACCGGGTCCAGGAAAGGCATCATCTCGCGCAACTCTGCGCCGACCTTCTCGATCAGGTGGTTCTGGTGGCTCCGGCGAACAGCGTTGAACCAGGGCCGGCCGCGTTTGTTCTCCTCGATCCATTTCTGGGCATAGGTGCCGTCCTGGATCTCGGAAAGCATCTTCTTCATCTCTCCGAGCGTATCCTCTGTGATGATGCGCGGGCCGCCCGTGTAATCCCCATGTTCTGCGGTGTCACTGACGGAATAACGCATATAGTTCAGGCCGCCTCGGTACATCAGATCGACGATGAGCTTCAACTCGTGCATGCATTCGAAGTACGCGATCTCGGGTTGATAACCCGCCTTCACCAGCGTCTCGAAGGCTGCTACAACCAGGGCACTCACGCCGCCGCACAGCACCGTCTGCTCACCAAAGAGATCCGTTTCGGTCTCTTCTGCGAAGGTGGTCTCTATCACGCCGGCCCGCGTCGCCCCCAGCGCCTTGGCGTAGGAGAGCGCCAGCGCTAGTGCGCTGCCGCTCGCATCCTGGTGAACGGCGAGTAGCGCGGGTGTGCCTTCCCCGGACTCAAAGGTCTCGCGAACACGATGCCCCGGGGCTTTGGGCGCGACCATGCTCACATCGACATCCGGCGGGGGATCGATTGTGCCGAAGCGGATGTTAAAACCATGGCTGAACATGAGGGTCTTCCCCACAAGTAAATAAGGGGCGATGTGCTCCTTATAAATCCCGGGTTGAGCCGTATCCGGCGCGAGAAGGACGATCACGTCCGCCCAGGAGGCCGCCTGAGATACCTCGCTGACGGTCAACCCCTGAGCTTCGGCTTTAGCCGTGCTCTTACTCCCGGGTCGCAAGCCGACTTGAACGTCAACGCCGTTGTCACGCAAGTTCAACGCATGTGCATGTCCTTGAGATCCATAGCCGATCACAGCCACTTTTGTTGAGCGGATCAGTTCAAGATCTGCGTCCTTGTCGTAATAAATCGTCGCCGTCATCGATCTCCTCCATAGTCTGAGCGCGTCCGCCGCTTCGGCTCCTTCTAGGTCGCTGCGCCTTGCCGGATGGTCTTCACCGACGGATCGACCGCAAGCTCCATCACGGCGTTGGATCCGCGGCTCATGGCGATCCGGCCCGCGCGTGCCATTTCGATGATCCCGAATGGGCTCAGGACTTCTAACAAGCCATCGATCTTATCCTCCGTACCCGTGATCTCGACGGTTAATGTTTCCGGAGTCACGTCCACAGCGCGGGCGCGGAATACGTCGCAAAGCTGGAGCACATCGGCGCGGACATTGGAGTCTGCCCGTACCTTGATGAGAGCCAGGTCCCGCATCACACATGGCTTGTGGGTCACGTCTTCAACCCGGATGACGTTTACCAGTTTGTACAAGTTTGCTACAACCCGCTCCGCCACCACGTCATCGGTCTCCATGACGATGGTCATGCGGGACACGCCGGTTTTTTCGCTGTGACCCACGGAGATCGACTCGATGTTGAACGAGCGCCTTCGGAAAAGAGAGGCGACACGGTTGAGCACTCCGGGTTTGTCCTCGACGTGCACGACGAATGTGTGCCTTGCGCTCAAGGCTGGGTTCCTGCCGTTATCATTCATATCCATCAACCCTTCCCGCCGCTATTGGGCGGCGTCGATCATCGGTTCCGGGCGGAGAATCATATCGTCGAGATCTGCTCCAGCCGGCACCATGGGATAGACGCTGTCTTCCTGTACGACTCGATAATCGATTACAACGGTCCCGGGTTGAGCTTGCGCCCAGCGAACCGATTCTTCAACCTGGTCGCGCCGATCGACGCGCATGCCTGATAGGCCGTGGGCTTCGGCTAACTTGAGGAAATCCGGGTTCTGGAGAGGGGTGGCTGCGTAGCGGCGCCCGTAGAAGAACTCTTGCCATTGGCGGACCATGCCTAAGAATCCGTTGTTGATGATGGCGATATTGATTTTGACGCTTTCCTGCGCGCAGGTCGAGAGCTCGCAGGCGGTCATTTGGAATCCACCATCCCCAACGATGGTCCACACATTTGCGTCCGGAGCAGCGAACCATGCCCCGATGGCAGCAGGCAACCCGAATCCCATGGTGCCCAGGCCGCCGGATGTGATCAGCCGGTAGGGGTGATCATGCTTGTAATATTGAGCCTGCCACATTTGGTGCTGCCCGACGTCCGTCACTATGGTCGCGTTGCCCTCGGTGAAACGCCACAAATCATTGACGACGTGCGCGGCGAGGAGCCGGCCGTTGTCGGGCAGACTTTGAACGTCCCGGACGGCCGAGTCGCCCTTGAGTTTGTCGATATAGGCAAGCCAACCCGCGTGGGTTTTCTCGGGAACTTCCTTCACCAGGGCGATGAGGGTTTCCTTCAAATCACCGACGATGCCGACGTCGGCCCGGATGACCTTGTTGATCTCGGAGGCGTCGATGTCGATGTGGATCTTTTTCGCATCGACGGCGTACGTGTCGAGATTGCCGGTGACGCGATCGTCGAAACGCATCCCGAAGGCGAGCAGCAGATCCGCTTTTTGGATGGCGGTGTTCACACAGGCCTCACCGTGCATCCCCATCATGCCAAGGTTGAGCGAGTGGCTTGCCGGGAAGCCTCCCAGCCCCAAGAGCGTCATCGCAACTGGAATCTCGGTCTTGCGGACGAAATCCAGGAGCGCTTGCATGGCGCCCGACATCAACACGCCGTGGCCAGCGAGGATCAGGGGGCGTTCGGCAGCTTCGATCAGGGCGACCGCTTGTTCAAGTATCTTCGCTGACACAACCCGCCTGGACTGGTAGCCGGGCAACTTGACCGATTCCTCGTCCCACTCGAAATCCGTCTCGCCGTTTTGAGCGTTCTTGGAGATATCGACAAGCACGGGACCTGGCCGGCCAGTCCGAGCGACGTAGAATGCCTCCTGGAGCGTGGGCGCGATTTCATCGGCACTGGTGACGAGATAATTGTGCTTTGTGATCGGAAGCGTCACGCCGGTCACATCCGTCTCTTGGAACGCATCGCTGCCGATGGCTTCGGCGTTGACCTGGCCTGTGATGCAAATAATCGGAGATGAATCCATCATCGCTGTTGCGATCCCCGTCACAAGGTTGGTCGCGCCTGGGCCGGAGGTGGCCATGGCGACGCCTACTTTCCCCGAGGCACGGGCATACCCATCGGCCATATGCGCCGCGCCTTGCTCGTGACGGACGAGTACGTGCCGAATCGGGTAATCCAACATCGCGTCGTAAATCGGTAATGTGGCGCCGCCGGGGTAGCCGAATACGATCTCTGTCCCTTCCCTCGTGAGTATCTCCCAAACGACTTGTGCTCCTGTGCGTTTCATTTTTCTCTCCTCGTCGGTATGCTCTTCTCTCCGTCCAACGAACCTCGGCTTAGTCCTGCAGCACCGCGCCAGTTGAGGCGCTGGTGACGCTTCGCGAATAGCGCCGCAACCACTTACTCTCGGTCTTCGGTTGGAATGGGGGCAGGTTTTCCAGCCGCCGCTCGATCTCCTCCTGGGAGAGGTGGACATTGATGCTGCGGTTGCCTAGGTCGATCTCGATCAGATCCCTCGGTCTCAGGGCGGCGATGGGGCCGCGAGCGGCGGCCTCGGGGCTGATATGGCCGATGCAAGTACCACGCGTGCCTCCAGAGAAGCGCCCATCGGTAATGAGCGCCACTTCATCGCCCAAACCCATGCCCATGAGGGCGCTGGTTGGGCTGAGCATTTCCTGCATTCCCGGGCCGCCTGCAGGACCCTCGTAGCGGATCACAACGACTTCCCCGGGTTCCACCTCTCCTTCAAGGATGCCCTGCATGGCTGAATCGTGGTTCTCATAGATGCGCGCCGGTCCAATGTAATGCCGCATCGATGGCGCAACGGCCCCTGTTTTCACGACACTCCCCTGAGGTGCCAGGTTTCCGAAAAGGATCGACAGACCTCCTGAAGATGAGTAGGGTTTATGTCTTGGCCGGATCACTTCCGGGTCGAGTACGTCCGCGTCGGCGATAGAATCTTTCAGAGCCTTGCCGCTCACCGTCAGTCGATCAAGATGGAGCAGGTTTCTGCTTCGACTGAGCTCTTTCAAGATAGCCGGGACGCCTCCGGCGCAGTGCAGATCCTGCATGTGCCATTGCGAGGCGGGGCTGATTTTGCAGATTTGAGGCACCTTCTCGGAGATTTCGTTGATCCTGGCCAGGGAGTAATCGATCTCAGCCTCATGTGCCATGGCCAGGGTGTGGAGAACGGTGTTTGTGCTTCCCCCCATGGCCATGTCTAGCGCGAACGCATCGTCGATCGCCTCGACGGTCACGATCTGACGCGGCGTGAGGTCGAGTTCGATGAGGTGCATCAGCTTCCTGGCTGCATCCACTGCGAGATCGTTACGCTCTTGCGTTTCAGCCAGCGCGGTGCCGTTGTAGGGGAGAGCGAGGCCGATCACCTCCAAAAGGCAGTTCATGCTGTTGGCGGTGAACAACCCGCTGCAGGAGCCGCACGAAGGACAGCCATAGTCTTCGAGTTGCTTCAGCTCCTGTTCGTCGATCAATCCCGCTTTGAACGCGCCGACGCCTTCGAAGACACTGACGAGGTCAACCGTTCGGCCATCCGGCATCACGCCTGCTGGCATCGGCCCACCGCTGACGAAGATCGTGGGAATGTCGATCCGCATGGCAGCCATCAGCATGCCAGGGATGATCTTGTCGCAATTCGGGATGCATATCATGGCGTCAAAGCAATGGGCGGCGATCATCGTCTCGACGCAGTCTGCGATGAGTTCCCGGCTGGGGAGGGAGAACTTCATACCCTCGTGGCCCATGGCGATGCCGTCGTCCACGCCGATAGTGTTGAATTCGAAGGGTACGGCCCCGGCCTCTCGAAGCGCCTTCTTCACAATCTGTGCGAAGCCCTGAAGGTGGACGTGCCCCGGCACGATGTCGACGTATGAGTTGACGACCGCCACAAACGGCTTGGACATATCCTCATCGCGCACGCCCGTCGCTTTGAGCAGCGCCCGGTGAGGGGCGCGTTCATAACCTTTCTTGATCTGATCAGATCGCATGACTCACCTGTTGTAGTGCTGCATGAGCGCTTCTTCTGTGTCCCCCTCCGGGCTGCGGTGGAAGCCGACGGTTGCGCGTTGAGCCATACTTGTGGTGGCGGGTGTTAAGACGCTGTTTTGTCATCGGAGTTCTTCTCTCTGTGGCAGAAATCATCCCGGAAAAAGGATTTAACCTCCGCCCTGATGATCTTGGATGACCAAAACCAAGGGAGGTCTCAGCGATGATCTTCATCGAAGCGCGCCGTCGTTCCTGATGAGGAGGTATGCGCCGGCTTATCGGCTTGGGAGGCCGCATCCTGCGCCTTCTGCTCTGTTTTGCCCCAGGTCGGATGCCATTTATTGGACCAAGGGCCGCGGTCACTGAACTCCAGATGCTCTTCCTGTGTTTCCATATCTTCAGACGAAGTCGTAGTGTTCATGATTTCCTCTCCTTCGATCGTTATATTGTGAGATCTGTTGGATAAAGAAAAGAGCCGCCTCAGTCGGTTGAGGCAGCTCTTCTTGCTTTCCTTCCTTTGATCTCCTAGTAGAGCGTGGCTCTCCTTTTTGATCGGGTTGGAATGCGCTCAACCGACTTGGGATGCTGACTAATAATCAACAGTCCCAAAAGGACGATAAGGATGAGTGTAAGAATAAGGATCAAGTTCAAACTAGGGAACAGCATGTCCATCATAGACCTCGGTAAACGGAAAACACCTCCCGGCTGGGAGGTGTTTGCGCTTTCGAAAAAGTCCTGTCGCTCCTACACTCCAACCGATTTTTGCTTCTCAGCCAAAATTAGGATGAGAAGTTCGATTAGAACAAGGGCGATGACAAAGGTTAATAAATTCATAATCTATTAGTAAGAACATTAGCATCGAAAATCGATTTGTCAAGAGGCAATTCACAGATGTCATTTGAAATTCAAAAGCGAACTGTTTTCATTTGAAAAGCGAACTCTATTCAGATGAAAGGCGAACACCCATACTGACTACCTCAACTTCATCCA
>SDBU01007139.1_pt1 | contig 12945 bp, 10 predicted proteins | sample 2277071 | NCBI WGS metagenome assembly SDBU01 (sample SAMN10397929, study PRJNA504765) | marine sediment metagenome | isolation source: marine sediment core GS08_GC12, 126 cmbsf | place: Arctic Ocean: Gakkel Ridge, Loki's castle | collected 2008 | reverse complement strand
AGATGATGTTGTACAATCCCCAAAGTATGCTGGCGACAATATATCCTAAATACGCGAAATATGCTCGGCGTCTACTTGATAGCCAAAAACCGAAGAACATTCCCGCCGCCGTCGAATATGCACAAGTAATCACAGGAATAAGCCCAAAAAAGGCAAAGCCTTCCGTGAAATCGCAATTCTTTACCCTTGCAGCATTGAGTAGAATGATTATCAGCGGCAGCACTAATAGCAACAATCCGGCGCACAACGCGCGGACATATATGCGGATGACGATGCCAATTGACGAATCGCGCGCAATGACACGCTGCATGTATGGCATTTCTGCTCTCGTCCCGTTGACCGCAGTTATCGCAACATGGGCTGCCGCAAGTCCTACTATCACTGAGATAACAACAGAAAATTCAAACCCTAACAGATTAAACAGAGGAATCCATATCAGGATAAGAGCTGTTAAAGCCAGTATTCCTGTCCATATATAATATGATGTACGTGAAATTATCCATAGCATGGTGGTTTTGGCAGTAATGTCCGGTTAGAAAATTGCATAACCGCTATTTAGACTTTTTTTACAACCAACTATCCGCGAATCTTCGCGAATCTTCACGAATCAAAAAAGATTAGCGAAAATTCGCGGAAATTCGCGGATAAAAATCTGTTCAGCTTCATGTCAGTAATGTCCGGTATAGTTTTGGATTTCTCGAAACTATTTTTCTTTAGTACCTCTTTGATTTATAGGTAAATTTTTGATATAACGCTCTGCTTCAGAAACTTCCCTAAAATAGTCGATAAAAATATCTGTGTCTAAAATTATCTTTTCCATTCCCTCTCCCTAAGATTTCTAACCCATTGAGCCGAATCCTCCATATCTTCTCGGTCTTTCCACATTCCAAAACCAACTGGATTAAAATATCCTTTAACTTTTTCAGACCTATTTTGCTCTAATTTGCTGAAATATTCTTGCAAACTGTCTTCTATGATAGTATTTTTAGGGACCTCCATTTTCTTTGATAAAACTTCCAATTTTGAGGCAATTTCGTCTGATAAGACTGCTGATATTTCTCTCATTTCGAACACTCCTTATTTTTATTACTTTCACTTATGATTTTGAATCAACTCAATATCAATCAAAGTTTCTCCTGTCGTTTTTCCAATTGCTCCGTAAACTCATGGCGCACTTGCCTTTGCCTTCTAGCCCCCTTACCCTCTTGCCTCCTTACCCTTTTGCCCTCTAACCCTCTTGCCCATCAACCGCCAAACGTTGCGCTAATCCCGTATGTCGTCGGACTACCTGATTATTGCGGATAGCCATAGCCAAAGCTTTTTGGGTGCCGACCAATACGACCAATTCTTTTGCGCGTGTGATGCCTGTATACACGAGATTCCGCTGTAACATCATGTAATGCTGCGTTAGCAAAGGAATAACGACGACTCGATATTCACTGCCTTGGGATTTGTGAATAGTGACGGCATACGCCAGCACTAATTCATTTAGGTCGGTGATGTCGTAATTCACAGTCTTTTCGAGATATGTGACAACAACCTCTTGTTTCTCCACATTGACTTTGGTAATTCGTCCGATGTCTCCATTGAACACATCGTAGTCGTAATTATTGCGTATCTGCATCACTTTGTCGCCGATACGGAAATTATAGCCGCCGCGCGGGAGATTTTCGGCATTTTTATTGAGCGCGTCTTGCAGCAAACGGTTAAAATTTTCAACCCCAACCGTCCCGCGCCGCATCGGACAAAGAAGTTGAATATCGTCAATGGGGTCATAATTATAGTGGTCCGGCAATCTACGACAAATAAGTTCTTGAATTAGTGTTGCGGCTTTTTCCGGTTCTGCTTCTTCGATGAAAAAGAAATCGCGGTTTTTGGGACCTGTCAATTGTGGGAATATCCCTCTGTTGACTTTATGTGCATTCGTGACTATCATACTTTGCTGTGCTTGGCGGAATATTTCAATGAGGCGGACAACTTCAATGCACTGAGAATCGATAAGGTCGCGCAAAACGTTTCCAGCGCCGACAGAGGGAAGTTGGTCAATATCGCCGATGAGAATCAACGTCGCGGTCTGCGATATTGCTTTTACTAAATTATTCATCAAAATTAAATCTACCATCGACATCTCGTCAATAATGACAACATCGGCTTCAAGCGGATTATCCTGATTGCGCTTGAAAGTGTTGCCCTGCGGCGTAAATTCCAACAAGCGATGAATGGTTTTCGCCTCTCGCCCTGTGATTTCACTCATCCGCTTTGCCGCGCGCCCTGTCGGAGACGCCAAGACGATACGCCGCCCTAATTGTTCAAACAGCCGAATCATCCCAATCGTCGTCGTAGTTTTGCCAGTACCTGGTCCGCCCGTCAAAATCATCACCTTGCAAGTCAGAGCTTTTCTGATAGCTTCCCGCTGATTTTCCGCAAGGCGCATACGCATTGTACTTTCGACCTCGCGGAGGCACTTATCCATATCGTTCGGCATCCGTTCCAAACTGGGCGTTTGTAATAATCGTTCTATCCCATTCGCCACCCCGACTTCAGCATAGTAGAAAGGAGCCAGATAAATCGCATCATCTTCGGTAACAACTGCCTTTTTAATCAATAGCCCGGTTATCGCTTCTCTAACTTGTTCCGGTGTCACATCGAGGATAGCGCAACTCTCATTCACCAACTCACCCTCGGGCAGAAATACATGCCCATCGTTGGCTTTTTGATTAAGCACATATTGAATACCGGACATAATGCGAGCGGGCGCATCTTTCTCCATGCCCAGATTTTGCGCAATAGTATCCGCCGTTTTGAAGCCAATGCCGTAGATGTCATCCGCTAATTGATATGGATTTTCGCGGACTACATTAATAGATTCGTTCTCATAAGTTTTGTAGATTTTAGCTGCGTGGGTTGTGCTGACATCGTGCGATTGCAGAAACAGCATGATATTTTTTACCTCGCGCTGTTCCTCCCAAGCTTCCATTATCATGGAAACCCGCTTGGCGCCGATGCCCTGCACTTGCTGAAGTTTGCGCGGACTTTTTTCAATGATGTCTAGCGTGTCCATACCAAAATGGCTGACAATCCGCGATGCCATGACCGGCCCAATCCCTTTAATCAAGCCGGAGCCCAGATATTTTTTTACACCCACAACGGTTGCAGGCATAATGGTCTCGTATTGCTCAATTTTGAATTGCCTGCCATATTGGGGATTATTGACCCACTGACCCTTGAGCAGTAATGTCTCACCGGGATTCGCGGACATCAAATTTCCAATTACAGTGAGCAATTCGTGCGGATATTCCCGCGATGTAAACCGCGCAATTGTATAGCCGGTCTCGGTATTTTCATATACAATTCGTTCTAGAGTGCCTTTAAGAGTTTCCATTTTTTCGAGTGACAAGTGTCGAGTAACTTATAAATTCTTGACATCACATAAATCCGATGGTATACTTCGTTGAAATCATGAGCAAGATGCTTGCGCTACTAATAGCAGGATTATTCGTACCGATTAACACATTTTAGGAGGTGATTACAATGAAAACATTGGATGATTACGCAAAAGAATTACAAACAGATAATTTGATTAAAGCGGCGCATCAAGCAAAGGAACATAGTCATGAGCTATTTGAGGACCAAGGAATTGCAGCCCTATCCTTGTTGCTTTCCGAATTTCTAGTGGATGTCTTAAAAACTCCTGAAAAATGGCGAGGGCGAATTCATGAAAATTTACCTTGATACATCGGTAATTTTGGTTTATCTCTTTGGGCAGTATACAGAGCCAGAAAGACACAACATTGTTTCGCAACTATTCGACAGAATCAGAATGGGGCGACTGACAGCCTGCATTTCACTTTATGCTTTCCAAGAGATTTATAGATTTTGTCAGGAACATTACCAAGCAGATGTTTCCAACGTATTTCGTCTGGCGTTGTTGTGTCTGTTGGAACATCCTATCGAAATCACTCCGCTCTTGGCACGGTATGAAAAACTAATCTATGAGAGACAATTCACGATTTCTGATGCTTCAGATAGCCCGCACGTTGTTTCTGCCCACATTAACCATTGCGATGCTATAGTGTCTTATGATTCCCACTTCGACGAGGTAACAGTTTTTATCAATTCCCTAACACCGGAATCTCTTATTGCCCAACTCAATTACGTTGAAGAATCTCAGTAACCTGTTTAAATGACCTTTTTAAACATTGAGACGTTCTTATCCAATTTGATACCTTCCACTCTTGTCCCGAAAAATTTGATAGGCTGCGCCAGAAGTGGAAAAGGGAATATCTCTTCAATAAATACAAGTATCTAGGAGAAATCAAGTGAGAATTCCACATAGCTTCTCTCACAATTGTTTCTCCAACTCTTGCACTTCTTTATCCCGCCGGTGATACCCCATGCGCTCAATCATCTCTTTGGCAGTAGCCAGACTCTCCCGCGCGTTGTCTTTTTCTCCCATAGCCAGATATAACCGGGCGTATTCTAGGTGGCAATCTGCCTCGTGCAAACGCATACTCCCGCGTGTGGCGATGTCCATGGCTTCGTCCAGGTCCTGCTTTGCCCGTTCAAACTCACCGCGTACCCGATGCAATTCTGCCCTGACTAGCAGACCGCGAGGTAAGTCATCCTGCCGACCAGCTTGCCGTAGGTCGCTAACAGCCTGATTCAAGTACATAGAGGCCCTGGAGAAATCGTTGATGCCCTCTTTCTGTCCTTGCATTAGATGGGCTCGTCCCAGCGAAAGGCGGTTCAGCGCAACGGCGAGTAGGCTTCGGGAAGCCTGTACGACAATTGGAAGCGCTTCTTCTGTCCGGATTTGCACTTCACGGTACTTCCCCTGGCTCAGTAGTAGATCGCAGTAACGAAAAACTCCGTAGGCGTAAAAAAGTGGGTACTCTGGGTCTCTCTCCGCTTGTGGCATTTCCTCAATCTCGTGGAAAAGTTTTTCAGCCTCTTTAACCTGGCCCACCTGATGCAAGGTGTCCGCGAGGATTCCCCGGGTGGTAACTTGGTGTAAGGTGTCGTCACTGTGCTCTGCCAAATCGACGCCTTGTTGGGCGTATTCCAAAGCTTTGGTCAAGTCGCCAATGTATAGGTAGAGATGATTGAGGATGCAAGCATCCATAGTAGCGTCTTTCCAACTCTTTAGGGCGATATGTGCTTCGAGTGCTGCCTCCATCCACTGGGTAGCCTCCGTTAGCCGGCCCAGTGCTCTCAGGCAATAACCAGTCTGCCTTATGACAAATGCCTTTGCACATTCGGCCAATCCATCCACAGGCTTTTCCCAGGGTGGTTCAAAAAAACCGGACATGGCGGCCAGTTCAGTGCCGAAGGCAGCGAGCGTATATGTACTATAAAATTTATCCTTTCGTAGAATTCGTGGCTTGTACACCTCCGCGAATGCCTCTTGGTGTCGCCCGGCGTGGCAACCGTGGCCCAACGCCGCGTAGAGAGGGGCCATTTCCTCAATGGTGTCGGGAAATTCCTTCGCCTGGGATTTATAGTACTCGTACAGTCTACTATGAGCTTCCTTCCATGCGTCAGGGTTGCTCTCCTTGAGCTTCTCGCCAAAATGTTCCCGTATCAGTGGGTGGCAATCAAGGGTATCCGGGTCATTTGGATTTCTTTCAGCAAGAAGTCTGGCTGCCCGTAGATTGTTGAGTGCAAACTGCCAATCCGCATGCGATAATTCTTGCAGGTCCGAGGTTAGACCTTCAATGGCTGGTTCGGTTTTGAGCGCCTCAATGGCACCGCCTTCTGCGGAACGGTCAAACAGCCCCATCATTCGCAAGATATTCAACTCCGGTTTGTCTTTGAACCACCTTTCGTAGAATTCCATCACCCGTCTGGCGTGGCCACCTTGTTGTCTTTCCTTTGTGAGTTTAGCAATTTTATCGCGCTGTCGGATATCTCCTTGATACACCACCGCCAGGTATCTACCCAGCAAGGTCAGAACCAAGGCATGGCCATCGAATTCATCAACAGCCTGTTTGAGTTCATCGGCTGCCCCTTTCACACCGAGCTTTTCAAGAAGTTGCGCGCCCGCTTCAGGTGAGAGATGCTCAAGGTTTATACGTTCCACAGAAGTTCCGATGAAATCTTTGAGGTTATCCACTGACAAACGGGTGGTGATGATGCAAAGTCCTGGGTTGTGGCGAGCCAACTCCCGCAACAGGCACTGGAGACCTGGGTCTTTGAGGCGTCCTTCCATCTGCCCGGGAGGATACTGCAAAGGCTCCAGACCATCAAGAATGAGTAGGGTCCGCTCTTTTTTGATAAGTTCCGCCAATCGCTCACCTTTGCTCCAGGGTGAGCCTTCGTCTGGATTTGGGTCTCCGAACCATTTCAACGCCGAAGCAATAAAAAGGTCAGCGGAAGCCTGTTTCCCCTCTGCTGCACCTTGACTGTAGAATGACCAACCATAAACTTGCTCTGCCCCGCGATAGTTGTCCTCGCTCATTTGCAGAAGCCACTTGTTCACCAGCGCAGTTTTGCCAACACCACCAAAGGCAACCAAACTAACGATATTGGTCCGTTGATTTTTCCAAGCCGCATCCAGCATCGCCAGTTCCTTCTCGCGTCCAAAGAGCTCTGGACTGGTGGGCGGCAACTTGGCAAGGGATACATTTTCTGTACCAATTTGGGCATAACCCTCGGGAGTGGTCATCCGGGCGGCAAAATTAAGGATAGCAGCGACTTCCTCCGCAAGCGCGGCTAAATCGGCGTCAGTCTGATATTCGTCTCCGGCAGAGAGAGGTTTACCGTCTTTTGGACGGAGTTGCATACGAGCAAGCCATTTAACTTGCTTCCAGGCACATGGCTTTACGATAACTGGGAGAACGCGCAGGCCTTTTTTCTCTTGGCGCTCCAGCAGGCGAGGCACTTCTTCGTTAAGGATAAATTTTGAGGTGAGGAAATTGGCTGAAACCATCAGGATAGCCACGCTCGCACGATTTATGGCCTCCTTGATTTCCTGGTACCAATCCTCACCCGCTTTGATGCGTCGGTCATCCCACAGGTCGAGAATTCCCTGCTGTTGCAGCACTCCTAATTGAGTCACCAACAGGTCTTTCCATTCTTCATCTTCGTAGCTATAGCTGATAAAGACTCTGGGGGTACTCTTAGCTCGTCTTTTTGGGGCTAACCATACATATTGGTCTCGGTCATCTTGCAATAGCTCAACAGATTCCAGGTTGTTTGCAATCAATGCTGTAAGATTCTCATACGCATACCCAAGACCGGCCGGGTCAATTGTGCCTTGTTCCAAAACCGGTAGCTTCTCTCCAAAACTAAAATACGGAATGTATGGAACCTTCGTAATTTCAAGCATGGTACGAATTTTAACAAAAGTGGGAAGCCAATCGGTGTATAACTCGGAGAGTTCGGAAGCGAATCTATCCAACCACTCTTGTGATATTTTAAATTCTTCTTGACTGTCAAATTTACTGGGTATCGGTAACGATATAAGCCCGAGACGCTCAATTGGCAATTTCTGGCGTGCTATTGCGGCTTTTCTCGCAACATCAATAACGCCGTTTAAGTTTTGTTCCGTGGACAGAAAAAGCAGAACCAGCATATCAGGTAACTGAATTGTACATATTCCCCCAATATCTGTGATTCCTGTTCTACTGTCTATGAGCACAAAATCATATTCTTCTTTCCACTCATTCCGCAGTGATTCAATAAAGCCGCCGCCATTTTTTTCAAAATACAGCTTGTTTACATCCAGGCTACGAACCTTGTTAAAATACCCCGCATCCCTTTTACCAGCCGTTAGAAAATGCAGAGTACCTTCTATATCGGGTAGGCTTATATTTATGAGAAAATCCCGCCAATCAAGCGGTTTTTCCGCCCCGGTTTTGGAAACGTAATCTAAAAAATCAATGATACCAATTTGCTGGGCAACTGCTTCCAAATCCAGGTAATCCTTGAAAAAATATTCGAGTCCAGGAGCTTCCAGGTCCCAGTCAACGATAAGAACCTTATATTTCCATTGAGCAAGAAGAACGGCCACATTCGCCAATGCCATCGTTCTTCCAACTCCACCTTTGTAAGAATAAAATGTTATTATTTGTCCCATTTTAAGTTACCCCAAAGTAGGTGGTTCAAAACCAGGAGGAGTGATAATATGATGAAAATTTTCAATTGCATCATCCTGCCATTGTGCTGTCAGCCATTCTTCTGACCAGGGAGGTGCGTTATTTATCGCTTTTGCCACATCATCAACCCATTCAATTAAAACACCCTGAAACTCAGCGTACCCTCTCGTCTTTTTAAATCCTTCGCCCACTCTGAAAAATCTTCTGCAATCCAACCATTGGATTCTTTTGACAAAGTCAGGAAAATGTTCACCATCAAAAACATTAGTTGGTATTATCAAACCACCCGGGTTTTCTATCGTTCGATAATTTAGTTGATGTTCTCGGTGAAGCATAACAGCGCATTCGTACGAACACCAATTTGAAGTGAAGTACGATGGTGACCAAACAGCAACCAGGCATCTTGAATTTGCAAGAGCTCTTTTTATGCGTTCAGGCCAGGCATCACCTGAAGATATTTCATGCTTATCCACAAATAAATTTGCATCATGGCTCAACGCGTTTCCCAAGTATGGCTCGAAAAATGGCAGAAAAATTTCATGAACCCACTCACCGAATGGAAAACCAGTTTTGTAACTTAAAAAAACATCGTATTCATATTCCATTCTTCATACCTCTTCGCCAAGGATGAATTTTGACGCCATTCTTCATCCTTGACGGAAGGCTAAAGAGAAGACTAAAAATCCTCCAACCCTCCATCCTTCCAGCCAATGTTAAAAATGTACCCGTCCTTTTCGTTACTTTAAAGTTTTTTCTTCATGGCTTGGCAATAATAACCGCATAGCGCAATGGCTCTGCCCCGGCGTTGCTGATGCCGTGCAGTATAGGTCCATCCACTTGAATAGCCTGTCCTGCTGTAAGACGATGGGTTTCCTCCCCAACCATCACTTCAGCTTCACCTGCCAACACCCAGAAAATCTCTTGTCCTTCATGTTCATGAGGCGCATGCGCGCGTGTTCCACCAGCAACTTCGGAAACATGGAGATGAAGCTTATCTTGGTCGGCGCCATCCGTAAAAACAAAACGTTCAATTCCTTTAATATCTGTTCGTATTTGTGTACTCATGAAAACCTCCTTTAATTGGAAAAACGGTAAATTGCGATAATCTTTGGATATTATATCACCAAAGGAGGAAAATCGCAATCGAAATGTAATCGAAATACAACTTGACATGACATAGATTATTGTCTAAAATGTAATTACCTATAGAACTGCAGACGTCGTTGCGAACGAAGTGAAGCAATCACAGACTACGCTGAAGCGAAACATCGTTTCGCTCTACAATTAATTCCGTTAATGATTATGAAGGAGAACAATCATGCCAAAACTAAATATTGCGTTAATTGGCGCGGGAGGACGGGGCACGGCTGTGCGGTTGTCCCACATTCTCGTCATGAACGATGTTTTCAACCTTGTTGCTATCTGCGATAGAGAGGAAGAGAAAGCTCGTAAAATTGCGGCGGAGCATAATGTTCGCGCCTATGGACGAGTGCAAGATTTGGTGCAGCAGGAGACGTTAGATGTAGCTGCCGTCAGCACGCCTGGCGATTCTCACCATGCCATTTGCACCTACTTAGCGGAGCATGGTGTCAATATTATTGTTGAGACACCCATCGCTGTAACGCTTCCGTTGACTGATTTGATTATCGACGCGGTCGAACGCAATGGTGTGAAATTAGAAGTCGCCGAAAATTATCCTCGCGACCCAATGCATACAATGAAACGCAAGATAATTGACGAAGGGCTTATTGGTGATGTTCTGCGAGTATATGGTTTCTTTCAGACCGGTGGATATCACATCATGAGTAGCCTGAAGATGATGGCCGGTGCAGATGCTACCAGAGTTACCGGCATCGCGATGAACACGCCGATACCGCGTGTGAACACCAGTGCCATTCGCCAGTATACGCAAGAGAATTGGTCGATGGGTATCATCGACTTTGCCAACGGCGCTGTCGCTTTTACAGCATATTCCGCGCTTTATCACGCCCACGCGATTGGACGGAAAAGTACCACGTTCTTTCAGGTCGATGGTACCACAGGCACTATTGTTGAAAATGACGTCCATCTGACGACAGAAGAGCAACGTTTGAACGGTGGGCGCGCAACGGTATATCCCATTAAATCTATAATGAAAGAGGTGGACGGCGGGCGCATTTTGGACAGAGTCGAAATCGAAACAGAGCCACCGGTCATCTGGGAAAATCCCTATCCGCAGTACAAAGTCGGTCCCGGCAGCTTGGCTATCATTGAGGAAATGGATAGCATCGCCCAAGCTGTGCTGAACAATCAACCAACTCGCTATGATGCGCGGGAAGGACGGAAGGATATGGAACTACAAATCGCGATGGGAGAATCTGGGCGACTCGGACGCCAGCCCCTTGATTTGCCATTGACGTCGGCGACGCCTCACGAAGAGGAGATTCATCAACGCTTTGCGGATAAGTACGGACATGACCCGATGGATGTAGAGCGTTTGGTAGACTTCTTCTTCTCGAAAACGTGAGTGGATTAAAAACGGAAAACGGAAAACGGAAGTTTGCAACTGTAGCCGAAGTCCCGAATTCAGCTACAACTTCGGGTGCTTCGGCTACAACCGGTTTAAGTCAGCGACATTCGTATCAGGGCCAAAAATTGTATATGGATGTTCCGCGCCATAAGGATGTCATCGCCCAGAGACCACCTACTACCAGTTCGCCAAGGATAAGTCCTAAAAAGAACGGTATTATCCGTCGGTAGCCTTTCAAACCGACGTACTTTAAAATGAACCACTTAATTACCGAACTAATCAGTAAGCAAGTCCAAATACTGAGGGTCGCCCAGTCGCTTATCATTGCATAACCCAGCGGGTGAAACGACCACCACAGAAATCGCTTTCGCATGGCACCTAACAACATGGCGAAAACAAATCCCACACCGATGAACAGAACACCAATATAGTCCGTGGGAGTACGATAGTAAAGCCTCTGTTGCAATTGCTGAAATGGGACGCCGCCGTAAAAACTGGTATATGAGTATAAGTGGCTTGAAGTCGCGCCAAATTTATACGCTACGTGCAGCCATAGCCAGAAGAAGCTGAATATCCCTACTACTGTCGCAAGCATCATCGCCATAGGCAAGCCGCGACTTTTTGTATTGGTTCGTTCGGCGAATCTGAAACCTTCAAGTTGATGAGGCATCGGATGGCTCGCCCAGTCGAAATTGAACCAGCGATACAGTGAAAAGATGGTCGAACTTCTAGGGTCAATACTGCGCGTGCCTATGGTCGGAATTAAAATAAAATAGGGGGTAGCATGCCACAGGCTGTGAGCCGGAAATCCAAATTCAGCTCGCAGCCTGTTCACAGAAATTGATAGAGCAAAATAGACGAAAAACAGCAGGCATGCCAGCCAAAAGGCCATCCCGGCTTTCACGGAGAAAAAGATGAGAAATATTAAACCTACTATCATTCCCAAAAAAGCAAATCTATAAGACATAGGCTCCTGTGAGTCATCAATTTCTGACCTTCCAAAAACCTTTAGAAATACCTGCTTCAGATGTCTTCTGCCTCCCCAAAGCACCATCACACAGATGCTTAGGAAGGCGCCAAATGCTTGTTCATCGTAGAATGGCACTCTAGGACGAGATTGCCAACCAGCCATAGTGGTAAATATCAACATAATTTTGCTGAGTACAAAGAAAAACCAGCAGGAGAAGGAAAGGTCTAATGGCATCAGAAACCCCAAACCAATCATAAATGGGTAAAATGAAACGGTTATGTATCCATAGCTGATGAGCGCAGTCCACGGCTCCTCTGTAAAGAGATAATTGATGCTGCGACGCTTTGTGGGAATGTAAGGAATTTCTGGATAAAGTGCGTGTAATCCGTTTATCATAGTAATGACGGCTGCAATGGCGAAACCCGCCCACAGAAGTTTATTAGAAAACAGAGTGTTTTTTGCAAAAACCATCTCCTGCGGTAATTGAATGACCGGGTAAGTCAGTCGCTCCCGTTGTGTCCATTGCTTTCTGATGATGACGTTTATACATAACATGACAAAAACAAGCACAATCAGGAAAACTGACCAGTAGAACATAGGCTCAATCCACGCTTTGATATATTCCTGAGTGTAGAAACTCGAATCCCCTTGATAATATCCCTTCAGAATGTTTTTATCTTCAATCGTCAGCCATTGGGGAATATATCTGAAAAAAAGTTCTCGCCATTCATTCTCTGGAGTAGCAAACCAGAAGGGGTGTCCGATGATGGGAATTAGTTCCTTCATGATATGGTTTGAAGTTAGGGCAGTCGAACAGGAAAGCATCACGTAGACTACTAAAAGTTCACCGACGCTCAAAGCCTTCTTGGGTAGGATTCGCTTCCACAAATAGTTGACTAAAATTAGGAGGAATAACACTAAAATAACATTGTAAAAAGGCACTGCAAATGTCGGGCTAACCCGCATCATCAAAATCCCATAGCTGTTTATGGGAATCAGAACACATCCAATGAGCAGTGCCCTCAAGGTAACTTTTGAATTTCCTTGACCGTTTTTATTCATCTCTATTTTTGGGGGACAGACTCTCCCCCATCAACTTATACTAAATTAGGCTTGACATTTCCCATTATAATGATGCGTGAAACGTGTTACGTGTTGCGTGATGCGTGAATATCATTGTTCTAATTACTAACTTTAGTCACGAAAGAAAGCTTTATGAGAAACAGCAAGCCTAAACTGGTATTAAGCATTGAATTCCTTGGCGTTGTGATTAATCACCAGATTCTGAATATGACCGCAGAAGTCCGGGTCTTCCATTGCCGCCGTTCCAATCGCCACTGCGTCAGCTCCAGCTCTTAACACTCGCCGTG
>SDBU01007138.1_pt1 | contig 12946 bp, 6 predicted proteins | sample 2277071 | NCBI WGS metagenome assembly SDBU01 (sample SAMN10397929, study PRJNA504765) | marine sediment metagenome | isolation source: marine sediment core GS08_GC12, 126 cmbsf | place: Arctic Ocean: Gakkel Ridge, Loki's castle | collected 2008 | reverse complement strand
TTATGAGGATTTCCGTGAATTGCTCGAGAAGGAAAAAGACCTGGATGCCGTAAAAATCATGACACCGGATCATCTTCATGCTACGGTAGCCATTGCCGCCATGAAGAAAGGAAAGCACGTCGTCACCCATAAGCCAATCGCCAACAGGATATCGGAAGGAAGGCTGACCATTGAAACGGCCCGCCGGAAAAAGGTCATAACGCATTTTCTGGCCTGGAGCAACAGACGTGAAAATGAGCTGACGCTGAAATGGATCAAGGACGGAGTGATTGGTACACTCAAGGAAATACATAACTGGTCGCACAGACCCGTGTGGCCCCAATGGACATCCAATCCTACGGACACCCCTGCCATACCAAAGGGATTTAACTGGGAACTGTGGTTAGGACCTGTACCGGATCGTCCTTATCACCCGAATTATACACATAACGTTTTTCGCGGCTGGTATGATTTCGGTGGTGGTAGTATTGCAGATATGGGACATTACAGCCTGTTTCCCTTATTCCTGACCCTTGGTATAGATACGCCGCCAATCAGCGCTAAGGCCTATGGAACAACTACGCGGACCATCGTCGATCAAGTGAGCCGGGCAGTGAACAATGACGTGGCCTTCCCCTACTCTTGCATGATCCGGTTCAAGTTCCCGAAGCAGAAAGATTTGCCTGCTTTTGATCTCTTTTGGTACGATGGAGGTATGAAGCCCTTTCCTCCGGAAGAATTAGAGGTAGATAATAAATCGTTACCGGGGGAAGGAATGATGTTTGTGGGTGACAAAGGCAAGATTCTGGCCGGTTTCCGTGGTGAAAGACCACAGATCATCCCGGAGAAGAAAATGCAGGCTTATGCCGGGGAAAAAGAGGTTCGGGAAGAAGAACGGCGAAGAAGATCGAACACTTGGGTAAAGTCCATCAAAAACAAGGAAGAATCACCCGGCAGTTTCCTGCTGGCGGGTCCTGTTACGGAAACCATCAACCTCGCTGCGGTAGCGTTAAGGGCAGGAAGAAAAGTGGATTATGATGCCGAGAGCATGAAAATAACCAACTTTCAGGAAGCAAATAAATATCTGACCCGGGAATACAGGAAGGGTTGGGAGCTTTGAAAATATATCTGATAAATTATCTATGGTCAAGAATAGTGAAAGATGGTTTCCAATGAATACTCTTATAAAACAGATGAGCGATTTCAGGAATAATTTTTTAATGATATTGGCAGTCTTTGCAATATTTGTAGGTTGCGGGCCGGCTAAGCATCAGACCGGCACGGCTACTATGGGCCCGATCGAAATCTTCGAAACCAGCCAAGGCTTTGTCATAACAGAAGGTAAAGCAAAAGTAATGTTATATCAGCGTGAACACAAATCCCTGAATGGAAAATACTCGCGTGCCAATTACATTCATCCCCTCTACGGCCTCGATGGCGAGACCCTGACAGAGGACTTCCCAACCGACCACCTACATCATCGAGGTATATTTTGGGCCTGGCACCAGGTATGGCTCGGCGATAGAAGACTTGGGGACCCTTGGGCTGCAAAAGACTTTTTATGGGATGTCTACGATACCAAAATCTTACCTGTAGATTCCAAGTCACGTGCTCTTCAGGTTCACGTTTACTGGAAATCACCGCTCTGGACCGATGCAAATGGAAAGCAAAAAGCCTTTGTAAAAGAGACGACAACCATCCGAGTTTATCGTGCCCAGGACGACATACGCAAGGTAGACTTCCAGATTAATCTGCTTGCTCTGGAGGATGGTGTTCGTATCGGCGGCTCCGAAGACGACAAAGGCTACGGTGGTTTCACAACAAGAATACTATTGCCCGATGGCCTTTCGTTCACTGGCTCCAACGGCCCCGTGGAACCCAATAGATTGTCCGTAGAAGCCGGCCCCTGGCTGGACTTCTCTGGCAATTTCAATAAGGATGGCAAGGTGAGCGGCTTGGCAATACTATGTCATAATTCCTCGCCTGGCTATCCCCAGCGATGGATACTTAGGAGAAAGGCAAGTGCCCAGAATCCCGTTTATCCTGGCCGTCACCCGATTTTGCTCTCTCGCGAAATACCCCTCGTGTTGCGTTATCGCCTCATTATCCACCGCGGCAATGTCCACCAGGTAAATCTTGACAAATTACAGGCCGAATATAATAGCTAACTTCTCCCACTTTTCGACAACAGATTGTGGCTTGTTAACAAATGTGCGCCAAGTTAGCAAAGGTTAATTGAGCTTTCCGATCCGAGTATGAATAAATGTACCCTACGGGGGTGTTGGAGCTGGTTATCCTTGCAGTGGTCCGATGCCCGTGTGGCATGCGCATGATGAATAAATGTTTTCGATCTGCTGGAGATATAGCTAAAAAATAGGCCCACAAAATGATAATATAATGTGGGCCTGTTTAACGTGTCTTTATTCTTCCAAAGGTCAAACCATGTCTTTCAGATTCTTAAGTGGTCGAATCTTCACAATATTACGCGCTGGCTTGGCCTTGAATACAGTTTCTTCGCCAGTGAAGGGGTTGATACCCTTACGAGCCTTGGTTGCAGGTTTTCGCTTAATGACCAACTTCATCAAGCCAAGCACGGTGTATGCACCGGCACCGCCTCGACCGAGACTCTTTTTAATTTGAGCAGCCATTACTTCAAACACAGAATTAATATCCTTCTTTGTCAATCCTGTCGCATCGACGATTCCCGATACGATCTCACTCTTGGTCATCGGCTTAGCAGATGCCTTCTTCGCGACCTTCTTCTTTGCCATAACATGCTCTCCTTACGATGAAAAAAGATTAGAGAAAACAATCCATTAGACTACGGTTTCCACCGAGTCAACAATCAATAAGCACACTTACATACGAACTTTCACTGAGCCTGTCAAGCAAGAATACACTGAGTATTTCGAAATATGTCAAGTTTAAGCCTAATCAACAGCAAATAGGGATCGTCGTTAACGAAGAAGATGTGTTGGTTATAATCATTTTTCGTTGCTGCTCAACTATAACCTCGCACATCTATTGATAGGTGAAAACTGCTACTCGGCCTTTCCTCACAATGGAACTATCAGTGGTTATTGCCCAAGAGATCGTATCGGTCATTGAATCCGAAAATTGTGAAAAAATTTTACAAAATATGTATTTTTCGGCAAGAATCTTACGTTTGGCGGCTTCATAATTCACAAGAATTGACATCTGTGGAGACAAAATGGTGTCATGAATTTGTCGAAAAATTATGCCGTTTTGTTGGATGTTCAATTTGTGAGTAAAAGTATTGACTAATGGACAACAAGTCCATTATTCACACCTCTGGGGCTCAAGGCCTGTGTTCTTCAGCATGATGTCAAAACCTTCTGAATAACACCGGTCGTTGTCATGGAGGAAGAACCGAGGCTCAATGCCGTATTCATCGCATTTCCACAGCACATGACGGGCTTGCTGTTTGAGCCATTCGGCCGGTTGATTAGAAGGCGTTTCTATGGGCATCAATATCCTCCAAGCACGACTTGAATATCAAAGGCTCAGAGGGTAACATAAACGATTGATTTGGCAAAGGTTAATTCAGCTTTCCGATCCGAGTATGAATAAATGTACCCTACGTGATCTGTTTCGGCGAGGGCAAGAGACTTGCGCTCCAGGCAACAGCCGGCTCGAAAAATTATTGAAAAGGGTTTAGGGCAGGCTCGGATCATCGATTGTAAACGCTTCGGACAGGACGTTGCTTTGGCCGTCACGAGAGTCCAGCGTGATATCGTAGAGTCCCCGGGGTAAACCGGTGGGAACGAGAATCTCGACGCTGCCTGCCATATCGATTGCCGTTATTTCGACGGGCGTATCATTGAGCCGAACGTCGTAACCGACCGAGAAATTGATTCCTTCGACTGTTAACGTCACCGTCACGGGGACACTGTTATCAATTTGGATTTCAGGCTCGACCGAGCGAATCGACAGAAGCTTTCTCGATCCGTTCATCAGCCAGTCAAGACTGTTTTGCATGATGATGTCCAATCCGTCGCGTGATAGGCGCGGGTTACGCAGCACGCGTTCGAGAGCAAATGAGAAGAACACGGCGCGGTAACTGTCGGTCTCGACGGTGATCCCAATCACGTCTTTGGGATTCTTATTGGTTATGAGAGCGGGCTTCGCTATGCCACTGTTGTCCAGCACCAGGATGTCGCTCATATTTGCAACGTCAGAATCGAAGCTGGCGTCCAGGTCGGGCAAATCCTGACCGATGGGGCTGCCGATCACAGCGGAGATGTCGAGTATGGTTTCCTGAGACGCAACATCTCCGGTGGGAGTGTATTGCACAAACGGATCGTGGATGAATTCCGAGATGTGCAGGACCTGCTGTCCGAACAACGTCTCTTCCTGTTGATCACTCCAGTCCATGCCCGAGACGAGCAGCCGCCCTCCCTGGGCGAGGTACCGTGTCAGTGCTACGTTGAATCGAATTCTTTCGTTGAATGACAGCGTGCTGTTGTCGATGATGTTGAAAAGTGACGTAGTAGCCAGAAACCATGAGACAACCTGAAACTTCTGCATATATTCGACCGAGGGATAAGCCTGGAGCTTTGCCACATCCCACAAACTCGCCTCGTGACCGGCAAGATTGATTGACTCGATATACTGATTTTCAATAGTTTCACCGCTGTCATCGTCGATCAGCAATACGCTGCCCTGCGCAACCGGAGTGTGCATGACGCGGGCCCATACTGGGACTCGCAGCAATTCCGGCTGACCGGCAATTTCGATAACAACGTCGCCGCTTATGTCTTCGACATCCCCGAGCTGGTCGGGAGGACTGAATTTCATCTTCAACGATATGTCGATGCTTTCCGCCGGCGCCAAATCGACCTGCTCGGGAAATACCTCGACGGCCTGCACCCGCCCGTTGGCGAATAATCCCAACGACAGTGACACAGCTTGAAACTGCTGCGAGACGTTCTTTAGCCGAAGGCTCCTCTCCACTTCGGTTACGTCGTCGATCAACACATTCTCCCAGCTCAAGGTTGCCGGTGTCACGATTAAGGGAAGGCTCATCGCCCCGGCGGTGTTGACGTGCCCGCCTCCCCGCTCCATAGCGGAGAGAGACGCAAGGCCCGGCAGCCGTTCGGCAGAAGTCACTATCGCAGATTTCACCTCCTCTGGTCCCCATGACGGATTCGCCTGTCTGATAAGCGCCGCGACACCGGCGATCCTCGGTGAGGAAAAGCTGGTCCCATTGCTGAAATTGAAACCGGACAGATCAAATCCAGTATACTCAAAGAAATTGAATTCACCGGGAAGGTAGTTCTGTGTCGCTGCATAACTTCCTTGGCCGACTGCAACTATCTCCGGCTTTATCGCATAACTAAGAGAAGGCCCCAAAGAAGAGAACGTGCTTAATTCAAGAGCGGTTTGATCTGTTTCTAACGGCTCAGGGGCATAGAATTCTACTTCCACAGTACTCGAACTAAGAAGTGCATCCTTAATAAGCAATCCTATATTCCGTGACACGAAGTAGGAAGGTATTTCCGTGCCGGGAACGCTTGGAAATCGAAGAGGTTCTTCAGGACCCTCCTCTGCGTCGCTATTATTATAGATCAGAGTCCCCCAACCACCGGCTTCCTGCACATTGTCAATTTTGGTTGTGAATGTGCAAATACCTCGCTGAATTAAAACCCACTTGTTCTGAGCGGAACCGGCAGGTAGGCCCTGGCAAACCAAACCATCTTGATTGCCCCCGAAACTGCGACCGTCAAAATTATCGGCGTCAATAAGTTGAAAGCGCCCGAGCAATGGACTTGAGAATAAATCCGGATCCGTCGCTAAGATAATTTCTTCCTCGGTTAAGATTTGTGTCCCATCTGCATATACGTTCATCATCGCAACAGAAATGCCACCTGAGTTTCCACCATTGTGAGCATTTGTCAAAGATCCGACCGTGATTACCTCCGGAATCTGCCCCGGACTTCCAATTGTTTCCGGTTCACCCAAATTACCTGCGGCAGCAACGACAACCACTCCGGCCTTGATCGCGTTCCGAATTGCCAGGGCCTCCGGGTCCAGGATCGTATTGATATAGGATTCCGAGCCCAGGCTTAGATTCACCACATCCATGCCGTCTTCGACGCAGGCCTCAAGCGCGGCGATGATTTGCTCCAACGTTGTGAACTCATCTGTGAACACTTTGTAATTCCCCAACTGCGCTTGGGGGGCCAGACCCGAGATCAATCCCAACGGCGACAGCGTATTGCTGTTCCCTGCCGCGCAGGACGCCACGTGCGTGCCGTGACCGTTGCGGTCGCGGGGAGTCGAATCTTCGAATGCATCTCCGTTCTTGGTGAATATGCGCGCCACGATTATTTTCTTATTCGTGAACTCCGGGTCACCGAGCGGATATCCTTCCGGTAGCTCGAATCGTTCATCGTCGAACATGACGTGCGTGTGGTCTATCCCGGTGTCGATGATACCGATCTTGATCCCCTGCCCGGCGACCTCCTGTCCGCCGGTGAGCTGCCACGCCAGGGGCGCATTCATCAAGTCGTTGCTCCTGGTCAGCGAGTAGTAGTACCTACGGTTCGGGACTATCGACAGCACTTCAGGCAGGGATCGAATCCTTGACGCAAAGCCTCTCGGCATTTCCAGAGACAGGCCGTTAAGAAGGCCGGTAAATCGCCGCCGAGGGACGATACGGGGGGAAAGCCTCTTCAACCGGTTCTCAAATCGGCTTAGCCTCTCCTCCATCTTCGCGCGACGCCTGCCCACACGCTCGGCATCCCGACCCCTCCGGGCGGCAATCCCCTTATACAGGGACCTGCCCTGCTTATCAAGCATGATGCGACTGAGAGATGACTCTTTCAGCACAACAATGTAGCTGCCGGCGTCCTGCCGGTCCGGAAATCGAGCATAGGTGCTGTTTGCTGCAAACAAGCAGCACATTAGAAACACAAAAAGTCTCTTGACCATGACTATTCCTTTATTCTCAAGATTGAGTGACTTCCATAATTGTCTGATATCGGCACTTACGCTCCGCGGGTAAACATACCTTTGCGGAAAAAGACGGCCACACTATATCAGTGCCCACAGGGGCCTTTCGGTAACAGGAAAAAGCACTTTCCTAAAAACAAGAACAATGATCCATTCATTTATTATGTACTTCAACGGCATTAGGTTTGTTCGTCGGGCGCCCGCATGAACGACGTTCTCACTCGAGAAGTGCTCCAGATCAACCTGCCGAACCGATGGCGATTGAATTGAAAATGAAGGTATGGTACAGTTTGATTACGATGAAATTCCACTGCGAGAAATGTGGCAAGGAAATACGCGTACCTCGTACAGTAGGCCACCCCAGAAAAACAAAACGCCCAGAACATTCAAAGGGCCGGCAGTCTGAGACACTGTCAGCCCTACCATTGTTGGAAAACGTTCATTGAAAACGTTGCCAATTTTTCGGCCTTCTGTAATTCCTTGACATTAAAGAGTTTATGAAATGAACATTTTTCGAATTGGTAGATAACGGGTTGTTGAGTTGTACAACGGTTGTACGGTTCAACCAGCGAAAAATGGGGCCATATTAGGGGTGCTTGGGGCACGGCTACCTCCAGAATGATGTATCATAACAACGGTGAGACTCCAACGAGTACCTAACTATCCCGTTTCTTCGATACAATTGAACCAGCAAAATAATAAATAGGTGGATGCTGCATTTCACCAATAGTGAAATATCCGCGACCGTCAGCATCAAAACATATTCCTTCGCCCTGCGGCTCTTGCATCAACTCGAGCCTAAAATGCTTTGTCCTGAACGCTCGCCACAGTTCTTTGCCTTTGGGTCGGACCCACATGGAAGCGTTAAACAATCCTCTGATAATTACAAACTTACCATCAGGCGAAATATCATCACGATCCGACATGGAACGACCGTTGGCAAGTTATATTCTTATATTCAGCGTAGCAACAAAATTTCAAGAAACGCTCTGGGTTTTGACGAAGAAAGGCTTAGAGAGCAATTTTCTACACATATTTTTCCTCCGAACGGCAGGTCTTCTTAGTGCCTGCCGTTCCATTTGGGACAGACATAGTTCGGAACGGGACAGAAATGTTAACGAAAATCATAAATGACCTCAGAGCGGCAGTTATGCTGATAGCAACAGAAAACCTTTCTGCCCTGCGAGTTCTGCTCAAGAATATGATAAATTTGGCTTCCAAGTCTGTCCGTGTGCGCCGAAAGACCTGAAGACGTTACATATTTGTGGGACTCGCGATCAATACAGCTAATAATGAGTGTAAAGCCATTCGAGCATATCACGCTCTTGATTGAGGGATTTTCCTTGACGGGAAGGTAGATAATTTGGTATAGATAACATTAGTGAAGCTTGTGGCTGCGAAATCGGGCATCTGTGGCTTTGAGTTCATCCAGCGGGCACAATTCTTTGAGTTTTTCGATAGAGGAGGAGCTACTGCGTATTATGCGAGACACAGGGTTTTAAGTGAAAACTTCTTGCTTCGCAATTAAGATTTTTTACATTTCAATTAACAATTTATATTTTTTGAAGGAGGTTTATTATGTTTAAGAAATCGAAGATCCGCTGCGGTGGATTGATTTATTTGGTTTCTTTTGTTTTGGTGCTGAGCTTAGCAGGTAACGCCTCATCTGATCTGGTGATCCACTGGGCACTTGATGAAGGTTCTGGCAACGTGGCGCATGACCTATCCGGCAATGGCAACGATGGAACCTTGAATGGTGAGCCAAAGTGGGCAATTGGCAAAACAGGAGGCGCTCTTCAGTGTGATGGTACTGATGACTACGTGGAGGTCCCACGGGTCGTGCAGGATGATTTCACGTTAATGGCCTGGATTAAAACAGACACGCCTGGACTTAGCCTGGGCTCCCAGGGTTATCAGGGCAGCGGGCTGATATGGTCGGATATCTCTGGCGTGGCGAATGACTTTATCTTAGCAGTTCTGGGGACAAAACTCTCATTTTTCTGTGGAAACCCGGACCTGTCGGTAAACTCAGACAGGGACGTTGTAACGGGCGAATGGGTGCATGTTACCGCAACGAGGAGTGCGCAGAAAGGGAAAATCAGTATATATATCAACGGTGAACATGAGAAAACTCTTGACCATGCGAATAATGGCCCATTGGATGCTCTGGATACGATTGCTGTCGGGGGGAATGTCCTCGATTCACGTTACTATACAGGGCTTATCGACGAGGTCCGCATCTTCGACCACGTTTTGTCGGGAATCGAGGTTCTCAGCGCCATGCAAGGCCGGATATGGCCTTATGCCTGGGGACCTGACCCGGCTGATGGGGCCCTCCATCCGGATACATGGGTGAACATTTCCTGGAACCCGGGAGGTTTTGCGGTTTCGCACGATGTATATTTGGGTGACAATTTTGACAATGTCAACGATGGGACGGAGGACACATTCCAGGGCAACCAGCTCGGAACGTTTCTTGTTGCCGGCTTTCCCGGATTTGCCTATCCGGGTGGTCTTGTCCCGGGTACGACATATTACTGGCGAATCGATGAGGTCAATGACACCGAGCCGAATAGTCCCTGGAAGGGTGAGGTCTGGAGCTTTTCGGTTCCCCCCAAGACCGCTTACTATCCCGAGCCGGCTGAAGGTGCCGAGTTTGTAGACCCGGATGTGAGACTTAGCTGGACGGGAGGTTTCGGTGCGAAATTACATACCGTTTACTTCGGCGAAAATTTTGACGATGTGAGTAATGCCGCTGAGGGTCTTCCTCAAGGGGCTACGACCTATACTCCCGGCCCACTTAAATTGGGTAAGACTTACTACTGGCGGGTCGATGAGTTTGATATTATCGAGACGTTTAAAGGCGACGTCTGGAGCTTTACTACTCAGGGCGCCGTTGTGAGCCTGAAGCCGGCTAATGGCGCCGTGGATGTAAAGCAGACACAGATTCTTAGCTGGTCGCCGGGAGATTTTGCCGCTTCGCATGAGGTCTATTTCGGCGCTGATAAAGAGGTTGTGCGCAACGCCGATACAGGTTCGCCGGAGTATAAAGGCACCAGGGACCTTGGTTCCCAGAGCTATGACCCCGGAAAACTTGAGTGGGAAACCACTTACTATTGGCGTGTTGACGAGGTTAATAACGCCAATCCCGACAGTCCGTGGATAGGCCCTGTCTGGAGCTTTACGACAGCCAACTTCCTTATTGTGGACGATTTTGAGGACTACGACATTGGCAACAACGAGATATGGTGGTCGTGGAAAGATGGGCTTGGCTATGCCGCGCACGGTAATGAACCGGCCGATCCCGGTAACGGAACCGGCTCTGCTGTAGGTGACGAAAGCACTGCTTCTTATACTGAGGAGACTATCGTTCACGGAGGCAGCCAATCGATGCCTGTATTCTACGACAACAGCGTCTTAAAGTATTCGGAGGTGGAGCTGACGTTAAGTTATCCGCGTGACTGGACCGAGAATGGTGTTAGCACTTTATCGATTTGGTTCAGGGGCGATTCGGCTAATGCTGCTGAGACGTTGTATGTTGCCTTCAATGGCAGCGCTGTGGTCACTCACGATAATCCAAATGCAGCACAGATAGAGACCTGGACCCAATGGAATATCGACCTGCAGGCCTTTGCAGACCAGGGCGTGAACTTAGCCAATGTCAATACGATTGCCCTTGGTCTGGGTAACAGGAATAATCCGGTTGCTGGTGGTTCAGGTACGATGTATTTTGACGATATTCGTTTGTATCCGCCGCCGCCGGAGTCGGCACCTTAGGACTGGTAAAGAAATTAGGCCTTGACCGCCGGCAGGCGAGTTTCCTTTTTGGCTCCAGCGAGGACAAGGCTGACACCGCCAGCCGAAGCCGCAGACAGCCAAAACTTGTCTGACGACAGTCAAGAATGGAAGATAATTTATTTACAAGTCCTTAGTGTGCGAAGCATCGTTTGATCCTTTATTCTTTTAACTGGGGACACAGGCTATTGAGGTATTCTTCGAGGTTCGTATAGCCATCTTTGTCTGCGTCGCCGTTTCTGTCCTCTGGGTTTTTCGGATCGAGGTTATTGGCCGTTTCCCAGGCGTCGGCCATGCCGTCGCGGTCTGCGTCTTTGGGCGCAGGCTTGCTTTTGAGTTCGGGCCAGCCGCCCACTTCGTCTTGCGAATCAAGCAGTTTGCCCGTACGATTTTTTATGTCGTTCATCAAGCGCTTGTCCACGGCGTCGCGAACGAGCGATGCGCCGGCGTGGGCCAGAACCAAACGCCGAGCCTGTTCGGCCGAGTGTGTCGCCGGAGCGTTGGGGCCGGTGTCGAACACTTTGTCAACCTTCCAGTGGTCTATCGTCCCCAGGTACTTGTAGTTGTGTGCCCAGCGTTCCATGTCTATCGCGGCATAGTTGTTCGCCGTGAGTTCGGGGCGTTCGTCAAAGATGTTTCCGCTCATGTATCCGTGCGCCGCGTAGGCCGTGTGGGCCTTCATGGCTATGGGCAGTGTCGTGCCGGTTTCGGGGCCGGGGCGAAAGATGTTGTTAATAAGGTTGAGCTGGGCGTCGCCCACGTTGGCCGTGCCGCCCGCGCTCCAGTTGTAGATGATGTTGTTACGGAAATCGATTATCCAGTGTGGCTCGTCCTGGTTGCCTGACAGCGACGGATGGCGGTCGCGGCTTGTGGCGAAGATGCTGTGGTGGATGGTAGTGTTGCTCTCGGGTTTGCGAAACGAGCCGCACATGCCATGAGCGCCCTTGTGGTGAGTACTGTTGTGGAGACCTTCGCTCAGGATACTCCACTGGAAGGTGTAGTTCTTGCAATGTTCCGTGTCTTGATTGCCGTCTATACCCCAGCTCACCGAGACGTGGTCGAATATGAAATGGTCGCAGTTGTTTACCGAGACGGCATCGGGGCCGCTGGGCCGAGGTTTGTTTTTGTCGCCTAAGCGCATGCGGATGTAGCGGACTATGATGTCGGAGGATTTGCTGAAGCCGAGTTTGTTATCCTTGAACGTGATGCCGTCGCCAGGGGCGGTTTGGCCGGCGATGGTGAGGCCTTTGGTTCGGATTCTAATGTCCGATTTGAGCTCGATAGTGCCCGAGACCTCGAAGACGATGGTGCGTGGACCTTTGGCCGAGTCGATCCCGTCGCGAAACGACCCTGGGCCCGAGTCGTTTATGTTGGTTACGTGATAGACGTCTCCTCCGCGTCCACCCTGTGCGAATCGTCCGTACCCTTCGGCGCCGGGGAACGCCAGGATAGTCCTTGCGGCCGGCGCGTCTTGTTGCGCCGCGGGCTGGTTCGCCAGGCAGCCGGCCGTGGCCAGAATTGTCAAGATGATCGTTAGGGTGCGAAGCATTGTTTGATCCTTTCTCCTTTTATTGGTTTTTTTACTGATAGGAATTTTGTTTCAACATACAGAAGTAAGTCTACACCAGGGATATAACAATTCAAGAAAAAAAGTAGCCCCGGGGCTGTTGCATGTGTAGGAGAATATGTGCATCTCAAGCGAACAGCAGACCTGCGCATGCATCCTGATGCAATTAGCTGGTATGCGTGACAGACTAAACGTTCATTGAAGCCGGTGCTAAATTTTGCTGTTTTTGTAAATCCTTGAAATTGCAGGTTTTATGAAACGAGTATTTTCGCTGTTTTGGCAGATAACGGGCTTTTTGGTTGCAGGTTGGTTGTATAGATTTTCTCGCGAATGTGATGATTTATGTTTATAATCCGATTACCGCATGGCAAATCCAATCTTAACCCGAATTATAAACCAGGCAGGAGAAATGTATGTGTTTACTCGGTTCGTCCAACCGCTGCCTTGGAACGCGCTAATTGATCAACCGCAACCGCTACAATAATTACGGCCCCAATCACTATTAACTGAACATTAGTGGAGATGTCTAATAGCGTACATCCGTTTCGCAAAAAGCTTATTAAAAGTGTTCCTATTAATGTACCTATGATTGTTCCTCTTCCCCCGGACAGACTCGCGCCGCCGATCACT
>SDBU01007137.1_pt1 | contig 12946 bp, 12 predicted proteins | sample 2277071 | NCBI WGS metagenome assembly SDBU01 (sample SAMN10397929, study PRJNA504765) | marine sediment metagenome | isolation source: marine sediment core GS08_GC12, 126 cmbsf | place: Arctic Ocean: Gakkel Ridge, Loki's castle | collected 2008 | reverse complement strand
AAGGGAATGCCCTTGTATTCAAAGGTGATGCGTTTGGCTTTGGCGGCAGGGATTTCCAGATGCTCTAAGTCCGTATGCGGCACATCACTAATCACTGAGGTCATATAAATTAAGGGCGGTACTTGGGGAAGAGGGGTGTATTTTACCACGCCATTCGTCGTTCCAATCTAGATATTTCCTTGGCGATCCTGTAGTATTCCAGAGGCATGATTGTCTGTCAATCCATCGGCAGTAGTGAGTTTCTGGAATACTTTGCCATCGTACTTGTTCACTCCTCCTCCTGCGGTAGTAAACCACAGAAAGCCTTCAGTATCTTCCATGACCTGACCTACCATACTAGCTGCTACGCCTTCCCTCATCGTGAAATTGACAAAGCTTTTCCCATCGTAGCGACTGATGCCTCCACCATGCGTTGTAAACCAGAGAACCCCCTTTCTATCTTGGAGAATACCCCCTGTATTTTCATGGGCTAATCCATCTTTCACTGTAAAAGTCTGAAAGCTCTTGCCATCGTACCAGGTTACTCCACTACCATAATAACAACCGAACCACAGATTTCCCTCTGGATCTTCATAGATGTTCATAATTCGATTGCTTGCCATCCCATCTTTTGTGGTGAAGGTTTCAAACCTCTTGCCATCATATTTACTCACGCCGTTATCGTATGTCCCAAACCACAGATTGCCGGCTCTATCTTCCTCAATCCCCCAGACATTGTCTTGGGCTAAACCATCCTCTGTGGTGAAATTGATAAAGTGTTCTCCGTCATATTTGCAAACGCCTCCAGGGACATCCGGAAGCCATGCCCCCATACTAATCCGCAGATTTTCCTCCCGGTCTTCTACAATATCCCTGACATTGTTGTATCGGAGTCCATCCTTCGTCGTGAAGGTGACAAAGCGCTCCCCATCGTATCGACTGAGTCCGCCTTCGTTCGGGTGAAAGAGAGCCCCATGTGCAAACCACAGATTGCCGTATCTGTCTTCGAGTACACGACCGACTCCGTCATATAACAGTCCATCCTTCGTGGTGAACGTCTCAAAACTCGGGTCATATTTCTTCAGCCCATCACCGCCAGCCGTTGCAACCCAGATATTTCCTTCCCGGTCCTCAAAAATTTGCAAGACAAGAACGCGCGTCGAACCTTGTATGAAGGGTATATTCTCAAACTTTTCCCCATCATAGATACTGACGCCAGAACCTGTACCTATCCAAAGCCGCCCCAATCTATCTTCTAAAAGCGCACTTACATTCGTATCTGCCAAACCATCTGCGGTCGTATAACTTTGAAACCTTTGCCCATCGTATTTTGTGAGTCCGGGGTCGCCGTAATACCATCCACCCATGCCGAACCAGACATTTCCTTCGCTGTCCTCACAGATTGCAAAGACAGTATTGCTTGCTAACCCATCTTGAGTCGTAAAGCTCTGAAACCGTTCTCCGTCGTACTTACTCACCCCGCCGTGCGTGGCAAACCATAGAACCCCTTTGCTATCCTTGATGCTAGTGCGCACAAAATCATCCGCTAAACCTGAGTTCTGTGTCGTAAAATTCTGAAAGATCTTTCCATCATATCTGCTGATGCCCCCTCCATATGTTCCGAACCACAGGTCGCCTTTGGAATCTTCAAGAATTGTCATCACCGTATTATGCGCCAACCCTTCTTTGGTGGTCAAATTCTGAAACTGTTTTCCGTCGAATTTACTGACTCCACCGCCAAGGGTTTGGTCATATCCTGTCCCAAACCACATATTTCCTTCTCGATCTTCCAGAATGGCAGCGACGAAACTGTGCGGGAGCCCATCCGCCTTGGTAAAGTTTTCAAAGTGACGCCCATCGTACTTAGCGACGCCAATATTTGTTCCAATCCATAAATATCCGTCCCTATCCTGGTAAATGTTCAGGATAAATCTGGATGGTACACCATCGGCGGTGGTATAAGTTGTCCAGTGCCCTTTCTCCGCCGTGGCAGAGTGGGAAATTGCTAACAGGAATAAGACGAATAGTGTTATTTTTTTCATTGGGGATATCCTCCGTTATGTAGGTCGATTTTCCAAAATCGACATCTTAGATTTTTGGTAATACCGCAGTCGAAATTTCGATACGCTTCGCTACTCAATCCAAGAATTTGAATTTCTAAGCCCGGTACGGGCGACATGTTTATAGAATCAAAGGGAATATTTGAGTAAGGTTCATTTCATCCCTAACTTGATACGCATGGGGCAGTCTCACCCTACGGTAAAAGGTGTCGTGCCGATCGTATAAATGGCGCGATGTCTGACCACTTATGATGCCGCGAACGCCATTACAGGGACAGATATTCTTTCTTGAGCGGACTCACTCTCTTGAGCAATAATATCGAGTTGCTCTAAAGTTGCCGCCTCATAATATCTTTCTCCACACTCCTTGCATATTCCTACCGGCACATCCTTTATAATCACCAATTTTCCATCATACCAATGTTCTACCGTAACCTTTTTAGGCTTGATTGCCCCATCGCAGTATTCACACTCTAGTTCTTTCAATACTATTCACCTCCAGTCGCATAAACAGTTATGATTCTCAGTTTCCCCGAATCTAAGAACCTGCAAACCACGTTGATTTCTCTTCCATCACGGGCAGGACCGCAGAGCACATACCTGATGCCCCTAGGGTCATGCGTCAACCTCCTGATTATCCGCCCATTCAGAATAGCATGCTTCACATCACCCATTGATAAAAAGTCATCCCTCATTTCATCTTTAGCATGCTGTGTCATCTGATAGAAATTCTCCCTGACTTTCTGTCTAATTGATTGAATAATTCTACTTCTTTTCAAGACGGTCCTTCCTTGCTGAACCTGCTACGCGCAATGAATTGCGCTACTACAAACCTATAATTTATAAGTTACTTTGCCGAGAATCTGCCGCCCGATTTCCGCGCCGCGGATTAGCTCGATATGTCGATTGTCAAAGATATTTGACCCTGTAATGGACACCCGTATCTGGTCATTCCTCAATCGGTATCCAAGATTTACATCCGTGAGCGTATACGCTTCAATTGTTCCCACAAGCACCCCGACAGCCCACTCGAAGGTATCGACGTGACGCACTTGCACGTCCGCAGAGAAGCCACCAGGGTGGGTAAGTGACAAGCCCACGTTCCACTTATTCTCAGGCGCGTTGGGGGGTAATTGCTCCTGAGTCATTTTGATATCCAGAAAAGAGTAATTGCCCCAAAGAGATACACCCTTGGTGAGAAAGCATCTCAAACCAACATCGAACCCCTTAATCGTTGTTTTGCCAAAATTGCTGGCTATGTATTTCGGTGGTTGAGTTTTGGGAAGTGGTGTCAGAGGACTAAAAAAGTCCTTTATGTTGTTGTAGTACGTATCAAGTGAAAATTGAAATCTCTTCCCCAAAAGTCCACCATATCCAATCTCAAAGCTGGTGGTTTTCTCCGGCTTTAAATCGGGTTTGCCAAGAAAGAGAGTTCCATCTGGCGTTTCGATTCTCATAAACAATTGTAGCAGAGTCGGATTCAGAAACGCACGGTTAAACGTGAGCCGGAGGGAGTGATTCCGCAACGGCGAATAAACCAGTGCCGCCTTGGGTGAAAATGTCGTGCCCGTCTGGGGATGTTCATCGAACCGTCCAGCCAGAATCAGATTGAGGTTGTCAGTGAGTTTCGTTTCCGATTGAAGATAAGCCCCAAACAGGTTTTGTTCCAGGCGTCCTTCGGTCAAAGAATCTTTTGTGTCCAAATCGAGCCTGCGGTAGTCGCCGCCCCAGAAAAATCTCTGGCGTTGTGCGACGTTCAACCGATACTGCAATTCCAGGTCATAACGGTTTGAATATTCAAAGAATATATTACCTGTGCTTAGATTTGGAATTTCCCCGTTATCCCGACGCTTCCAAAAGGTTTGAATTGGGAGATTGTCCCGTTGATAGTCGGCTCGAAAAGAGGTCGAGCGGTCTCCCTCCATGGCAACACGCCCAGTACTCGTCACAGCAGTCCCCTGAAAACTGGAATACCTCAATGCAGTCGTCAATCGGGATTGGTCTGGAAAGTCATATTCCAATCTGACATTTCCCTTGGGAATTTTCATTACACCCTCAAGTTTTTGGATTTCATCTGCTGGATTCGGACGCTTCCATTCATCCCCTTGAAGATAGGAGAGCGCGAGCACATAGCCGAGATTGCCAGCGTTACCCCCATGCACGAGCGAAGTATTGTAGGTGTTTAACTCCCCTCCGCCAAAGCTCAAGGTAGTACCTTTCAGTTCCTAGGCGGATTTGGTAATCGTATTCAGCACCCCGTTATACGCATTCGCTCCGTAGAGCGCCGAACTCGGACTCTTAATCACCTCAATCCGTTTAATTTGCTCTGTCAAGATGGGCAGAGCCGCCCAATGTACAGCGCCCAGCATAGTGTCGTTCTCCTCCATTCCATCGGTTAAGGCAAGCATGCGATTATTGAGCGCGATATTAAACCCTCGGACATTGATAGTGTAAACCCCACTGCCGTGTGTCTTTGTGATTCAAACACTTCCCAGGAATTCTCCAAGTATCAAGTGCTTCACCATAACGGGAAACGTCAAGCCTAAATCGGTCTAAGGGGCTCCGGAATTCGGAATGTAGAAAAACGCTCTTTAATTCCGCATTCCGCATTCGAGAAGCCTTCTTACCCTCTTACCCTCTTGCCCCCTTGCCTTCCTACTGTTTCAGGTTAATCATCATACGGGTGACGTTGCCTGTTTCGGGATTCCAGTCAAACTCAACCTCGTCCATCAAGCTTTGGATGAGAAACAATCCCCAGCCCCTTGTGGATTGTTTTCCGGCTATCTTAGCGTCAATGTCGGGCTTCTGGATTTTACCACGGTGGATGCCCTTACCTCGGTCATGGATATCCACTTGCAGCTTGGAATCATCGGCGATGAGTTCCACGAGTACCTTGACGTTAGCATTTTGCTGATTGCCATGCTCAATGGCGTTTATACAGGCTTCCTCGACAGCAGTTTTGAGGTCTTCGATTCGATCTTCGGAAAAACCCATGAGTTTGGCAACTGAAGCCGCCGCATCCATTGCTACCTGCTCAAGCCCCAATCGGCTGGGAACCGCAAGCTTGATTACTTCGCGATACTTTGTTTCCATAATATATTCCTCCTTTGAAAAATAGTAGGGGCAACCCCCTGTGCCTTTCAATCTGTCCAGTGCTGGCGCAGGGGCTTGCACATATATACCTTTCCACAGAATATTTTGCGGTTTAGAAACCGAGTGACCTTTCGTGGCCTTCTTCCCCCAAAAACTCGGTTTCTATTAATATATTTTGTGGAGTGGATTAGTATAGTATTCGCACAATAACGGTCAAATCTCAGGATGGGTACGGGAAAACCGGCGTTAAAATGGGTAAGATTTTTTTCGCTTGCTCATTGTTCTCTCGTCTGCATCTTGGGCAGAACACCGTTATCCCTCCTTAAATCATTAGGGAAAATACAACGGTGGCGAGGGATTGGGCATAGCAAGAAGGTACAAAGGTGAGTGGATTAAAAACGGAAAATGGAAAACGGAAAAATTGGAAGGAGGGTGGAATGAAGATTGAAGATTGAAAAGACCAACAATCTTCAATCTCTTTGCCCCTCCCAATTGATTTTATTAGGTATTCATAAAAAGATTAAATCCTTGGGTTGAGTAGGAACGTATCGAAACCAAAGATTTAAATCTCCCCCCTCCTGAACGGATTGATTGCTTCACTGCGTTCGCAACGGCGTCTAAAGAATTTTCCTTTTCAGAAGGGGATGAATGCGCAATTCGTACTTCGTCAATTCGGAATTCTACAATTGGTGGGGGTTCTCAAAGGCGGAAGTGGGAGGTGGGAAGTCGGAAGGAAATATCCTCAATCCTTCCGACTTCTGCCCTCCGTGTCTTTTCACCAGCGGCTCTTTCACCTTCCGTTTCCCCTTCCAATTCAATTCGTAACTCGTAATTCGTAATTCGATTTAATCCCTTTACCCTTTTTCCCCATTGCGCACACATAACACCAGAGTTGTTGAATTAGAGAATGTATTTACTCAGGTCTTTATCTTTTACTATTTCAGCCAGTTGTTCGCTAACGTATTGCGCATCAATCTTGAGGTCTCCTGATTCCAATTCAGGCGCTTCGAAAGAGATGTCTTCGAGAAGCTTCTCCATAATTGTGTGGAGCCTGCGCGCCCCGATGTCTTGCATCTGTTGATTGACCTCAAAAGCCAATTCTGAAATCTCATCAATAGCATCATCAGTAAAAGTAACGTTCATTCCTTCGGTCTCCAAAAGGGCTGTATACTGTTTTACCAAAGCGTTTTTCGGTTCTATCAGAATAAGCTTGAAATCCTCCGCATCCAAACTTGCCAATTCTACTCTAATTGGAAATCTTCCTTGCAACTCTGGAATCAAATCTGAAGGGCTTGAAACATGAAACGCGCCTGCTGCAATAAAGAGAATATGGTCTGTCCGCACCATACCATGTTTTGTCGCAACAGTGCATCCTTCTACAATCGGCAGAATATCTCGCTGTACGCCTTCACGTGAAACATCTGGGCCCACGCCGGATTCGCGACCTGCAATTTTATCTAATTCATCCAAAAAGACGATGCCTGAATTCTCCACGCGGGCGATGGCTTCGGTGACAACTTTGTCCATATCAATCAACTTTTCTGCTTCTTCTTGGATGAGTATCTGTCGCGCTTCAGCGATAGTGACTTTACGCTTTTTGGTCTGTTTGGGCATCATACCCCCAAACATATCTTTGAGGCTGATATCCAGTTCCTCAAATGAACCGCCGGGTGTAAATATTTCGATAAATGACATGGTACGATTCTGTACCTCAATTTCTACGGGATTGTCCTCAAGTTTGCCATTTTTTAACCGTTCTCGAAATTTCTCACGCGTGCTTCTGTGGGATTCATCTTCATCGGGTTGAACCGGAGATTCCACTTCTATCACTTCAGATTCTATCACTTCAGATTCTATCATTTCAGATTCATCGGTTATCTCGGGTATTTCTGACGAGCGTCTCGCCTGTTTTGCGCGTTTAGGCAGCGGCAAGAGATAATCCAATAACCGTTCCTCAACTTCGAGTTCCGCTTTTTCATGTATTATTTCCGTATGTTCTGATTTGACCATGCCTATGGATAAATCCGTCAAATCACGAATCATTGATTCCACATCGCGTCCGACATAACCAATCTCCGTGTACTTTGAGGCTTCTACCTTGATGAAGGGCACATTCGCTAAACGCGCCAGACGCCGCGCAATTTCTGTTTTACCAACTCCTGTCGGCCCAATCATGATAATATTCTTCGGCGCGACCTCATCTCGCATGTCCTCCGATAGCATCTGCCTTCGCGCGCGATTGCGCAAGGCAATTGCAACAGAACGTTTGGCTTCATTCTGACCAATGATATATTTGTCCAATTCCTCAACAATTTGACGCGGTGTTAAGGTTTCCGCTAAGATGGACTTTTCTGACCTATCCAAATTAGACCTCCAATTTCCTCATGAAATTTGCAATACTTCGCCCAATGAATAAAGGCGAAAGGGGAAAGTCGAAAGTAAAAAAACTTGGTTCTTCAGGGTTAAGTGTGGAAACACAGCTAAAAGATGATATTGTTTCGTCACCCCGTTCCTCGCAATGACACTATTTCTCTGTCATTGCGAGCGAAGCAAAGCAATCTCGTTTTCTAGTAAAATTTATCTTTCCCCACCAAAGTCGGAAGAACCAAAAACTTTCAGTTCTTGGGAGAGGTTTACCCTAAAACCCTGCGGGTTGAAATCTAGCCCTGAAGGGCTTTGCTCTCTCAGCACAAGGATTCATCCTAGTGCTATGCCTGTGCAATTACATGCGCTCCCGCGAAGCGAATACTTTCGCCTTTTCTTTCTCGGCTACTCACTATTTTACTCTGAAATCTGTAATACTTCAACTGTAATTTCCTTATTCGTATAGATACAAATATCTGACGTAATATTTAACGCTTCTTGAACAATCTCGGACGCGCTGAGTTCGGTGCGCTTTATCAGAGCGCGCGCGACGGCTAATGCTATCTGCCCTCCAGAACCTAACGCCACAATATCATCATCCGGGGCGATTAAATCCCCCATCCCCGAGATTATATACGATTCCTGCGCATCCGACGCTGCAAGCATCGCGTCAAGCTTCCGAAGAAGCTTATCACTTCGCCATTCTTTGACAAGTTCGTACGCCGCGGTTTTTAAGTTACCTCTATACTCGTCCAATTTGCCTTCTAACTTCTCGAACAAATTATAGGCATCTGCTGCTGCTCCTGCAAATCCAACCAGAACCTGGTATTTTACCTTCTTATCTTCGTTTTTCTCAATCCGTTGCACTTTGCGTGCGTGATGTTTGATGATAGTCTCACCAAGAGTCACTTGACCATCTCCACCCATAGCAACTTCAGCGCCGCGCCTAACGGATAAGATTGTTGTTGAGTGAACCATAAATTTCCTCCACACTGGTCAGAAACCGTTTTTTTTTCGAAAACTCGGTTTCTATGTTGAAAAAAATCGGAATAAGTAGAAACACAAAAATTGTATTATTCCCAGAACTATGCCGCACCGAATACCCCCGGCAATTTCACTGTACCTCATGCTTGGTGTTTTAGGTATAAAATATGGTGAAAACAGAAACGCGAGCGCAAGAGCTATGGGCACAAACAACGGTATCGTGTTAATATACGGCGGCGGTGGCGGAAAATTGATTTTAGCACCCCATAACCATAAATTATCATTACCCAATACGCCAAGAATGATGCTACCACAGAAAACTGCAATACATGTGAGCAACATGGGAATATAAACACGTTGAAAAAGGCTCCGTAGGCGTTGATACAAATATAGCGCGATTGTTATGAGATACATCCAACTGAACACAATACTCAAAGGAGTAACACCCCACAGGAGATAATCCTCATGTCGAAGATAAGTTATTATTCCCATAAATTTTGAATTGCTTAATAACATATCCATTGGCAAATACGCCATTCCCGCAATCGCGCCAGTGATGAGACTTCTGCGCAACGTCCGGAGCGAATCGAACCGCCAAATCGAATATCCCAGTAACCCAAATACAACCAGCACGTTGAGATACACGATTACAACTGAAACTACTTTCGTATTTATCAGAAAGAACACAAGTGTTACGCCCGCAGCAGCGGCAACCGTTTTGTCAGTGTTATCAAACATTGTCATCATAGGAATTCGTAATCCGTGATTCGTAATTTATTCACATTCCAACCGATAATCTACTCGCTAACATTTCAGGCAATCCCATCTGTCGAATCTTCTCTTGAGCAGATTGTATATCATACTCAATTCGGTTTATTTCTATAATATCCGTCTCGCTGTCGAATATCGCGAAACTAGACTGAGGGTTATCATCTCGTGGTTGACCAACGGAGCCCGGATTGATAAGATATTTCTCCTCGCGGGAAAGTTGACTGCTATAATTTTGCGTATCAGGATATTCTGCCTTAAACCCAGATTCGTTATTTTGACTGTATAGCATTGGAACATGGGTATGTCCAAAAAACGTAATCCATCGGTCACTATCATTCAACACCATGCGCGCATCCCATTCATACCAAATATAGAAATCTTCTTTATGTGGACTACCGTGAACTATCTCAAAGCATTCATCGACCACTATAGGACCTTTGGACAATTGTTGTAAATATCGTTTATTTACCGATGTAATTTGTCGTTGAGACCATAAGGCAGCCGTTCGCGCGTGTAGTGTGAAATCTTCCCCGCTATCAAGCCCTGAAACGACTTTATCATGATTGCCGCGAATCGCAATACGTGGATGTAATGTTTTGAATACATCTACCAATTCATTGGGATTGGCACCATATCCTACAATGTCACCAAGAAATATATATTTGTCGATATGATTAGATGAAACAGCCGACAAAACCGAGTTAAGGGCTTCTAAATTGGCATGGATGTCGCTGAAAATTAAATATCGCATGATATTTTTCCTGACTATATTCTATTCGCGCGCGGTCGGTCGAACGCGAAGGCGAATTGTCTAAATTATACCGCATACGTTATCTACAGCGCAAGTATAAAATTGTACGTTTACTTCCAAGATATTTTTTTCTTAAGTGGGGAAGGATACATTTTACTAGAAAACGAGATTGCTTCAGTTTGCTTCGTGCCTCGCAACTCGCAATGACAGGGAAGTGGTGTCATTGCGAGGAACGAGGTGACGAAGCAATCTCATGGGTATCTAGTCATTTGTTGAATATCTTTTCTTAAACTTACCTAAATTCAGTCCGTATGAATGATAAGCAAGTCCAAGAAATTCCTTCGGCAATCGGCTTAAGTCAGCGACATTCTTGGCAAAGTAGTCAATTTTCTCCCAAAAAGCTCCTATGGCATTGAACCTACATGTAGCGCGACTGGCTCATCGCCCCAGGTACGAGGCGGTGTAAGTTCTGACGTGCCATTTTTCAACAATCCTTCCTCTACACGCACACCGGTAAATGGTTGATACCATTCTGCTTTGAGCGGTTCGCTGAGTCCTTCCAGTTTGAGTGTGAAGGACTTAGCATTGTTGAGGAACACAATATATTCCTGCCCTAAATTCGCCAGGCAATAGCCTTCGCTCACCAGGTCGTCTGCCGGTTCCATCAGCCAGTAGCCGGTATTCTCGAAGAATTGATACAAGCGTTTGAAATACTCATATCCCGGCGGGGTGTCTTCCGGACGAATCACATCCCACGCGGTGTACGTGTAATAGTAGGCAATGTATCCTCCCGCAAGGCATATCTCCCATGCTCGCCGACATACTTCCTCCGGCGATTGAGCCACTCTATAAAGTCTTGTCATCGGGCCCATTAGGTCCGTGTTCATAACCAAACTCCACGTTCACGATGGGCCAGGCGTGTTGCTGGCGCTGACGTAAAATCATCTGATGCCACTCCCGATGATGTTGGTCTGAACGAAAGTCCAGAAGCAAATCATACGCCCCACTGTCATAGGCTCCATCGTCATCATGATTTGTGATGGGCCGATGGTATGGGTCAGACTCTCGAATGAGTTGAAACCGACTGAGTTTGTACTCAAAATCCTTCTCGTTATGAGCTTCTTTGGAAAAATCCCAGACAATATTGGGATATGCGGCATAACGCGCGATGAGCCAGCGGAAATAAAGGTCATCCTCCGCACTCCCTTTGGCCGGCCATTGCACCATCTTATTGTAAACCTTAATCATGATATGTGCTATGATACCTCGTTGGTAGAGAGCATCCATCATGCCATCATAGTGCTGCCAGTAAGCCAGGTTGAACTGACGATAGTCGGGTTGTTCGTTACTGCCATGCCACGCATACATTGGCGGCGGACCATAGTCATCCTCTCCTGTTTTTCCCTTACGCCATCCACAATCGTGAGCGTAGGCATTCAAGATGATGTGGTTGAAGTTGTGTTCGGCGAGTTTGTCAAGGAAGGAGTTGAGCGTCGGCAACTCTGGATTGTTCATGTCCAGTGCCCACAGCCAATCACACTCGTATCCCATCAGAAAATAGCGCGTGCCATCCTCAAAGATAAAGTGATGGGGATGGTTGGCGTCTACCTGCAACCCGCCATGGATATCCGGATGGTGATTTGGCACACACACGAACGAGACGGATTTACCGTCGAGATGCGGGTCTTCCGAATGCGTCCGTAGTGACCATGTCCCTTCAGCATTCGGTGCCAGACGAATCTTCCAGATTCCATTCCCATCGTAGAAGCCGAGGGTAGTGAACTCTCCACCATCTGGCCTGGTCACCGTTGCGGAAAAAGACACCATGAAGGGGTTTTCATCGTTGGTTTGGCTCTGAAAGGTGAAATCATGGGGCTGCCAGCGTGGTACCTGTATTTCCTGCGCATCCACAGAAGATGCATAAGCAAGCAACGTAAAAATCAAAGAAACGCGGTTCATAATCATATTCCTTTCGTTTTACTGTAATGGAGCAAATGATACCGTTCTTGAAAGATTATAGCAGATGCTGAGATGGTGTCAATCAAAAATCGCAACGGTTTCCGGGGACAGCGTAGGGCAAACAAAAGGAGTATGCCTTCATGTTGAAGGAAATAGAGAAAAGAAAAGTTCTTTGTTGACCTGAAGAAAAAAATGTTAAACTTTTGATTTAAGAATTTGGAAGCGACAGCAGATTTCGCGTTTTTTTAATTCTTGCCATTACTGAAGCAAAATTTTTCAGAAGGTTGGGTCAACAAACTTCAGATTTCATGAATCCGAAGGCAAGCAACTCATGATTCAGCCCGTAGCGTAGCAGAAGTTCATAATCAAGGAGGACAGCTTGACGAAACAGGTAAGCTCATCCGAAATTGCGTCGTGAAAGCACCCACATTCATGTGTGGTGATGAAACGACTTTCTTTGTTTTCCCTCTGAAACCAAGCATGAACGTTCACCAAACAGTATATTGTTTGGTCTAAGTATCGTTTCGTTTCGTGCGGAAAACGACTTTCGTGTCAGTTAAAAAATTCTAATCGACGAAGTTGATGAATTTTTTAATCTGGCACGAAACCTCCTTCTATGATATAATATAATCAAATTCCTGTTGACCGTTTATAACCACGAAAGAGAGCTTTACGGTGCGGTCTGGAACCAGACCAGGCAGACGCTTCAGGAATATAACCAAGTCGAAGTTGCGAGGAACGAAGCAATCTGAGGTGTCAAACTATGAACTACCGCTTCGCCGATTCACTTCGTTCATCGTTTGACCACGTACTACGGTACGTCAGAGCGGCTCGTCTGCGATAGTTCTGATGTTCATTATTCTTTTGATAATGAAACACCTGATACTAAGACCAAGGATGTTGTACCCGGCTTTGACCGTGTTCGCTTCGCTCACCGACGCCTGGCTGGTTTCGATACGGCTTCGCCTACTCAACCCAAGTCGCT
>SDBU01007136.1_pt1 | contig 12947 bp, 9 predicted proteins | sample 2277071 | NCBI WGS metagenome assembly SDBU01 (sample SAMN10397929, study PRJNA504765) | marine sediment metagenome | isolation source: marine sediment core GS08_GC12, 126 cmbsf | place: Arctic Ocean: Gakkel Ridge, Loki's castle | collected 2008 | reverse complement strand
GGTTTCCCAGCAGAAATACCACCTTAAGCGTTTCTGATTCAGGTGGCTCAACCTGGGACCAGGCCAGATACAGCTGGGATTCTAACCCGATGAATGCTGATTGCACAACTGGAGGAACAGCCTTTATTAATGAAAAGGTTTTAACAGTGTCTGAAGGCTCTCATAGATTGTATCTTTGCGCCAGAGATCTGGCTGGTCTTACCACTACCTGGGACAGTGGAGCTGATAAATACCGAGTAGATTTGACTGCCCCAACAGTTGATTCTTTTACTATTGATGGTATCTTCTATCCTGATGAAGTTATTACCAACAATGCCATTACCATTGGCTGGACAGTCACAGATACTGGAGGTTCAGGAATTGATCATTATGAACTATGGCGAAAACCAGATGGAGGAACTTGGGTGCCGATTGATTCAAATGCTTCCTCCCCTGTAATCAATGACCCGGGTGAAGGTATCTGGTGGTATGGCTTACATGCCCTAGATGGAGCTACCAACTGTATTGATGAAGCTGGTAATCACTGTGGTGGAGTAGCTAGTGATGGTCTAGACCCCAGAACAGTTAGAGGTCCAATCAAGGTAATAATTGATAAAACTCCTCCTACTGGCACAATTCTCATTGATAATGATGCTCTCTACACCAGCACCACCTCTGTTACTCTTACTCTTTCTTGCCAAGGTGATTGTCAAAAGATGCGTTTCTCCAACGACAACGATACTTTTACAACTGAAGAAGATTACTCTACTTCTAAATCCTGGATCCTTACTACTGGCAACGGTCAGAAAACTGTCTATGTCCAATTTAAAGACGGAGTTGGTAACTGGTCATCTCCCTTTAACGATTCTATTCTTTTGGATGCTACCGCTCCCAAGGTTGATAGTTTTACTGTCAATGGTATATCTTATCCTGACGAAATTATTACTAACGTCGCCATTACTATTGCCTGGATAGTTTCTGATACTGGAGGTTCAGGAATTGATTACTACCAATTGTGGAGAAAGAAGGAAGGTCAAAGCTGGGGCCAGGTAGGAGCAAACATTTCACCAGACATTACCAGCACCACTACTGATCCTGGTGAAGGTACCTGGTGGTATGGCTTACATGCTGTAGATCAGGCAGGAAACTGTATTGATGAAACAGGAGCTCATTGTGGTGGAGTAAGTTCAGATACAGTTACCAGAACAGTTAGAGGTCCGATCAAGGTGATAGTTGATAAAACTGAACCCAGTTCCCAGATTCAGAGTCCTGCTTCTGGTAATTGGTATTCTGATGACTTTTACATTGATACCTTAGATGAGGATTTAGAGTCAGGGCTGGACACTGATTCTTGCCAATATAAAATGATTCCTTATGAAGATACAAATGGAGATGGAATCGGTGATACTGAAAGAACTTCTTCTGATTGGCTCCCAAGAACTTGCGATACCCTAGCTCAGAATATTGATGTTGGTGAATATGAATATTGCGGCTACCAAGGAAGGGAAGCTTGCTGGGTTTATGTTCGTTCCAAAGACTTGGCTGAAAATTGGCATTCTCCAACTGAAGAGAAGGGTTCCATTAAATACTATCATATTGATTGGACAGAACCCCAGCCGGGAAAATTATATATTACTGGAACTGAAGGAGAACAAGAATATCCAATTGAAATTGACGAAGGAAAGGAATATACCTACAAAGTTCATATTACTGATAACATTAAAATTACTGCCTGCGATTTATATATTGACGGAATAAATCAAGAAGCAATGGATCCCGTTGTGCCTGGCTGCGATCAAGATTGTACCTTCACAAAAATCTTTACTTTCCCGGACGGTTCAGTTCCTGGGGGTCAGGGGTCCAAAACTTATTCCAACAACTATGCCAGGTGTAAAGATGCCACTAACAATATTAAATCCGGAGACTCAGCTGATATTCTGGTCAGTGAAAACCGTGACCCAAAAATTGTTGAGGGGCCTGACTATACTACTGCACCTTGCGTTTCTCCTACTACTCAGAGTGATTGTTTAGTTTCTTTTAGAGCCAAGATTAAAGATGCTGATAATGATGACATTACTTATTGGTGGGATTTTGGAGATGGAGAGAACACTCCAGCCAGCACAGTTTCTGCTCCTTACCCTGAAGAAGGAATTGAGATAACAGCTCCAGACCATCATTATTCTTCAGCTCAAGATTACATTATCTCACTATATTTAGATGATGGTAGGGTGGAGACTCCGGTTATTGGGATGAGGACTATTACTGTTACCGACCCCACTCTTTTCGTTGATTTGGGAGCTGATCCTTCTGCCGGGGTTGAATCTTTATCTAACGTTGATTTAAACGCCACTACCACAGGTACAATGTCAGGAACAGTAAACTATGAGTTTTACTGCCAAGAAGGAGAAGGTTGGGAATGTAAGAATGACGGTGTAGCTGCTATCGTTTACTCGCTTAGTCAATGTATGACTGATACAGGTGTAGGTGAACTTTGTGATTATCCTTCTGTTGGAGAATATACTGCCAGAGTCTTTATTGAAAGAGGAGGCGGTTCAGCTCAAGATACAGCAATTATTTCAGTTATTGCTAACCAGGAGCCTGTTTGCCAAGTTAGTGTTCCAGAAAACGGAGTAACTAACCAACCTATTACTATCGGGGTTGGCGGTTCTTCTGATCCTGAAGAAGCAATGGCAGGAGTTCGTTTTACTAGTGATAATAACCTCGATGGTTATCCTTTACCTGATAATCCTGGTAATTGGAGTCCAGAGGTTCAAGATCATACTCCTCAGTATTACGATTGGAATGTTTCTTCAGGCGATTGGAATGCAAACAGCAAAACCATGAAATGGAGTTTTGCTTCTGCCGGAATCTACGAAGTTTGGGCTGAAGTAAAAGATGATGTTAACCAAACTGCTTCTTGCTATGGCATCACCACCATTACTGAATGTCTTCCTGGGGATCCTAAGACCTGTACTTCTGACCCTTGGGGATGTGTCCATACCATTACTTGTACAGCGGAGGGGAATTGGCCTATTTGTGGACCAACAGATGAATGCACTTCCGGTTTAACTCAAGATTGTGGAGTAGATGGCACTCAGACCTGTACCGAGGTCTGTAGTTGGGGAGTTTGTGTTGAACCTTCTGAAGATTGTCCTGAAACACCGCCTTCCTGTCCAACTTGCCAGCACCCAGAATGTATAGCACCAAATTGGGTTTGTCAGCCAGATGCGATAGGCACTGACTGTGGTGATTGTCAAGAGTGTGATGGTGCCGGTTCCTGTAATTACATTTGTCCTGAGATCTGTATAGCCGACAGTTGTCTTAGTTGTTCTAACTACTATGACGGTGGTTGCGGATATGGTTCCTGTGGTTCTTTAGAAATACCTATCTGGAGTTATTCTGGAGGAACTTGTCAATATAGCTGTCAATATAATGCTTCCTGTGAAGAGGCTGGTGAAGAGGAGGAAGAGGAGGAAGAGGAGGAAGAAGAATGTATTAGAGATTACCCTGATGTTTATTTGTCTCCTTTTTCTCAGTCAGGTATAGCTGGAGATACCTTAACTTACACTATTTCAGTTATTAATAATGATTCTTTAATTTGTGGTTCTTCGGATTTCTCTTTAACTAAATCTTGTCCAGGTGGCTGGCCGACTTGTGTTTTAGGTTTAAATAGCTTGAGTATTTCACCTGGTCAATCTAAATCAACCTTTCTCTGGGTGCAATCTCCCTCTCCTCGTCATCCAAGAGGAGAATATGAGATTTCAGTTACGGCTACTGGTCCAGAGTATTCCAGCATCGGTTACGCTTTTTACCAGGTTACCAATAACCCTCCTTCGGCAGAAACTTTCTCGGCAGATACCACTGGTCAATGTAGCGCCACTTACCCTCCAGTTTATTTATCCTGGGAATTTAATGATATAGATGCCGGCGATACTCAATCTGCTTATCAAGTAGAGATATTTAGCGATTCTGGTTACATCAATTTAGTAAATAGAAGTTGTGATCTAAATCTAACAAATCCCAACGCTCGTTGCGAAACAGATTCTACCACTTACGCCCCTTACACTGGTTTATCTTTTGATGCTACGTATTACTGGAGGGTAAGAGTTTGGGACAGTTATGATACCGTCTCAGATTGTGGTTATTTTGGGGGTTGGTGTTATCCGGGAACATCATTCCAAACTGATTCTAAATATCCTTGGCCTGATTTTGAATGGTTTCCAGTAGCTCCGACGGCTGGAGAGCTAATTCAATTCTGTTCAAAAAAAGAAGGAGATTGTTCAGGCATGGATGAAGACAGGCAGGCCCTTTTTTATGATGATGGTTTAGGAACAAGGATCTGGCAGTGGGATTTTGATAAGGATGATATTCCTGATAGTTATGAGAAAAATCCTACCTATAGTTATCCTGAGCCAAGCCCGGTTGAGGGTTATTCAGTGGAGCTTTCAGTGATTGATGGATTAGACAAGGGGCCTTGTTTAATCTCTTACCCTCTTTCTATTGTTGAGCCTTTGCCCAAATGGCAGGAGATTGCCCCATTCTAATTTTATGAAAAATAAAGCATTTACATTGCTGGAAATAACAGTGGTTGTCTCTATTATTATTTTGTTGAGCACTATTTTTCTGGCTAACTATCGGGGAGGGGAGAAGCAGTTTGCTTTAAAGAGATCAGCCCATCAACTATCTCAGAGTTTAAGGAGAGCCCAAGAAATGGCTATGTCTGGCCAGGAATTTAAAGGTACTTTTCAGGGAGGATTTGGAATTCATTTTACCGTTACCCCTGAGAATGAAAATACCGGCACCTATACTTTATTTGTTGATTGTGAGCCTAGCGGCTCTGAATCTAATAAGGTTTTTAATGGAGAGAGTTCATCGCCCTGCGATAATTGTATGGGCGAAACCTGCATCTCAGATGTAGAGACAGAAAAAATTGAGACAATTTTTCTAGAAGAAGGAATCAAAATAGGTGAGCTTTCGGTTTCCCCCTTTTTGGATGTTGTTTTTTTTCCTCCTGACCCGGAAGTAACTATTAATGGAAATATTGCTATAACTTCAGCTTCCATTAGCCTAACTTTTGATGGTCAATCCCAAAAAATAATTACTATTAATACTGTTGGTTTAATTGAAATTGAATAAAAATATGAGAAAAGAAGGATTTACAATAATAGAAGTGATGATGGCTATTTTTGTTTTAACGGTAGCGGTTGGTGGCAGTTTTGCTTTAATCCAGCAAACTCTTGTTTCCGCTTCTATAAACCAACAGAAATTAATCGCCTATTATCTTGCCCAAGAGGGGATAGAAATAGTTAGAAATATTAGGGATAGTAATTGGCTGGAGAAAAGAAGCGTCCCCGACATTCCTTGGGATGATGGTATATCTGAAGATCTGCCAATTGATCAATCCCGGAAATACCTGGCTGCCTACAATGAGTCAGAATTAATTTCTTTTGGAGATACGGTTTTGAATTTAGATGAAGATGGTTTTTATAGTTATTCTCCAGAAACTCCAACAAGATTCAAAAGAGAAATTACTATTACAAAGACAGACATTGATAGCTTTAAGGTTTCAGTTAAGATTCAGTGGAGTGAGAGAGGAAGAACCCACAACGTAGAAGTTGTCGACCATTTATATAATTGGAAACTCTAATTAGTTATGAACAAGAAAGGTTTTACGTTAATTGAGATTTTGGTGGCTATTAGCATTTTCTTTATAGTCATTGCTGCTCCAACTGGCCTTTTCGTTGGTTCTCTCAAAGGCCAGCAAAAAGCCTTATCTACTCAAGAGCTTTTAGATAATGTTTCTTATAATTTAGAGTATATTAGCCGGGCTTTGCGGATGGCCAGAAAAGATTTAGCAGGTGATTGTATTGGAGAAGGTTCAAATTACGAAAGTCCTGGTCAAGACATTTCAAAGATAAGATTTTTAAACTATCGCGGCCATTGCCAAGAATTTTTGTTATATAATGACCGATTAGGAATAAAAATATCAACCGATGAAAATGAAGAAAACCTGGGAGAATTCTTACCTTTAACCTCAGATGATTTAGAGATTGAGTCAGTTAAATTTCAACTTTCTGGCCAGGAACAAGGAGATATTTTTCAACCTCAGGCGACTATATTTTTAAAAATAAGAGGAAAAGGGCTAAGTCCTGAATTGCAGCCCGAGATAAAAATTCAAACTACCATTACCCAGCGCAACTTAGATGTCCCATACTAATAAAACAAAAGGTGTTTCCTTGCTTTTCGTAGTGCTCATTACGAGCGTAATTTTGGCTGCCAGTCTTGGCATCAGCGGTATTTTTATTCAACAGACAAAAATGATGGGCGAAATTGGCTATTCAGTCGCCTCTTTTTATGCCGCTGATAGTGGTGTTGAGCATGAACTTTATGAATTATATAAAGCACCCCAAGGGGAGCTTCGGTCCGGTTTTTATAATATTGAAGTTAGTGAAAATGCTTTTTATGATGTAGAAGCAAAATGCGGAGCCGAAGTTGCTACTGGGGATTGTCCAACGAATTTTGAGATTGATTCAAATTGCAATGCTTCAAATTACTGTATAAAATCTGTTGGTAGCTATAAAAAAGTAAAAAGAGCCATCGAGATAACCTACTAAGATGAGCAAAAACGGGGCTAAACAACGTATAGAGAAATTGAAAAAAGTAATAAACCATCACAGGTACTTGTACCATGTTTTGGATAAGCAGGAGATTTCGCCTTCTGCTTTGGATTCTTTAAAGCATGAACTTTACAAATTAGAACAACAACATCCAGAATTTATAACTGCTGATTCCCCAACTCAACGGGTTGGTGGTCAGCCCTTGAAAGAATTTAAGAAAATAGAGCATGCTCTCCCTATGCTCTCAATTGAGGATGTTTTCTCTGAGAAGGAACTCCAGGACTGGGAAAATTATTTAAAAAGATTAACTCCTTCTGCCCGATTAGAATACTTTGTTGAACTTAAAATTGACGGTTTTGCCGTCGCTTTAATTTACGAAAATGGCCTCTTTACTGCTGGAGCTACCAGGGGAAATGGAAAAATAGGAGAAGATGTCACTCAGAACTTAAAGACCATAGAGAGTATTCCTTTGAAGTTAGAAAGAAAAGATTTGCCCAAGAGAGTTGAAATTCGAGGTGAAGTCTATATGGAGAAGAGCGCCTTTGAGAAATTTCGCTCCGCCTATGCTAACCCTCGAAATTTAGCTGCTGGTTCCATTCGCCAGTTAGATCCCAAATTAGCTGCTTCCAGGCCCCTTAAATTTTTAGCCTATAGCATTGTATCCAATATGGGTCAAAAGAAACATTCTGAAGAGCATCAACTTCTGCCTGTTTTAGGATTTAAAGCTGATTCTGGAAAAGTTTGTAAAAATCTATCAGATACAGTAGATTTTTGGCGAGATATTGCTAAAAAAAGAGAGACTTTACCTTTTCAGATTGATGGAGTAGTAATAACTGTAAATGATAACTCTCTTTTCCAGAAATTAGGAGTGGCTGGTAAGAGTCCCCGGGGAATTAGGGCTTTTAAATTCTCGCCCGAACAAGCCACCACCAAAGTTTTAGATATAAAAGTTCAAGTTGGCCGAACGGGAGCAATAACCCCAATTGCTTATTTAGAGCCGGTTCAGGTCGGCGGAGTAACTATTACCCGAGCCACTTTACACAATGAAGATGAAATCAAAAAGATAGGAGTTAAGATTGCAGATACCGTAATTGTTGAGAGGGCTGGCGATGTAATTCCAGCCGTAGCTAAAGTTCTGCCAGAATTAAGAACTGGCAAAGAGAAAGATTTTCATTTTCCCAAAACTTGTCCCATTTGCTTAACTCGGTTAAGCAAGCCGGAGGCAGAGGCGATTTGGCGGTGCACAAACTCAAATTGCCCGGCTAGAAAAAGAGAAAACTTACATTATTTTGCTTCCAAAAAAGCCTTTGATATTGAAGGACTAGGCCCAAAAATTATTGACAAACTAGTTGATGAGAATTTAATTTCTCAGGCTGCTGACCTTTTTGAGTTAAAAGAAGGAGATTTAATTCCCTTGGAAAGATTTGCTGCAAAATCCAGCAAAAATCTGATAGAAGCTATTGAAAAAAGTAAAAAAATTCCCTTAGCTCGCTTCATTTATGCTTTGGCAATTCGTCATGTTGGCGAAGAAACCGCAATTGCCATATCAAATTACTTTGGCAGTTTTGATGAATTAAAAAAAGCTTCCAAGGCTGATCTGGAAAAAATTCCTGATGTTGGCGGTAAAGTTTCAGAAAGTATTTATAACTGGTTTCAATCTAATCAACATCGTAAGTTGATTAAAGATTTGCTAAAGGCTGGAGTAAAAATTCTCCCGCCAGAAAAAATAGGTAAGAAATTAGAAGGGAAAACCTTTGTTTTGACTGGCAGCTTGGAAGCTATAACCAGATCGGAAGCTGAAAAAAGAATACGCCTGCTTGACGGCCATCCTTCAGGCTCTGTTTCCAGGCAGACAGATTACCTTGTTTTGGGAAAGGATCCCAGCTCCAAATTAGAAAAAGCTAAAAAACTCGGAGTAAGAATTATAACCGAGAAAGAATTCCTTGAAATGATTAAATAAGATATGGTTATTGCTACTCATTTAAGAAGATTAGATTGGATTTTAATTATTACTGTTTTTTTAATAGTTGCTATTGGATTATTATCTATTTATAGTTCTTCTCTTGGTAGAGAAGACTTCTCAAATTTTAAAAAGCAGACCCTTTTTTTTGTTATTGGAATTTGTTTAATGTTTTTTTTGAGTTTTTTTGACTGGAGGGTATTTCGGGAGAATTCTCATTTAATTTTGATTCTTTATTTCCTCTGCCTAATGGGTCTGGCTGGCCTATTTTTTTTCGCCCCAGAAATCAGAGGAGTAAAAAGTTGGTACAGAATAGGAGCTTTTTCTCTGGACCCGGTTGAGTTTACTAAAATTGTCTTAATAATTTTACTAGCTAAATATTTTTCAATGCGTCATGTTGAGATGCACAGATTTAATAACATTCTTCTTTCTGGCTTTTATATTTTATTGCCCTCGGCCTTAATTTTTTTTCAACCAGATTTAGGTTCGGTTTTAATTTTGATTATGCTCTGGATTGGGATATTGATTGTTTCTGGAATAAAGCTTCGCCACTTTTTGATTTTGTTTTTTTGCGGAATTTTAATCTTAACCCTTAGCTGGAGCTTTTTGTTAAAAGATTATCAAAAAGAGAGAATTGTCAGTTTTGTTACCCCGACTGATCCTTTGGGGATTAGCTGGAACCAAAACCAGGCAAAGATTGCTATTGGTTCAGGAGGCGTCCTTGGTCAAGGTATCGGATCTGGCTCCCAGACTCAATACGGATTTTTACCTGAACCTCAGACTGACTTTATCTTTTCAGCTATTGCTGAAGAGATGGGGCTAATGGGAGTTTCAGTTTTATTACTTCTCTTTCTGGTTTTAATCTGGCGAATTTTTAAGATTGCTATAGCCAGTCAGAGCAATTTCCCCCGACTTTTCACTATCGGCTTCTCAATCATCTTAATTTCTCAAATTTTTATCCATATCGGTATGAACTTAGGTATCCTACCGATAATAGGCATCTCTTTGCCCCTAGTTAGTTATGGAGGTAGCGGTTTGATCGTCGTTCTAGCTGGTTTAGGGATTTTGCAAAGTATAAAAATCAGCCAATAATTATAGGAATTAATTTAGCTTTTGGATAGCCGATACTTATCCACAATTGAATTCTTGACAGGATTTTTTGTTTAAGAGAAAATAAGATAATCCCTGAATAATATCGGATGCTAGAAATTGTAAATAAAGTTTATTTTAAAAACTAAAAAAAGAAGGCCCCATAGAGCCTTTCCCAACTCGGTCGAAAACAAGAGGGCGATTTTCTATTGAGCCTTCTTCATAGATTTTAAAGATTTTAGATTATTTGTCAAGCCTCGTAGAGAAATCTCGAAAGCTGCGGAGCGACAAAAATAATAGAATTATTCGAAATTCTTCTACGGGACAAGTTTTTAATTCACAAGAAATCCACAATGGAGGGAGAAAATAATAATTACTTATCACTTCAAGAGGCAACAAAACACTGTAAACACTCACAGGAGTATTTATCATTGAGAGCGCGGCAAGGAAAACTGAAAGCGGTAAAGTTTGGCAGAAACTGGGTAACTAGAAAAGAATGGTTAGAAGAATACTTAGAAAAGGTTGAAGAATATAACAACAATTTTAAAATCAAAAAACTGGTTGAAAGAAAAGTTATAGTACCACCAGAAAATTTACCAATCGAAAGAAAACCTCAAGGATTGGCGATAAAACCAGCGTTTGCAATAGCTATGGTTTTTGTTTTGCTGGCCGCTGGGATTACTTTTGGGAAAGAAAGCTTTCAAAATGTTTTTGATGATACCACTTCCCTAGTTAAAGGATTTAATGAGAATTTCAATAGGGGGGTGGTAAATTTGGCAGGAAATGTTTCTCCAAATGTTTCTTCAGGTGTATATTTTACCAGTATTGCCGGCGATATTATTGCTGAAGAAACAGCAAGGTCAGTTAAAGAAAGTTTTGTCAATGTTGGTTACCAAGTAGCTGAAATTAGTGGAGTTAGTTTGGAAAACTTTACAGGCTATACCCAATGGCTTTTTGGTCAAATTGCCGAGATTAAAGAAAAATATACTATTGCTAATAATTTCGTTGAGGAAAAATTAGGAGCATTTGCTCAAAATTTAGTAAAGGGTTATAACCACAGATGATGTTACAGATATGACATTTTCAGCTAATTCTGCTTTTTTGATTGATAAATGGAGTGTTAACAGTTGGATGAAAGGTCTCATTGACGAAGTGAGGATCTACAATGATTAGACATTAGTGCTTAGGCATTAGACATTTAAATAAAACCATGTTTATTATTTTTATATCAGCTTTCGCAGGGGGTTTCATCAGGGGTTTGGTCGGTTTTATCAAGCACCAGTATTCGTATAAGAATGTGCCTTTTAAGCCAGGCTATTTTATTGGGATGATGTTTGCTTCGGGAATTATTGGGCTTTTGGCAGTGGTAGCTATTAAAGGAATTGGTTTTACTTTTGCTGATGCTTTTAGTCCTGCTTTAGCTTTCATCATTGGCTACGCCGGCGGCGACTTCGTTGAAAATATATACAAGATTATCATAAAGCGCTCGTCGTTTTATAAGTGAAAAGAATACGGAATATCGAATATAGAATATGGAATGGGAATACAGAATAATAGAATGTAGAATTCTAAATTCTCGATTCAAGATTTTCATTCTACATTCTTTATAAAGGCTATGAAGATGTTTAATGTTTTGCTAGACATATTGCTGTCTAGGGAATGTATTGGCTGCGGCAGAGAGGGAAGGTATATTTGTGGCAAGTGCGAATTGTTTCTCAGCGAGGCGCCTTTATCAAAAGAAGTAATGAGCGTCTGGGAATATGAGGGGTTGATGGAGAAATTGATTCGGAAAATTAAATACGATGGAATGTACGATATTATTAACGAGCTCGTTGAAAAAGCTTTTGAGAAAATAACTTTGGAACTACCAGAAAATACATATATTACTTATGTGCCAATGTGTAAAAAGAGAGAAAGGGAAAGAGGTTTTAATCAGGCAGAATTGATTGCTAAAGAAATTGGCAAGATGACCAATCGGGAAGTAGTACCTTTGTTAACGAAAACAAAAGATAATAGGTCGCAAGTTGGTTTGGACCCAACAGAAAGAGTAGAAAACGTCAAAGATGTTTTTCAATGGAGGGAAAAGACTATTTGTCCTGTTAAAGTAGTAATAGTCGATGATTTCTGGATTAGCGGAGCAACGATGAAAGAGTGTAGCAAAGTGTTAAAAAGGGCTGGTGCCAAAGAAGTATGGGGATTTACCTTGGCCCGCATTGTATAATAAAATTAAGTTAAGTAAATATAGAGAATATGGCCAGAAAGGTCTGGCAAGGATCGTATCGAATAGACGCTGTTTGTATAGTTTTGAGGACGGACAACAGCCTGGAGCGTCTAGACCACTATGAGAGCATTGTTTAAAAATGTATTAAAAAGTTGTATAATAAGTAATTAGCAACTAATGGCTTAATTGGATTGATATTGACAAGTTTTAGAGGATAGTTTACAATTAAGTTTACTTATTCTTTTTTAAATTAGTTTTAGTATTTTAATACTATTTTGTTTTTGGCTTCCTTTTTCTAAAAACTTAAAATTAATTTTACCCTAAAATCCTTATATTTGGGGGATTTTTTATGTTATCTACGGCGACAAAAATAAAGAACTTCGCCAAGGCAAAGGTTTCTCTTCCTCTGCCTTATTTGCTTTCAATCCAGAAAGAAAACTGGCGGTTGTTTTGGCAAAGAGACCTCAAAGAATTGTTTTCTGAAGTCTCTCCAATTAGAGACTATACTGGCAAGGAGCTTGAACTCTGGTTCTTAGATTACAAATTAGATGAGTCCAAATATAAGACTGATTTGGAAGCAAAGCTGAACAATGATTCATATGAGGGAGCTTTAAGGGTAAAAACAAAGTTAGTTAATCTCAAAACCAAAGAAATCAAAGAACAGGAAGTTTTCTTAACTGATTTCCCCTTGATGACCGAGAGGGGAACTTTTGTTGTTAATGGAGTAGAAAGAGTGACCATCTCCCAGTTAATTCGTTCACCCGGAGCATTTTTTACCGTTCAGAGGGCGGGCGGTAGAAATTGTTTTGGGGCAAAGATTATTCCTAACCGGGGAGCTTGGCTTGAGATTGAGACCGAGGCTTCAGGTTCCATCGGGGTAAAAATTGACCGAAGAAGAAAAGTAGCAGCTACCACTCTCTTGAGAGTTTTCGGCCTTAAAGACGACAAATCCATCAAAGAGATTTTTCAAGATGTAGACAGAGGCGAAGAGATTAAATATATTGAAGAAACTTTAAAGAAGGATACGGCTAAAAATCAGGCTGAGGCTTTTGTTGAAGTTTATCAAAGATTGAGACCAGGG
>SDBU01007135.1_pt1 | contig 12947 bp, 12 predicted proteins | sample 2277071 | NCBI WGS metagenome assembly SDBU01 (sample SAMN10397929, study PRJNA504765) | marine sediment metagenome | isolation source: marine sediment core GS08_GC12, 126 cmbsf | place: Arctic Ocean: Gakkel Ridge, Loki's castle | collected 2008 | reverse complement strand
GGCAATATAATACAGCTTTACCGGCTGCGGCAAATTATGCAAGCCATGCTCCAGGTAGGCTCGACATACTGGCGCCGTGCCCTCTGGTCTCAGGGTTATTTTATTCCCCCCCCTGTCTTCAAAGGTATACATCTCCTTTTCTACGATGTCTGTTCCTTCTCCCACAGTGCGGAGGAAAAGACCGGCATCCTCAAAGGCGGGGGCATCGATACGCTGGTAGCCATAGAGCTGGCAGATACTGCTTGCTTTTTGCTCCAGATAGCGCCAATAAGGTTGCTCTTGGGGCAGAATGTCTGAGGTTCCGCGCGGTGCTCGATACAACCTGCTTTCTCCCTTTTTAAGCTAGAATACAGTATTACCACTGAATTTGTAAAGGGAGATTGTTTGGCGACCCACTCCCCTGTCCCCCTTTCCTTAGCAAGGGAAGGGGGAGTGTAGGCAAGATTGGTAAAGACGGGGCTAGATTTTGCGCCAGTAGCCCTGTTGCGCTATACTTGAGGTATGAGTTTCAGTGAGCTCATAGATAAGGCTCAGGAGTATCTGTCGCCAAAGAAGATAGCTTTGGTGGAAAGGGCTTACCATTTTGCCGAAGAGGCACATCAGGGGCAGGTGCGTAAATCAGGTGAACCCTATCTCAGTCACCCATTACAGGTGGCCTTTATCCTGGCTGAACTTCAGCTCGATGCCAGCTCTCTAGCTGCGGCCTTGCTACATGATATTCCTGAGAATTGCGGGATGCCTATTTCGGAAATTGAAGCCGCGTTTGGTTTGGAGGTAGCCAGGCTGGTTGACGGCACTACCAAGTTGGACAAGCTTTCCTTACAACTGCCCGAAGAAGCAGCGCCCCGAGAATCGCAGGCGGACAACCTGAGGAAGCTGCTGGTGGCTATGGCTGAGGACCTCCGTGTGGTGTTTATCAAGCTGGCTGACCGACTGCACAATATGCGCACCTTGGATGCCCTGTCACCGGAGAAACAGCGCAGAATTGCTCAGGAGACGCTGGAGATATATGCTCCCTTAGCCCACCGCCTGGGTATATGGGAGCTGAAGTGGCAGCTGGAAGATTTATCCTTTCGCTATCTGGAACCGGATAAATATCGCCATATTGCTGACCTGGTTGCTGCCCGGCTCTCTCAGCGTGAGAGCTTCGTCGCCTGGGTAATTCAGACTCTGGGGGGTGAGCTTGACAAGGTGGCTCTAAAAGCCGAAGTATTGGGCAGACCCAAGCATATCTACAGTATATATCAGAAAATGGAGAAATATTCTGCCCTGGGGAAAGCCTTTGAGAGAATACATGACCTTCTTGCCCTGCGGGTATTGGTTGATACTATGCCCGATTGTTATAGTGCCTTAGGCGTTATCCATAGTTTGTGGCACCCTTTGCCTGACGAATTTGATGACTTTATTGCTAGCCCCAAAACAAATGGGTACCAGTCTTTACATACCTCTGTGATGTGCCGCAGTGCCCCGCTGGAGATACAGATTCGCACTCATGAAATGCATCATACCGCTGAATATGGGGTGGCGGCTCACTGGCGCTATAAAGAGGGGAAAAAGAAGGATATACATTTTGAAGATAGAATAGCCTGGTTGCGCCAATTAATTGAGTGGCACCGGGAGTTCAGCGGGGCTGAAGAGTTCTTGGAATCGGTGAAAACCGATATCTTCATTGACCAGGTTTTTGTTTTCACCCCTAGAGGAGAGATAAAAGACCTGCCCAAGGGTTCTACTGCCCTTGATTTTGCTTATCGGGTTCACACTGAGCTTGGACACCACTGTGTCGGAGCTAAGGTGAATGGTAGGCTGGTGCCGCTCAGTTATCAGCTTAGTAATGGTGATGTGGTTGAAATCATGTCAACCAAAGGGGATAAGGGACCGAGTCGGGATTGGCTGAGTCCCCACCTGGGTTATATCAAAACATCCCATGCACGGGAAAAGATTCGGCAGTGGTTTAAGAAGCGGGAAAGGACAGAAAATATTGAGCGTGGTCGGGAGCTTCTGGAGAAGGAGCTGAGGCGTCTGGGTATAAGGCTCAGTGAGCGGGAGGAGCTGGCCAAGCTGTTCAAATATGATAGCCTGGAAGACTTTCTAATGGCTATTGGTTACGGTGGTATTACTACTCATCAGATTGCCTCGAAGCTGGCTGCCCAGCAAGGGCCACCGAAAGCAGTCACTGAAGTTACGCCACCTAAACAGCCAGTATCAGATATTAAGGTTTTGGGTGTTGGAGACATGCTTACCCATTTGGCTAGTTGCTGCCATCCGCTGCCTGGTGATAAGATTATTGGTTACATTACTCGTAGCCGGGGTGTGTCCATTCACCGTCAGGATTGTTACAGTGTAATTCGTGAAGGCGAGAAGGAGAGATTGGTTTCGGTGGAGTGGGGGACGAGCGTTTCTTTATATCCGGTCAACATTCAGGTTGAAGCCTGGGACAGGGTAGGGCTGATGCGTGATATTACCACTATTGTAGCTGAGGAAAAGGTTAATATCATGGCATTAAGTTCTTCCCATCACGATGACCATACTGTTACCATGTATTTTACAATAGAGACAAGGGGCTTACCTCAGCTATCACGGCTCTTGTCAAGAATTGAGGGAGTTCGCGGGGTGATAAGTGTTTCCAGATTGGGGGATGGACAACTACGAAAGCTAGTCTCTCAACTTGGGCAGTCTAAATAAAACCGGGAGGTAGATATTGCCGCATAGTAAATCAGTTCAAAAACAGGTGCGCACCAGTGAAAGAAGGCAGCTCAGAGGTAAGTCTATTCGTAGCCAGTGTAAGACTAACATAATCAAAGCAGAAAGGCTTATCTTTTCCGGCGAGCTTGAGTCAGGTCGGGAAGCGATAATGGTTGCTATCAGCTCTTTAGATAAGGCGGCTGAGAAGGGGATTATCCATCCCAATAATGCTGCCCGACGTAAAGCCCGACTGGTGAAAAAGCTAAATGAGGCTCAGGCTTCGCCCGCGGGCGAAGCCTCGACTGATTAATCGATATCCAGTCTGGGGTATTGACAAAAAGGTTAATTCAGTATAAGGTTTTAATAGAACTAATGTTCTTCTCAGCCCGGGTTAGTTTTATGAGGTGAGCGGTGAAGGTGCTGTCACTTAAGCAGCAGAATATTATCGATTTTATTCGCCATTTTCTGGCGGATAGACGCTATCCACCTGCTATTAGAGATATCATGACCGGGTGTGGCATCAGCTCAACATCGGTCGTGGATTATAACCTAGACATTTTAGAGGAGAGGGGATATATTCGCCGCCATCGCGAGGTATCGCGAGGTATTGAATTACTTGTCCCGTCTCCTGCCCTGGGTGATGGACTTCAAGTACCTGTTATTGGTTACATAGCGGCTGGTGAGCCGATACCAGTGCCCACTCCTGATACCTGGGATGTTACCGCTGCCTCAGAAACTCTGGAAGTGACTGCGGACTTGACCCGAGGCAAAGAGGGGGTTTATGCTTTGCAGGTGAGGGGCTCGTCAATGGTGGATGCCTTGATTAGTGATGGTGACATTGTATTGATGGAGTATGTGAATGTGGTGGAGAACGGGGAGATGGCAGCCATATGGCTTAAAGCTGAAAAAGAGGCAACCCTCAAGAAAGTTTACGCTGAGCCGGGTCGCATCCGACTCCAGCCGGCAAATAACCAAATGCAGCCGATATATGCTGAGCCAGACAATGTTGAGATTCAAGGCAGGGTTATTGCTGTAATCAGAAAGCTGGTTTGATTTGTACGGCGAATGAGTATAGATTGATGGATAGTTTAACCTGCCATCATATGAATGAGTGATGAAGAGGAGCTTATATTGTTAGCTCAGTTTCAAACGGTAGGCCATGACCTTTTTACTCGGGAGCTCGTCTCTTCCCATAGCGGGAGTCTGAGTATTAGGTTGGGAGACCGTATGATTATTACCCGCCGAGGCAGCAAGCTTGGCGGCTTGCAGGAAAATGATTTGATAGAGACCGGGATAAATAAAAATGACCGGTCTACGCCACTGGCCTCAATTGAATTACCCGTCCACCGCGCTATTTATCGGGAAACACCAGCGTTAGCCATTGTTCATGCCCATCCCCCTCATGCTGTTGCTCTATCACTGGCTGAGACCGAGATTACGCCCAATGATACCGAAGGTTTGTCCATAGCAGAGCGGGTTCCGGTCCTTGGTTGGCATATGGAAGTTAAACCCGGGGGGATGGCTGACATGATTGCTCAGGCATTAAAACAATACCGCATTGTTATGGTTTATGGTCACGGTAGTTTCGCCATTGGTCAGTTACTTGAGGAAGCTCATAGCTGCACTACCATGTTGGAGGAAAGCTGCCGAGTCAACTGTCTACTGAAGTCACTGAAGGTAAGCCCCCCCAAAGAATAGCTTACGTTTCCCCTTTCTGCTTTCGCTGCCATTGACTAAAGATAAGCTCCTTTTTGTGCTCAGTTTTAACCCAGGCAGCTCGGGCTGTCGGCAGACACTTTAGTCCTATAATTAAGGGCAAAAGCATGGCAAAGGTAACCAGTAGCCCTGATTTTTCCAGTGACCAAACGGATATAGGCACGGAAATAAGACCGATAGCTAGAGATAGAGCAATGTTCCGGGTGATTATTATGGGTATCAAAACCGCGGCGAACAGGTAGCCAATGACTATCGCTATAATACCATTGATTATCATTCGGCCCCGTTAAGGATTTTATTTATAGGCGGGGGTGCACCAATCAAGGTATTTGGGGTTGTTGCCTCGGATTACCTCGGCATAGAGTTGCTGTAATTTCCCGGTTATCTCCCCAATTTCACCGTTGCCTATCTGGCGGTGGTCTATTTCAGCGATTGGGGTTATATGGGCCGCGGTGCCGGTAAAGAAGCATTCTTGGGCAAGATAGAGTTCGCTACGGTCAACTGGTCTCTCTATGGTTTCTATGCCCAGTTCGTTTTGTGCCAGCTTTATTACCGTATCGCGAGTAATGCCTATCAGGATATTGTTATAAATGGCCGGTGTGACTAACTTATTATCAATAACCAGAAAAATATTCTCGCCAGTCCCCTCAGAGACATGACCATCCGGAGTAAGCATGATTGCCTCATCAAAGCCATTCTCAACGACTTCCGTTTTAGCCAGGGCATTATTTATATAAATGCCAGTGGACTTGACCTGAGGTGGATTCACATTATCATCAGGACGCCGCCAGGAGGAAACAGCACATCTGGCTTTATCTACATCCAGGTATGGCCCCCAGGGGATAGCAAAGACCAGGAAATCACTATCCAGGTCATGGAGGCGGACGCCGAGAGACTCAGAGCTCTTATAGGCTAAAGGACGGATATATATATCTTCCTGAAAACCGCACCTTTCCACCATCTCCACCGTTATCCGGCACAGCTCATCAATGGTATAGGGCAGGCCAATCTTCAACACCCGGCAGCCATTATACAGTCGCTCATAGTGCTCTCTAAGGCGAAAGATGTAAATCTGCTTTTGCTGGCTGTTCCAGTTACCCCTGATACCCTCAAAAATGGCAGTGCCATAGTGCAGGCAATGGGTCATAATCCCTATCTTGGCTTCAGATAGAGGGATGAACTGCTTGCGGAAATAGGCATATGATGTCATTTTGAGAATCCCCCTTTCTTAACAAAGGCTAATTATAGCCATAAGCTGGGCAGAAAACAAGTGGTTTATCCTGAGCTGAGACTGGTGCCGCAATCGGAACAGAATTTATTGCCAGGAAGGTTGACGTGAGAGCAAGCTCTGCAGGTTAATTGTCTATCTACTTGGTTCTGCCCCAAATACAGTTTGACGTGAGGCCATGGGATTTCTATCCCTTCCTCATCAAAGACCTTCTTAATTCTTCTCCTCAGTTCACCCATAACATCCCACTGTTTAATAGGTTGAGTTTCACCTACTACTTTGATAATAATTCCCGAATCTCCGAAAGCATCGACGCGCAGAAGCCAGGGTGTTTTTGAGATTAAGAATGGACCCCAGTCGGCATCCTCAGCCAGCTCTTCCCAGGTTTTCCTTATTATTGACATTACCTTATCAAGGTCTTCTTTATAGGCCACACTGATATTGAGGTGAGCCCTGGACCACATCTTGGTAAAGTTACTGGCCACTTTGATTTCGCTGTTGGGAACAACATGGAGGATGCCATCCAGGTCTCTGAGCAGGGTCCTCCTGAGGTTAAGCCCTTCCACCCCGCCGGCTACATCAGCAATTCGGACAACATCACCTACATTATACTGGTCCTCAACCATGATAAAGAAGCCAGCAAGTACGTCCTTTATCAGGCCCTGAGCGCCAAAGCCAATAGCAATGCCGACGACTCCTGCCCCGGCTAGAAGGGGGGTGATATCTATCCCCACCTCGGAAAGGAGCATAAATATGGCAGCTATAAGGATAACTAGCCCGATAATGTGGGTGAGGGCGCTGCTTAATGTGTTTGACCTCTTGCCTAACTCCGCCTTGGCACGACGCCCCTTGCCTCTCTCTGTGAGGGCTCTCTCCATTATTCGGGGCATCGCTGCCTTGGCTATTATGTAGGCTAGGTATGGAAGTAGAGCGATGATTAAAATACGAATGCCATGCTGAAGAAGCCAGCCTCCTACTGCCTCCAGAGTGGGTGTGATATCTACGCCATATTGTGAGATGATAACCCCAGCTACAGCCAGGGCTAGAATCACTCCTCCGATGCTGATGATGACCCAGGTAGTTATTCTCCGGACGCCTTTCAATTGCTCTTGCCACTGCTTGGGGATGACTTTTTCCATCACTTGACGCGCCCAACGTCGGAGAAGATAGAAGAGGACCAGTCCCACCATCACGGCAATTACTATCCAAATCCCGTTAGTAATGAACCATTGCCACATAACTAACCGCCCTCCCTACTAGTGAACTTGATATATTATACCATTTAACGCCAATTTAGCTTGCCCCTATCTCGATAAACTTGGGGCGTGTTGAGGGTGTAGCCTTCTCCAGTGGCGAAGAAGATATCCTTTAGCAGGCCGTATTTCTTGCTGATGCGGTCAATGGCTCTCCATTTAAGACCCCCAGATGCTTGCCCTTTTCAACCACCAATTTGCCATTTACCAGAACCCACTCTAAGCCAACCGGATACTGCTTTGGTTCGGTCACGGTGGCTCTATCAGCCACTCTCTCCGGGTCAAATATGACGATATCAGCTTTCATACCGTCCTGTAAAATACCTCTATCCGACAACCCATATCTTCGAGCAGGAAGGAAGGTCATTTTGTTTATTGCTTTCTCCAGGGTTAATACCTTCTCTTCCCTGACCAGCCACCTGATAACCTTGGGGAATGCCCCATAAACCCTCGGATTCGGCATGTCGCCCATCAGTATCGCATCGGAGCAGACCATACATGCCGGGTGCTGCATGATGACCTTGATATCCCTTTCGTCGCCCAGATGAGAATTGTGGTTAACTTGCAGATTCTCATCAATCAATAGGTCGCACACGGTGTCCATAATGTCTTTGCCGAATTTATCAGCTATCTCCTGGATAGTTAGACCTTCACACCATTTGTTTTTTTGGCTAGCCACACCGGCGATATAATGTCTGCGGTTCCAGTCCTCCCCATCACCCCAGATGGCACGGTTATCTTCTTTCATCCTGGCGCGCTCAGCCTTAGACTTCAGCCTTTCCAGCAGAGCATAGGGACCACCCTGGTGCGCCCATAAGGGAATAAGGAGGTCAAGAGGGCTGGAGCCATATTCATAGGGATAAGAGTCAAAGGCAATATCGACACCACTCTGGCGTGCCTCGTCAATGATTTGCAGTAGCTTGTCTGGTTGCCCGTGTGTCTCAAGACTACAGAAGAAATGTGAAATGTTTACCGCCACTCCACTCCGCCTCCCAATCTCCACCGCCTCTCTAAAGCCGTCAAAAACGCCATCACCTTTACCATAGCGCACATGAGTTGCGTAGACGCCTCCCAACTCGGCTACAACCCGGCACAGTTCTACTAGCTCATCGGTATCAGCCCAGACACTGGGAGGATAGCTTAAGCCGCTGGAAAGACCTAAGGCGCCCTCTTCCATCGACTTTCTTACCACAGCCTGCATCTGTTTTATTTCGTCCTTGGTGGCCGCCCGGCTATCCCATCCCACTACCTCCGCCCTGATGGCTCCATTGGGGACTAGGAATCCGATGTTTACCGAGGTCTTGTGATAGAAGCATCTCAGGTATTCCGCTACTGAACTCCACTCTGTATCCAGCTTCGGATTTCCACTGGCGGCTGACCAATATAGCTTCATCATTTCCAGCATAGTTTTGGAAAGAGGAGCATACCCCATTCCGTCGAGGCCGATGAGTTCCGTGGTTATCCCCTGCATTATCTTGGCTTCGTGAAGAGGATTAGACAGTGCCAGGAGGTCAGAGTGAGTGTGGGTGTCGATAAATCCTGGGGAGACTACATATCCAGAAGCATCGAGCACTTTCGCCGCCTGAACCGCTGATGTGTCGCTTCTCAGTATCCTGATGCGGTCCCCGTTGATGCCAACCGCCCCGTGGAACCAGGGGTTTCCCGTCCCATCAACAATTCGTCCTCCGTTAATAAGGATATCAAACATTTTTCTCCCCTGACTTTTCAGAATGGTCTGGGTTAGAAGGCAGCTACGGGTATAAGAGCTCCGCAGGGTTAACCTTGACCATTTTTTCGACATCCCGGTCAGGGATATCACGGGTTAGCATTCCCGTTACGAAATGCCTGAACGCCACGACCGGTGGGAAAGCGTCGTAGATACCGTTATCTGAAGCCGCGATAATTCTATCAGGCCCCACCACCTTGTAGGCTTCCATGAAAATATCCCAGGAGAAGCAGATGGCGGGCTGGAAAGTGCCGCAGGTAAGCTCTATGTAGGCGCCCTTGTCAGCAGCTATCTTCATTTGCGCTACAGTCATTAAGGAGGAATAATGGTTGGGATGAATCACATTCATCCTTTTGACGCCGATTTTCTTGGCTTCATCAATAAGGCGGAATACATCCTTGACGCTGAGACAGCTCATACTTAATACCAGGTCACCCTCTGCTATTAGGGCCAGAATTTCTTTCATCTCAGTTATGACCTGGTCATTCTCATCAAGGATATCGATACCTCCTGGTATACCGAGAATTTGATGATAGTGGCTGGAGTCAACATTCGGTGGCCAGACAACCCTGCCACCAAGCCTGGCGTTAACCACTACCGCTTCAGGGTTAAGGCCACCGACACAATAATTCAGAACTACCCCGCCGAAGACATCGAGCCGTCCCCTGCCATGTTCATCGGCCCATTGATTAACTACCTTTTGAACCAGGGGGGCTGTTGCTGCCGTGGAAACATGATGAGACTTAAAAAGAATCCCCCTCATTCCCGCCTGGCAAGCTTCGATGGCTAAGTCTATCTGGTCTCCAATACGGGTCTCGAACGGGTCCGGTCCAGGGTGGATATGAATGTCCATTGAGCCGTCAATAAGTTTTTCTACCCGCTCGATTTCAAAGAGGGGCATTCCCTTGAGGCGGGAGGCACCTTCAGGCATTACTCCGGCTATTTCGCTGCTGGACCGTTGTTTACGTACTTCTTGTAATACTTCTTCTTCCAGGGAAGGTTCGTAGATTTCTTCTTTCATTGGGGCAACTCTATCATATTTGTGAGCGACACGGACATAATAAGTCATTATTCAGGGTCTGTCAAAGGGGGTGTAGCCTTCCCCGCTCGAGGGGGAGATGTCCTTTAGCAGTAGCGTTCTGCCCGTTTGTATGGCGGTGAAGCCGTATTTGTTGCGGATGCGGTCAATAGCGCTATTTAGTTGCTCCAGCCTCTGGACTGATGAGTCCAGCATGTCCAGCTGTCTGCCCGGCTCAGTCAGGTGTGATACCCCGATGCCAATGAGACGGACCGGGCGCTTTCCCCGGACTAAGGCTCTGTTTAGCAGCTTGATACCGGTGTCAAAGATAATCTGGTCACTGTTGCTGGTTTGACTCAGGGTGTGGCGGCGGGTAATGGTGGTGAAATCGGAGTATCTGAGCTTCAGGGTTACGCACCGGGCTTGCTTATCTTGCTGACGCAGCTTACCGCCAACCCGCTCGCTGAGATAGCGGAGTGTTGCCTCAAGCTGGGAGCGGTCTTGGATATCTTTAGCGAAAGTCGTCTCGCGGCTTATGGACTTGGCCGCACCCGGGGGCTCTACCTTTCTACCATCAATGCCACTGGCATAGCGATACAGAATTTCACCTGACGCACCTAAATGGCTTTTAAGGGCACTTAACGGCATAGTAGATAGTTTGCCTATAGTGGTAACGCCTAAGCTCTTTAATATGCGCTCCGTCTTTTTGCCTATTCCGGGCAATTTAGCTATAGGTAACGGTGCCAGGAAGGAGCGCTCATCCCCGCTGGCTACCTCAAGTAATCCATCTGGCTTGGATAGTTCTGAGGCAACCTTGGCCACTACCTTGCCGCCAGCGATACCCACCGAGGCACAAAGCTCTAGTTCCTCCTTAATCCGCTTTCTTATCGCTTGAGCCATCTGGTGAACGGAGCCATAGATAGATTCAAAGCCGGTTACATCCATATAGGCTTCATCCAGGCTCACTGGTTCGAGATAGGGTGAGAAATCAGCCAGGATAGCCATGAACCTCTGTGAAGCATCCCGATATTTGGAGAAGTTGCCCTCGACAAAGATAGCTTGAGGGCAAAGGCGACTGGCAGTAGCGAGCGGCATTCCCGAATGTAAACCAAAGACGCGGGCTTCATATGAGGCGGCGGCAACTACGCCTCGTCGGTCAGGTCTGCCGCCGACTACTACCGGCTTACCTTTAAGTTCGGGATTTTCTGCCTGCTCCACGGAGACGAAGAAGGCATCAAGGTCAATATGCATTATCCGGCGAGCCATTACTCTCCTCGGGAAACAAAGGCTCTGACTCTGCGCTCAAAGACACTGCGCTCAAGGAGAACGCGGTGCTGACATTTAAGACACTTAATTCTGATATCAGCGCCGAGTCTGACTACCTGCCACTCATCGCTGCCACAGGGGTGCTTCTTCTTGAGCCGGACCACATCACCCAGCTTTATTTCCATAACCATCTTTATTATCTTAAAGAGCTAGGGCAGATAGGAGTTTATCTGGTCTCTTAGAGATGAAGCCGCCTGCCGTGCTGCCTGGGCAAAATCCTTTCCCCGTGAGGCATATATAATTTGCCGTGATGAATTGATGATTGCCTTCTCCCCGCGGGCATCAACCCCGTAACGGACTGCCGCGGCCAGGTCTCCCCCCTGGGCACCAATGCCCGGTATTAAAATGGGCATATCGGGGTGGCTGTTTCGTATTAGCCTTAGTTCCTCAGGATAGGTAGCCCCAACCACCAGCCCGATGTTGCCATGTTTATTCCACTGGCTAGCTTTTAGGGCGACTATTTCAAATAAGGGGCGGTAGCTTGTCTCCGATTCTTGGCATCGCAGAGCCTGGAAATCAACGGCGCCGGCATTTGATGTTCGGCACAGGATAAACACCCCTTTCTCTGAGTACTCTATGAAGGGCTCCACGGAATCAAAGCCGAGGTAAGGATTCACGGTGGTGGCGTCAAAGTTAAGGTTGGTGAAAATAGCTTTGGCATAAGCTTTAGCCGTATTGCCGATATCACCTCGCTTGGCGTCGCCTATTACCGGTATATCAGCCGGCATGCCGTCTACGGTGCGCTTCAGGGTGTCAAACCCCTCAGCCCCCGATACTTCATAGAAGGCGAAGTTGAGTTTGTAGGCGCATACCAGATCAGAGGTGGCCTCAATAATTGCCCTGTTGAATTCAAGGACACCTACCTTGTCAGGCATCAGCTCCGGGTCAGGGTCAAGCCCGACACAAAGCAGGCTCTTATTCTTTCGGGCGGCAGTTATTAGCTTTTCCAGGAAGTTCACTTCATCCCCCCGTGATAAGTTGATATTATCAGTCGCCTTGATAAGCGTCAAGTATTACCAGCCATCAGTTTTGAGATTGTTAGCAACTTATCCCCCTCTCCCTTGAAGGAGAGGGGGGATTAAGGGGGTGAGGTTAATAAACAATTTTACTAGGTTAATTGTTGGCTACCAATCAGCGGTGATATAATTGACTTTAGATATTTGGCAAGGAGATGGGGTTGTTGAGTGATTCCTACCAGCAGGCTTTAGATTATATCTGGGGTTTCGTTGACTACGAGACCATGCCCCGGCCGTATAGCGCTGCTAATTATGACCTGAGGCGAATGGAGGAGCTGTTAGTCCGATTGGGCGAGCCTCATTTAGCTGCCAGTTCGGTTCATATTGCCGGCACCAAGGGTAAGGGCAGCACGGCGGCTATGGTGGCTTCGGCTCTCACCGCGGCTGGTTATACCACCGGACTCTACACCTCACCCCATCTCAGTGACCCCCGAGAGCGTATCCGGATTAATGGCGAATTAATCACCGAAGAGGAGCTCATTGCTCTGGTAGAGAGGTTCAAACCTGAGATTGAGGCGGTAAGCCAGAAAGCTACCTATGGTCAGTTGACCACCTTTGAGGTATTAACCGCTCTGGGCTTCGCCTATTTTAAGCTAAAGGGGGCGGACTTCCAGGTGGTGGAGGTGGGATTGGGCGGCAGGCTTGATGCCACCAATCTAGTCCAGCCTGAGGTTTGCCTTATCACCTCTATTAGCCTTGACCACACCGAGGTCTTGGGCAACTCTTTGACTGCGCTGGCGGCAGAAAAGGCAGGTATTATCAAGCCCGGCAGCCCGGTAGTAACCTCTCCTCAGGGTGATGAGGTGGCTCGGGTAATAGAAGAGGCCTGTCTTAATTGCGGTGCCAGGCTCATTAGGGTCGGCAGAGATGTCGCCTGGCAGAGCCTTGGCTTTGATTCTAACCGGCAGTTACTTAAGGTGGAAGGAAGGCGGGATAGTTATGAATTATCGCTTCCCCTTCTCGGCTACTACCAGCTGGAGAA
>SDBU01007134.1_pt1 | contig 12948 bp, 12 predicted proteins | sample 2277071 | NCBI WGS metagenome assembly SDBU01 (sample SAMN10397929, study PRJNA504765) | marine sediment metagenome | isolation source: marine sediment core GS08_GC12, 126 cmbsf | place: Arctic Ocean: Gakkel Ridge, Loki's castle | collected 2008 | reverse complement strand
ATGAATTATTTCAAGATCACTGCTTATGCGACGGTGATCTTAGCTATATTCGCTTGCCTTAACTATTTTTTCCCAATTCAAAAAACGCTTATCGACAAAATAAAAGATGCACAAATAAAAGAGGTTATAAAGAAGGAAAGGAAGAATGTATCACTAACCCTTGATAAGGAAATCTATAAAGGTGAACGCAAGTGGCTTTTGGAGGCATTTAACGCTGCCACAAAAATCTCTGGATATAATGTCATGAATGAGAATTTGCACAAAGTCGTTGTAATGTCAATTGAAATAAACGACTTCAACATGGCTGTTATTGCAGCGAAAAAAATCAGCGGGTATACTTCCAAAAACAATTCCCTCATGGAAATTGTTAACGCATCAGTGAAAGATATTAATAATCTTGGATATGCTGTACTTGCTGCAGAAGAAATCTCTGGATATACAATTATGAACAAAGCATTGGAAATTATTGTGGATAGCGCTGTTAAATTTCATTCTCAAGATAAACAAGAGAAAGAGAAATCTAACAAGTCTCCCACTGGGAGACCAGAAGTAGAAGAAAAACCAGTGAAACCTAAGTAATCGTCTTATAACATTGGGCTGGACAAGGATGCGCGGAACAAAACGCAAGTATGTAAAATAAAGGCATAGCAAAAGCCGAAGCAGTCCTCAAAAAAGGGCCAACGCTTTTAATCTAGAGTCAGCAAATTTTTTTTCTAACACACGCCTGTTTTAAAATGGGGAATAGAGACGAATCTTTACCGTGCAGGATTTGGATTTTGAAGGTCTTTATTGCCATTCGGATTTGTGGTATAAATTTATTACAGATGGGAATGCCCCATAAAAAATAAAGGTGCCGACCATGAAAATAGAAGAATTTGAAAGATTGATTGAAGGGGGAACTGAGACTCAAAAACTCGACTTTAAAGAATCCTGTTCTTGGAATAAAAACAGTTTAGCCAAGGATATATTAGCTTTTTCCAACATTAGAGGAGGCGGTTACATCGTTATTGGCATACGAGAAATAGAAGGAGGAATTGAAAGACAAGGGATATCTAACAAACATTTGGCTACTTATAAATTAGAGACTATGCTTGACCAGTTGAGTGCCTATGCTGACCCTAGAATAGACATTGCGCTTGACCCAGTGGAAGACGCAAAAAATGAAAAAAAGTATTTAGTGATAATAATTAAGGAGTTTCATGATATACCTGTTATTTGTAAGAAAGGTGGCGAGAAAATTCATAAGGGTATAATTTACTACAGAAATACAGACAGGCGACCTGAGAGTGCGCCTGTATCCAACTCCACTGATATGAGAGATATTATTGAATTGGCTGCTGTAAAAATGAGGAAGAGACATAGGGAATTGGGTCTTACTCCTGAGAGTAAGGATAAGGAATTATTTGACAAAGAGTTAGAAGAACTAGAAAAAGAATAATGAGCAATATAATTAAAAAAATAAAATCAAGAGGTTACTGGAGGATAAATTTTCTTCCCTTTATTCATGAAGAAAGGCTCTCCCCATTGTCAAAATGTAAAGATATTGTTGAGAAAAATGTTGTTCAACTAAGAGGATGGGACTATCCACATTTTCCAAGAAGAAAAGATGACGATACAAGTTTAGACCCTGGAAATGATTACTATGAAGGTTGGGTAGATTGGCGCACTCATAAAGAATTATGGAGAATGTATCAGAGTGGGCAGTTTATCCATTATAGGGGTTTGAGGGAAGATTGGTATGATGAGGATACTTTTTTTTCTCCAGAACGGAAAATCCCGAAAATGGTCAATTTGGGAGTTTTGCAGACAATTTTTCAAATAACAGAAATTTATGAATTTCTTTTAGGCTTAATGAAAGAAGGTATTTACAGAGACGGATTGGAACTCTCAATTATTTTATGCAATACAAAAAATAGAATCTTATGGCTTGATAATCCTATGCGTGTTCCGTTTATGGAAGAAAAAAATACTATAGCACAAAATATTCCATTCAAAAAAGAATATTCTGAAATAGAGGTTATAGAAGATTCCAGTGAGTTGGCTATTGTAACAATTTTATACTTTTTTGAGAGATTCAACTGGATACCCTCAGAGGATTTGATTAGAAAAGACCAACAAGATTTTTTAAAAAGGAGAAGATAAAGAATCTATGCTTACTAAAAACCTCCTAATTTGTGGCGACAATTTAAAAGCTCTTGATGGTCTGAAGAAGCAAGGAATCGAAGCGCATTTAATTTACCTTGACCCTCCTTTCTTCAGTAATAAGTAATAAAGATGAAGCAAAGTTCGTGTATGGAATTATTCCCAAATCCTGGTGTGCTTCCTATCCATCCAGCACCAAACTCAGGAGAAAAAATAATAATTCATGTTGAAGGCACTCCTCCATACAAGGATATTCACTTTTCAATACGAAATCCGAAACATCCAAAATATAAATCCTTTTTAGATTTAAGAAATGCTGCGACAAAAGCAATGAAAAGTAGAAAATGGTATGATGGTCCAATTAAGATGAATATTACTTTTCACGCATCAAAATTAGAAAGGGGAATGATAGAATATTCTGGAGGAATATCAGACACGCTTGATGGTAGCCACGGAATGTCTTTTACATACCTGCCAATAGTTTACCAAGATGATTGTCAAATCGTTGAAGGTGAAACGAAATATATAGAATCCAAAAAAACGAAATACGTAGTGGAGATAATTTTTTTGCCTTCAGCTTGACAAGAGGTGCACACGAAGAGGTGGCAAGAGTAAAGGGAAAGAGCTTAGATATTAAGTTGGTCAGAGTGGAAGATTTGCTTTTGAGGAAAGTGAAGATTTAAAAAAGAGATAAAATGAATTTTTTAAATAACGTATTAAAGTTTTTGTTTTGGGGAGTATTTATTTTTGTCATTGTTTTGATTGTCTTTCTTATTTTTTTTAATGTTGTGCCTAATTTAAATGAAGATGTTATCAGAAGTGGAATCGTTGCTTTCTTTGGGGCTTTTTTTGCTTTTATCTTTGTGAAAATTTCTGAATGGTTTTCAATTATTAGGAAAAACAATGAAAATCACTTTAATGGTCTTGTAAAGATTGAGCGCCTTATTAATAGAGTTATTTCACGATTGGAAAAAAATATTCTAATTTTTCAAGATTACGTTGAAGCACTAAACTCTATGAACATGATAACGTGGAGTTCGCATCCAGTTCCTTTTTGCAACGAATTGGCCGACGACTTAAAAAATATAGATTTTATAAATGAATACTTTAGTTTTTCTTTAGATATAGAAACACTAAATAACGATTTTGTGACAATCGGAACTATGTATGATGAGGTTAAAGGTCTTTTCATAAATAAAACAATTAAACCTGAGACATACAAAAATAATGTTTCTTTTTGTGTGAATAAAATAGAAGGGATAGTTGAATTTATGAAAACCTATCAAGAGAATGCAATTAAATTGTTAGCCAAGACAAGGCTGTTATCAAAGGAAAGGAAGAATATAACTTTTTTATTTGGAGCTTTTCCAAAAAAACATTATATAAAGAAGTTTGATGAAGAAGTAGAAGAGGAACTAAAAGTTTTGAAAGAAGAAATTGAAGAAGTTAGAAAGAAGTCTCAAGAGGAAATAAACAGAATAAAGGGTGATTCTAAATTAAATTAAGAAGGGAAAATAAGAACTCCTAACAGGGAGGGAAGATATGCTTCTCGAATTTATTTTTTACTCCATAGCATTTTTCCCTATTATTACAAGAGGCATACTCTGTTTAAACTTTCCAAAAGAGATGAAAGATATTTTATCCAAAGAAGAGCTGGATAAAGAATCACATAGAACTCATATTCTAACATTGGCAGGCTTTAGCTTCTCTGGATTACTGGCAATAGTAGTTCTTGATGTTGCACTCCGTCAGGATTTTCACTTTGCAATTTATTATCTACTTATGAGTTTCTTAAGTTATCTTGTCGCACTAAATCTCCAAAGTTATAAAGCCAAACGATGGGAAGACCAGCTTGCTACTGCTTTTATGGATATAGCATCATTATGCTTAATCCTATCTGTTTTAAGCATTTTAAATTCGCAGGAATTCAGTCCTAACTTTGCTCGTGCTTTGAGTATTCTAGCAATTGCAATTTGGCTTATTGACCACTGGCTTCGGCTTAAATTTCAATGGAAATATTTAAAGGAAAAAGGAGAAAATAGGATGATTAAAATTAAGGACAGAGAAAAAGAACCAGAGAAAAAAGAATATGATTTTGATTATTGTTCCGAACATAACATAAGATATCCCAAAGGTTCAGAATGTCCGAAATGCGAAGAGGAAAGAAGAAGAAATGATTGATTTTGGTTCTAGTTAATTTGAAAGGATTAATATCTTTTGAGGCGAATGGAAGCCAAATACGCCAAAGCCCTCTGGTCTCCCGGTTATCGAAAAGACAGCAGAGCGTTATTTGCGCCTCGTTAAAATAGACGGATCGCACTAGGGGATTTTCTCAGCTGTAATTATGCAGAATGATTCTATCAGTTTAAATAAATCTATGTCAGCGAAAGGAGATGAAAATGGAAATAACGTGGATAGAGAAGGCTATGTTTATTGTCGTAGCACTATCTTTAGCTCAACCATGGCTTATTAAGCTTTTTAACAAAATATTCAAGAAAGGTAAAATCGGGATTAATGAATATGGAAATTTAGAAATTGGTTATGGTACTTTTGGTCCTTCAATTGGTTTAAACGGAACATTGTTAGCTTTAAATAATGATTTTTTTGTTCAAAATATTGAGTTAAATCTAAAAAAAATAAGAGACAACTCAGAACACAAATTTGAATGGGTATCATTTCGTTCGCCAAGTTTTAAGTTGGGGAAAGAAAGCGAACAAACTTTTGAGCTTGCGACTGGCTCTATGTTATATGCAAAACGACAACATCGTTATAATATTTTCTTTTCCGACCGACAGACTCAAGAGGAAATACGTCCTATTTTTAATGAAATAACAGAAAAATGGATGGGAGTATTGCGAGGAGCGGGAGTAGACCAATTTTTAAGTCAACAAAATATTAATATTGCTCAGATTCAACAAAGATTGAATAAGGCTATTGATAAGGCGTATAGGCACTTTACAAGTACAGATGAAATTGTCGAAGCCTTGGAATCTCTTAAACGTCTCAATTATTGGGATGCAGGAGAATATGAATTAATAATGACTGTCAATTGCTCAATACCTGAGAAAACTTTTTCTAAAACTTGGAGGTTTAGGCTGACAGATAATAATTTTGCAAATTTAAGCTTAAATGCAATGGAAATAATAGCAGAGGTATGCAATAGACAAATTAGATATTGGTATGCTTTTCCAAAATATGAATTACCAACACAGTAATTAGATTGATTTGTTTTATAAATATAAGAAGATTTTGGTCAGCAAGGAGGTCATAATTCCAAAAATCATTCTCAGGGGCAAAAAAGTCTTATATTCCCTAGGGTAATTGTATAGGTCAGCTTGAGTTCGTTTGTTTGCAGGCGTTTGGAGGCGTTTCCAGCGCTGAAAAGTAAAGCTTTCAGGCCTCTTCAGGGGTAACAACTTCTAAACTTTCGTTTCGAGGTTGCATCTCTCTATTTCACTTAAAAAGACTGTGCATTTTCACACAAGGCCTGTCTCTAATTTATTCAAACGTATACGAAGGATTAATATTATAAGTGAGGAGGCTCATGAGAGTAATCAAAGAAAAAATTAACGAGGCAGGCAGCAGTATGTGTCGCACCCTTCCACTCTCATGGGCTAGTGTGATGTGTTTGGTTCTCTGTGTATTCCTCCCGAATCGCTCAGCGCCAGCTGCCTGCCTTCTCTATATAAGGAGATATGATGCCAACAGGAGTTTATGTAAGAACTGAAGACCATATAATAATAATGAGAGAGAGAGAGAATCTTATTCATTTATCCATTCGAACTTTTGTAGCATTTTGTTCGTTTCTCTCTCTTCTCTCTCCCTCTTTTTCTCAGAATATAGGAGACAATAATGGCAGTTGAATATTTAAAAGTTTTTGCTGATTTGGAAGACCAACAATTAGAATTCTGGCTTTCTCAGGATGAAAAAGGTTTGGAGAAAGAACTCACTGATACTGAGCGAGATATTGAGGGAATCCTACAGAAGATCGAGTCCCTTCAAGAGCAAAAAGAACAACGAGAAGCCGAAGAATCAGAAGACGAAAGAATTGTGCAATTGGAGAAGAGCAAAGCCGAAGCAGGGTTGAAATTAGAATTGATAAAAACAAAACTCACTGAATTGAAGGAAGGAGAGAAATAATGTCAGCAAGAAAATCTGGAAGTTCAATTTATGTTGAAGGAAGTCCAAATACTTTATCAAGTATCACAGCAGATATAGGCGACAACACTTGGATAGCTGAATCACCATCAGGAACTTTCACTATCAAAAACAAAGACATTGATATTCGTGATGGAGGAGTGCTAACAATTGGCGATTCGGGCGATTATTCTGTATCGAAGAAATTGAATCTTCAGCCTTCCGCATCCACTGGGTGTAATTTTACTATACAGAAAGGAGGAGAGCTTCAATTATTTGGCAATGTGGAGATTGATGCCACCACAAATCCGAGCTACTATCAATATTGGTATTTCTATGGGAAATTCTATGTCAGAGGAAATGCTACTTATAAGCCTACACTGAAGCATGTACATCGAATTTATCGATATTGGAATAGTTATGCTCCTACTTATGACAGAAATCATGATGTTTTTGATGTTGACTATCTGAAAATCATAAATCCTTTCAATACTGTGTCTTATTATTTGTATCTTCAAGATCTGTACTATGCTGCTGATAAAGATGTGGAATCATGGAAAAATATTGAGTTTGGTGAAGCAGGTGATACTTCTGGATATATTATTTTCGGTTCCTATTCGATAGTAAAAGCAGTTGCTGATGATTTTTCTAAGCTTCAAATTGAGGACTGTAAATTTCAATATGCAAATAGTTATGGAATGTTGATTGTTGCTTTTCCTATCCATTTCAAAAACAGCCTTTTCGCCAATAATGGTAGTAATGGATTGCGGAGTCAATATGACTTAGCAACCCACAATCAGGTGCGAGGCAAAGCTGGAAGTATTGCACCTCGCAATATGGACATACAGCAGTTTGTATTCTGTGAGGGATGTGATTTTGAGAACAACGGCAGTTATGATGTTCATTTGAGAGATGGGGTGTCTTTCCTCACAAAAGACAGTACTTACAATTATGCTTCTTATGGTATTTATTCGGATTATGGCAGTAGAGTTTATATTTGGAGTGGAAACACATTCAATGGGAGCAATCCCGTCAATCTTTCAGCTCGGAATCTTGTCTTTTGGGTTAATGCTTTAGACCTCACAGTCAAATCAAAATCAAGTGGAAATCCACTTGAAGATGCTATGGTTTATTGTCGACAGAAAGATGGAAAAGAAGAGCTGTTATTTCGTACAGATTCAGCAGGCAAGCCTATCAACATGGCAGGATTAGATGGAAAAATAATCCTGATTCATAAAGAGCAGTTGAACTCTGCTGCGACAAGTTGGGATTTATGGAGCGACCCAGGAAACTCAACCTACCATGAAATCTGGATTTGGAAGGAAGGATATGAACCTGCGAAACTTACTTACACAATGAATGCTGACCGAACAATCACAGTTGAACTTGAGGATGCTTTGGTTGAGGCAGAAGTGGAAAAGCCTGTTCCTTTTGGATTGGGTTTGACAGGTTCACTCTCAGTTGATTATCCCGTTATTGGTGATGTAGAGAAAGGAGTTTCCTATGACTCAGGAGCAAAAGTGGGAAACTTCAAAGTTCCTGTCGAAAATAAAGTTGAACAAGGTGAGAAATATGGAGCTCTGGGAACAGAATTCACAGGGACATTATTAGCAGTTTCGTTTCAACTTCCTCTCGTCGGTGTCTTGAGGGATAAAATAAATCTTACAGGGACATTGAGGAAAACATAGGAGATAAATATGAGTGTAAAAGTCAAACAGGGAAATACTGTGGTCCTTCAATCTTTAATAAAAGATTCTTCAGGCGATGTTGTTAGTACACTTGCGCAAGCTACAGAGATCTTGTTCAAAGTTATTGATAGATCCAGTCGTGTTGTGAAGATATCAAAATCACTTAGCGATGGAATAGTTGTAAATTCACCATCAACAGGATACGTCCGTGTTACATTAGAACCCACAGACACAGAAGATTTGGTGGCTACTATGTATTTAATGGGATTACAAATTAAGTGGAGCGACACCATCATATACGAAGTCGATCTGTCGATCAGCGGAAAAGTTACTGAATACTTCGAACTCAATAAAGATGTGGTGGAATAATGCCTAGATGCACAGCGATAGCAGATACAACTGGAAAACCATGTAGAGGGTGGGCTCTTGATGGAGATACAAAATGCCTCTTTCATTCAGAAACTGATGTGGCAATAAAGGCACGGCAACGTCCTGCACGCAAACTCACAACACAAGACATGATAGATGAATTACGAAGACAGTTGAGTCAGGTCAAACGATCTGGGGCAGATGCTCTTGAGAAAAGCAGAGAAATTCGTGCACTTCTTTTCCAGATTAATAATCTTAGAACAGGCGGTAAAGCTGTTGAAGAAAAAGAGGAAGAACCAAAGAAAGAGGACACACTTGAAGAAAGAGTGAACAAAAGCATAGAGGATAAATGAAGACACCAACAATTATCGAAGCTATGGATTCGCCTGAATTGTTTCGCCCATTGTTCAAAGATATGAATTCTTGGAAATCCTGGAAAACAGTATTAAAAGCACTTTATGGCCTAAAATTTGAAGAGGGTGAACAGAAATTCTTTACTGAATACACAGGAAGACATACACGTCCTGATGATGGGTTCAAGGAGATGTATGCAATTGTGGGGGCACGTGGAGGAAAGTCATATGTCTCAGCTCTTATAGCTTGCTATGTAGCCTTATTTGGTGACTTTAAGAAACATCTCGCAAAAGGTGAAAAGGCATGGGTATTTCTAATTGCAACTGACAAAGATCAGGCCAGGATTATATTCGATTATATTCATGGTATTTTAGAGTTGTTTCCGAATGAAGTTGAACGTGAATTGGTGGGACAAATCGAGCTGAAGAACCATATCAATATCTGTGTGAAAACGTGTGATTATCGCAGCGGAAGAGGATTCTCTACAGCATGTGTCATTTTAGATGAATTGGCTTTTTATCGGACAGAGACTTCAGCGAACCCAGCAGAAGAACTTCTTATTTCTCTCTTGCCCAGATTATTGCCCAATGGTCTGCTCATAGGAATATCAACCCCGTATGGCAAATTTGGTCTACTCTACGAAATTTATAAAGAGCACTATGGAGTTGAGGAATCAGATATTCTGGTTTGGAAAGCTCCAACTATGGTAATGAATCCAACTTACCAGCAATCATTAATAGATCGATTGCTGAAAAGAGATAAGGTGAAAATGAGAGCAGAGTTCTCAGCTGAATTTCGTGAGGACATTGAAACATATCTAACTGAATCAGAAATTGATGCTGTAACAGATTTAGGAATGAAAGCTCGTCTCCCAGTTCCCGGCACTCGATATTTTGCTTTTTGTGATATGAGTGGTGGAAGAAAAGATGCCTTTGCTCTCAGTATCGGTCACAATGAGAATGGTGTTGCGATAATAGATAGAATTGAATTAAGAAAACCTCAAGACCCCGCAGGAGTATGTGATGAATTTACGATGATATTGAAACTCTTTGGCCTGTCTAGAATGACGGGCGATAGATACGGAGGTGAGTGGCCAGTGTCCGCATTTCGCAAGCGAGGTGTCAGCTATGAAATTTCCCAGCTGACGAAGAATGATATATATCTACATCTTCAACCAATTGTCTCAATGAGAAAAGTCCGATTGCTTGAGAATGAAACTCTGAAGAATCAGTTGTTATGCTTAGAACGGAAAACAAGACAAGGTGGTTGTGATTCTGTAGAGCACCCACGTGGACTTTTTGATGACCTTGTGAATGCTGTAGCTGGTTGTGCTGTGAATCTCGTAACAAGCCAGACTCAATCACTCACACCAGAATATATGGCACATCGTTTGCCCTTCATGCTGGGAACTGAAAGGTTCAATCCAAAATCAGAGCATGAGCTTCAGAAAGCTCGAGTCCTCAGGAAGCTGAAAGAAGAGGGAGTTTTATGAGGCAAGAAATCAGCTCTGCCTATACTATCCGTACAGGCCTCATTGCGATCTACGCATCCAAGCGTCCTCAGCGTGTTCTGCACTCGGGGGAAATAATAATAGGAAACACCTCGACTGAAAAAAGATAAAAGTTATTTTAAAAAAAGCTTTACTTTTCCGATAAGATAAAGTATAATAATATTGAGTTTGAGATTCAATGAACAAATCAATGGCGAAGTCTTTTAGGGACAGGTCAGTTCTGGAGCAGTGTGTTTCTACTCAAACTCCACGCTGGAGAAAGTTTTGCTCTGGTAGGAGACAGTGCACTCATTCGAGTCGCACTGTTTTGTCTTTACTCAGTCTTTCTCATCCAGCTGGCTTGTCCCTTTTTCTATATTTGAGGAGTTTTGGATGAAGGATTGTACTCTTCAGACTGTAGCAAATTTAAATCTTTGCTCAGCCTCTGAGGAAGCAATTCTTCACATCTTGTCAGATGTAAAATTGGCATATTCTACGTTGGCTTTATAGTCACTTGAATGGCGAAAGAGTCAGGTCGGAACATAGGAGGCATTATGAAAAATGAAAAGTGCCTTATGTCCAGACAAACTAATTTCTATTAAGGAGGTGGCGAACATTTTGAACATCCATCCTCAAACAGCCAGCGATTGGGCTAGAGAGGGAATAATCCCCAGCTACAAAATCGAAGGCTTGAGAAAATTCAGAGCAAATGAGATTGAGGATTGGATACAAGAAAGAGGGCATAAAGTCCTAGCATCAAACTTCTCTCCACGATTAGTTTTTAATTGGAGAGAATTTGAAAAACTCTTTAAAGGAGGAACCAGCATGAAAGTCGTTCAAATTAATGACTCCCGCTGGTTCTGCGGTTTCGGGGGATTTTTCTTCAGATTAGATAAGCATAGTATCAACCGCTGGATGATTTGGTTCTATGATGAGAACAATAAGCGAGCTCACAAGGCTGTAAAGCACGTGACCTGTAAGAAAGAAGCTGTCATAGCCTTAGAGGGTGAAAGGAGAATTGCTTTTATGAAGAGGTATAATCCTGAAGAAGGTGAGAAAAACAAGAAGCAAATCAGCTTCAAGAAATTGTCTGATGAATTTATGGCTCAAAGCACTCGGAAAAATAAATCTAATGATCGCAGTGTGTTGAAAAATTTGGTGAGCTTTTTTGGCAACGTGGCAATAGATGAAATTACCAGAGCTGACATAAGACGCTATGTTGCTGAGTCTCAGAGGAAAGGAGATGCAGCTGGCTCTATTTGTGAAAGATTACAGGTGATGAGAACTGTTTTGAATTATGCTATGGAAATGGAAGAATATGAATTGGAAAAGAATCCTATTGTGACAAAGGATTTGCCAAAAGTGAAGAAAAAGCGGAAGATTCCATTAGAGATGGATGAGTTGAAGTCCTTATTCCAAATTGCAGAGAAAAAGTATCCTCATATGATCCCAGTTTTGACATGCGCTTGTATGACAGGAATGAGAAGAGGCGAGATTGAAACTCTTAAATGGGATGATGTGGATTTGGATGAACGTTGGATTAATGTAGAAGCTGAGAATAACAAAAGCGGAAGAGAAAAAGAAATTGCCATCAACGAAACTCTATTCTTTGCTCTTGAAGATTTGAAAAAATTGGAAAATGAAGACAGTGGTCATGTTTTTGTCTATCACAATCCCAGATTCAATCGTATATCTCGTGTCCCTGTGAAATCTCATTTTGAGCAAATTGTAGAAGAAGCTGGACTCAAAGGAAAAGCTCATTTTCATTTACTTCGCCACACAGTAGCCTCTGCGCTTGCTCGTGCGGGAGTGGATTCTGTATCTATCCAGCATATGTTAGGCCATGCTAATCTTAGCACTACCGAGATTTATCTTCATCCCCATAGAGATGGCAAACGTAAAGCTGCTGATTTACTTGAGAAGCAGTTACCTATCGGTAACTTGAATGGAGAAAAATTAGCACAACAGGGGTGAATTATGTTGATATCTATTTTATTATCAAATGAACAGAGGGGAAATTAGGCCATGAATTGTCCTCAATGTGCTTTTGAAAATCCTGATGATAGCCGCTATTGCAGCAGATGTGGTAACAAGATTTCACCTTCAGGGAAAATCGCTTTTACCAGAGAGGCTCTTCAAGCCCTAACGAGAGAATTTAAAATTGGCAGCATATTTGCAGGGAGGTACCTGATCATTGAAGAACTGGGGAAAGGGGGAATGGGCAGTGTCTATAAAGTACTGGATAAAGAGGTAGATGAGAAGATAGCTTTAAAACTCTTGAATCCTGAAGTTGCAGCTAATGAAAAAACAATTATACGCTTTCGGAACGAGCTTAAGACTGCCCGCAAGATATCCCACAAGAATGTTTGTCGGATATACGACCTCAGCAAAGCGCAAGGAATCTATTACATAACTATGGAATATGTGTCTGGCGATGATTTAAAGCACGTGGTCAGAATGATGGGGCAATTAAGTATGGGCAAAGCTTTGTTCATAGCCAAGCAAATATGCGAGGGATTGGTTCAAGCACACAAGAAAGGAATTGTGCACAGGGATTTAAAACCTCAAAACATCATGTTAGACAGAGATGGTAATGCTCTGATTATGGACTTTGGGATAGCTTGTTCCCTCGAGACAAAAGGAGTAACAGATACGGGAATGATGATTGGAACCCCTGAGTATATGTCTCCTGAGCAGGTAGAGGGGAAGGAAGCAGACTATCGATCGGACATTTATTCTTTAGGAGTGATTCTCTATGAGATGGTGACA
>SDBU01007133.1_pt1 | contig 12951 bp, 18 predicted proteins | sample 2277071 | NCBI WGS metagenome assembly SDBU01 (sample SAMN10397929, study PRJNA504765) | marine sediment metagenome | isolation source: marine sediment core GS08_GC12, 126 cmbsf | place: Arctic Ocean: Gakkel Ridge, Loki's castle | collected 2008 | reverse complement strand
GTATATTTTCCTCTCTAGTTCGTGTATTCTACTCATGGTGTCCAGATACGAGAGGACACCCTCTTTTAGTGCTCCCAGAGTGTGGAATCCAAGCCCTTCTGCCCGCATGTCCCACAAGCCATATTCGATCTCCACCAACTCCCCTTGGCTGTTTCTTTGTCGTTTAAACGTACCCTTACGGTAGTCCCACAACTTGAACACAGTAGCAGAGTCAAGGTGCCGTATCTCCCGGAGGATTTCGATCTCTTCTTCCCAGTTTGCGACATCGATAAGCTCCTCTCTCGTCATCTGCTGTTCCGGCCACAACTCCCCCGCCTGTAGCGGCTCGACCCAACCCGAAGGTGTCTCTGTCCCGTCGTGTATCGTATATGACAGGTGTCTCGTGGTTCGCGTCGTGTGGTATTGCGTTTCTCGATCCCATGCGGCCTGGCCCTTGAAGGAGGCTAACTTGTCAAATTCCCACGTGTCGTCTCCTAGGTACTCTGCCTTGGCTGGGACCCCCTTGCGCTTGGTTTGGCCTGCGAATGTGTAGACTTTGGGCGCCTGCACGTGTATGGTGTCGCTTGTAGCTTCGATCTTCCATGCCCCTAACCTTGACGCATCCAGGCATCCCTCGAGGGACGCAAGCCCTACCGCATCGGTCAGAATCGAATCGGTGTCGGTGTAGAATAGGTGTTCTTTACCCACGAGCTCGCGGACTTGCCATAAGTACATACGTGCGTAGGCTGTGACGTGGGCCGCAATCGCGGGAAACGAGTTGAACGACTCGCCCTTGACCTCGCACGTCCACACACTGGAGCCGAATCGATAGACCTTCCCGGCCTGGCCCGTTACCAGGTTGACGTAAAAGTCGCTGTCCTCGTAGGGCGACCCGTCCCCATCGATGCGCTCCCATTTGTGGGCCAACTGCCCAAACTTGCCGTATAAGCTGTTGAGATACAGCTTGGCGAAGGCGTACCACGGGTTGCCGGGGTCACCCGCGTGGCGTTGCTTTAGTGCGTAAAAGTGCGATACATACTCACGGAAAAGCTCCGCTTGCATGTAATAGCACAGTGCCCGCACGTACAGGATGTGCCCGTGAGCGAGTCCGTACACCAACTCAGGCGTGGTGAGAACCGTATCAAACGTACCAACCGGATAGACCACGTGGGCCTTGTGCTTAACCGGATAACACGGCTCGTCCGTCCTAACCTGAACTCTAGCGATAACGGCATAGTGCTTTAGCCTCTTTTCCAGCTCCGCGAGCGACGCGGGCGACTTGTACCCTAGCAGGTCGTTGGGGTATTTTTCTGTGGCCATGACGAACGGGTACATGGAGTTTACGTCTAACTTGAAATATGGCCCGTTCTCTAACCGCCCTTTGTAGAAGACACTTGAACGTCCGCCGTGATAAGCCGCCCTTTCCAGGGCCAGAGCGTCAGCCTCAGCGTGAATGACAATCCTTTGTTCCATGAAACGGTGACGGTATGCCGAAAAAGCCTGAGACGGTAGAGTCTTCCCCCAATTCCCCAGATCATTGTCGTCAAGAAAGGCATACAAATCCTCCCATAGCTTTACCATGATCTCGACATCTCTCCGACAGTACGGGTCGACGATCTCGACCGGGTCGGTCAACGGGTCTGCCTCGCCCTTGGGGAATCCGATTGCTTGCCCCCACTTGGCCAGTGTGCCGGGGAAATAGTTGCCGTTGTCCAGTAGGGTGATCTTACGGCCGTCATTCTCAAAGCTCGCAATCGTGGCCATGCCGGACGTCCAGAACGACGATAGCTCGTACCCGCGCGCCTCCAGGCTCTCGAATATCCTCAGAACCCCAAAGTCATAGCTCACGTTATGGCTAACCAGATATAGCGGCTCGCGCTTCTTGGTCTTGACTGTCACAAAGTCCCAAAGGTCGTCTGCGCTCTCGAATCGCAGCCAGTCGCGCGAGTCGGTGGGCCGCCCCTGGCGCTTCCGCCAGTAGCAAGCCCACCCAAACCACAGGACATGGTCGGTTCGTTCCTCATCGACAGGAATAAGCCGCGACTCTACGTCGACGAACAGGTGCCGCGCCGGTCGTTGCGTCGCCCTGTTGCGCTTCAGATAGTGTCTGACCCTACGCATACATTGCCTCGACGATCCTGATTGTGGGAGGCGCATCGTATAGGTTCAGGCCGTACTGAGCCGCGTATCCCCATGCCACGTCGAGTATGGGGCCAATCTGTAGGTTCTCGCCACTCTCGACGGTGACGGTGCGATCTACGGCCTCTCCTGTTGCGGATAACTGGCCTGCGATGGCAACCTTATAGATCATCTTTTCCTTGTAGTTTAGGCTCGTCTTGCGCATCCACCCGAGGGGGATCATGTCCGCGTCGGACATCATCTCGACGATGTCCATATAGTCCTTTTCTTTCCTGCGCCTTCCCCACTCCTCTCGTACGTAAGTGCGTGGAACGTACATGTCTGTCTCGCGCATTCTTTGATACAAACGGTCACTGCCGATGTCCTCGGGATGCTCCGCCATAAAGGCGGGCACCCATTGCTCGGCTCGCTGGCGCCACTCTTGCGGCGTGGGCACCTAGCGAGAGCCAGGTAGGGTGTAGGTCGTGCGCAGCTCTACTCGCGTCTTGAAAGCGTAGGCGAGGACCACCTTGCGGGGCATCTCGTGAATCGTCTGTTCCGCCAAAAGGCGCGGGCAAACAGGGCAGACGACATTGAACACGTCCTCCGAGTCGGTTTCGTGTAGGCGACAGTCCGATAAAAGTACCCGCTTCTCACAAAAGGGGCAGATGATCCAGACCACTTGCACTAGCATGTGTCGCCCTCTTTCTCGTCTGGAGTGTACAGGACCCGGATTGTAACCCGCTTCCCAAAGCTCGCTTCTCTCACCAAACCCCCGCCAGCCTTCCATACGCCAACGGTCCCGGCCTGGTGGTGACAATGCGCGCATAGGATTTTAAGGATTCTCGGTTGGGTCGGCCCCCGAGGCTCCGACAGGTCGAATGGAGTGCTCCGCCGACACTTGCCGCATAGCACCGTTATCGTCGTCTTGCGCACCTTCCCACTCCTCTCTGGCAGCCTTGACCCGGTTTGTATGCTCGCGCCCGGTGCCTGTCCAACGCTCCAGGTTGACGGGCACCTTGCCCCATAGGCGAATGCAGAACTTTTCGATATTCGCGTGTACCATCAGTTGCATACCCGCCAACTGCTCTAGCAGGTTATAGTAATTACTCGGGTGGCCGTGGAACATTTCTTGTAACTCTAGCAGCCTCTCCATAACGCGGTCGCTCGACTGTAGCGCGTAAGCCGCGTTTCTCTTGGCATAGTCTCTTTTCTTCTTTGGCACTTGTCAAACTCCCACCTGAGTACGCTCAGGCTTTTTAATCCCAGAACCCGACCTTGTGTCGGTTAGGGGAAACGCGCGGAGGCCTATGGCGAGCCGGAATGTCGTCGATGAAACCCCGCCTGTGCCCCCATAGTTGCAGGACGTAGCGTCCCAGTCGTATATTCAGCAGATGGTTCCTGCTTTCGTGGCCGATGGCCACAAACATGATCCCAAATCCCCAACTCCGGATTTGTCTGTTGACATCGATTCCCAGGTTATACAGGCCGACGCTGTATGTACGGTGTCGCGACTGTGATTGATTCCTGACGTTCTCAGGCATGATACTCACCTTTGGGGTAGAACACGAGAGGCGGGCTTTAACCCGCCTCTCGTGACACCATAATGGGCCCTTGGCTAGTGTCGGTAGCCTCTCCCGGACATGGCCAGGATATAGAAAAGGGCCTTAGCGGTCTTGTCGCCGATTTTAGTCCCTGCGTCCGCTACCCGAAGATCGGGCCAATCGGAAGGCCCCACGTAAGCGGCCCAGTCTCCAGCAAAACCGGCGACGGCCACAACCTTGATGGGGAACGCGTCCCCGTCTTGTACGTCCGACGGCGACACGCTTGTCTTGTTGCGGAATCGTCTCGTTGTTCCAATCACGGAAACACCCCTACTCCATCGTGTACGTGCGGTCGTTGCGCTTGAACGTGACCTGGACCGGGAAAGCCTCCTCAGCTTCGGCGTGCTTTAGGGCATCGATGACGAGCATCCCGGTTGTCTGAATCCGCTGGATCTCGCCATTATCGTCGATGATCTCAAATAGCGCGTATTCGCCGAACTTGCCGCTCAGAAACTCGACACTTTGTATCTCGACCTCTTGACCCAGGATGTCGCTTATCTTGGGCGGCGTCCCTTCGGCCTGCCTTTGGGCATGATCTACCAACCGTGCCATTGTGAAACCTCCAGCTTGAAACTATGATCCGACACAATAAGGGGGAGAGGCGCCAGTCGCCCCAGTGCCCCCAGACTGGGGAGGGGCACTGGCGACAGACTCCCGCGAGACCTAGTTCCGGGGCAGATAGTCCTTCAACGTTGTTGCCATGTTGCGATTGACCGTCTCTGCCTGTTCCGCCTTTGCTCGCAGCCCTTCGACGAACGCTAGAAACTCGTCCTGCTTGGTGTGGGTAAACCGCAGCGCGTCCAGAATCAGACTCACGTAAGTCGATGCGGTCTTGTTACGGTCATAGTCGTTTCGGGCCATCAGTTCACCTAACGGTATTGGGCCGTCAGACCCAACACCCAACGCTTGCTCGACCAATTCTTGTCCCTCGAAGAGTGAGTCGGTCTTGGCCATCCTCACCTCGAAGGTGTCCCCCACGGCCTGCATTGCTTGCCCTCTCGCTGTTGCCATCGTTTTGCCCCCTTGTGCTTGCTTCGCTCTCGACTCGACTGCACCCCCATCATACCATAGGGTGGGGTACCTGTCAAGGGGTAAGGTGGGGTATTGGCGTGAGTTTTGCGTCAATCTCGCCCCGAGCTACCCGCCCGGACGGGGCGTCCCGTTGGACGCGATTCGGGCACCCAGGCCCTCACGCGTGGGCCGTGCGGGTATGGTTGTCGCCGGTGGCGCAGTCGTTGCAATCGGTGGTACCCCGCGCCCGCCCGAACGAATATTCTCCAAAGCGGCCAGCACCAAGGCCAACTTGGTCGATGCGGTTGTCATAATGTAGCCCCCTTATGGCGTAAAGTACGTTTGTACTAGAATCTCTATGTCGCCCTCAGTGTATCCAAGCCCTCTCAGGTTCTCCCGATAGTTCTCTACCGATATGACGTTTTGATTGACCGCACGCCTGTATTGCGCTTCCGTAAGGCGCCGGTCTCTGACCGTCCGCTCTGAGTCCCATTCGGCGAGCAACTGTTCTTGCATGGCTCCGGGTATGCCTTGGTTACCCAACTGACCTATGGCGTCAACGCGCGTGATCGACCGGCTCACGTAGGCATTGCCGATGATCCTCTGCTGCGTCTCCAGTACCTCGAAATCGTAGTAAAGGTCGATGGTCAGAAGCAGCAGTTGGGCCTCCGCCGACGTGTAGCCAATGGCAACAAGCCCAGACCGCGCCTCGGGCTCACCTAGGAGGCGACGAGAGTATGCCCGCTCGATAATCGCTTTCACGTCCCTGTGATGCTCGTTGTAGTAGTTTGGCGTCCGGTCGATCTCTCCCTGCCAATCAGCCAGGGAGAGGATCAGCGTTGTATCCTCGTTACCATAACCCGCGTTGAGTAGCCGCGTTTGAGCCTCGGCGTTGTCGATCAAGCCCCGTTGGTACGCCTGAATGATGACGCTCCGCGACAGTTCCAGCGTTCGCGCTCGCGGCGACTCCGGGTCGTTGTCGTTGAATCTTATGGTAAAGTCCAGCATCCGCTGGGCATTCTCCGGAGAGTACCCAAAGTCCAGGTAGGACCGCTTGACCTGCTCGTCATTCAGAACACCCATGGCGTGCATCCGGCGGATGTCGACCCGCGTCAACGTGCGATAGCTCATGGCCGTCAAAGACTCGCGCCAGAATCGGGGAATATCCAGGACGCGCAGCAGTTGCTGGAGCATTTCCGGCTGGATAATGCCCCGGTGCATCATCTCAAATCCCTGTTGTACGCTGGGAAGCGCCCAGTGAGCCCGCCAGTAGCGTATGGCCCATTCGGGATTGTAGCCATGTTTGGCCAGATACTCGCCTAGCTCTGGCGGCAAGTCCTCGTCATAATTCCAGTCCTTGGCGATGTCGTCGCGCCATGCTTCCCGCACGCCGAAACGCACCAAGTCGCCGGGGCCGGGTATAGGCTCGGCGGTTTTCATAATCGCAATGAGATCGTCGCCATGGTAGCCCATGGCCCGTAACCGCTTTACGACCTCATCCTCGTCAACCTCACCCCGGAACATGGCCAGCATAAGCTGGGCAGGTGGCGCGTAGCTCTGTTGTAGCGTTAGCAGGCTTTCTATCTCATTGTCCGTGTAGCCGTACCGGGACAAGTTTGCGTGCATGTCGACTGCGTCTAGCTCACCCCGCTTCCAAAGCTCCAGTAGCTCGGAAGGCCCCAATCGGGCTCGCGTTATCTTGAAATACTCGTCGATGGTCTCATCTGTGAAACCGTGCAGGGAAAGCGCATACTCTGACCGCTCTCTTGAAATGTCGCCAAAACGGTGCATGTTGAGTATGTCGTTTACGCCTGGCATACCATAGCGGAGTTTTCGATTAATCGAGAATGTCACTTTTGCCATGAGGGAGTTAACCACGCTACCCATGACAGCCCCACCCGCATCGACGGCAAACCCGCCGAGTAGCATTCCAGCCGCTTCCTGCTTTGGCTCTCGTAACTCGGCGAAGAACTCTCGAAGCGTTGGGTCAAGGTCCTCCAGGTCTAGCATCAGATCGATCAGTGGCCTGGCGTAGTGGACCAACGACGGCTCGACACGCTCCAGGAACTCCACCGCAGCGCCGGAGAGAAACGAACCCATCCCGCGCCCTGCGAACTCCAAGACCTTGTACACGAGGTGAGCCAGGGTGAACTCGACGCCGCCTGCGAGCTTTTCCCCAAACGATGCGCGCTCTGGTTCGTCGACTGTGACCGACCCACCGTTGCCATCTTCGATCACAAACGCCATCAGTAGACCCCCTCCCAGAAATACCGAAGGATGCGCTCCAGTAGAGCATACAAACCCTCAGCGATGGACAGGAACGCGCCCTCCAGCCAGTCGATGAAACCCGACCAGTCGAGTGACCAGGACGCAGGCCCCACTGCTCCCACTAGTTGGATGTCGGCAAAGCCGTTTGGGTCTGCACTATCCAAAGCCCGAAAAAACACCCGTGTAGCAAAAGCCATCGCTCCCACGGACGTGGCTAGCAAGCGCCAATGCTCGCCCACAGGAAACCCCCCGGAGTCAGATCCAAGGATTAACCCGGCCACATACCCCGGTACAGGAGACACCACACGCGACAACGATGCGTAAAACACGCCATTGCGATAGATGTCCACTTGCGCTACCCCACTGGGAGTCGGGTAGGGAGGAACACGGATAGATGCCCATTTCCAAACCCCGGCAGGCAACGTGAACTCGAATCCCGACCCGATAGGTGTCGTCTCGTTGACGTAGAAAGTCTCTCCCTCGAATATCCAACTCTCGAATCCGCTGGCCTGTATGTCAATCGGTAGCCAGCTCTCCAGGATAGACACCACCCAAGCCTCTGGATCGATCAGGAATGCAGCCAACTCGGGGGACACGTCGGAGAGGGTGTCGATTGCCCAACGGCCTGGGTCAGTGACAAACTCGGGGAACTCAGGCCATATCGATGTGATAGCCTCGCCCAAGGCGCTCTCCAGCAGCGTCTCGGCGAGCGTGTCCTGTAGCGCATCGATGCGCGTCTCCCACTCGCCCGCCGCGGTCGCTCCCACCAACGCGAGTTGGGCCAGGTTGGAGAACGTCGTCGACAGGCTATAGTACCCCACGGCCAGGAAATCGCCCAACGTTCCGAGACCGGCTATCTGCGTAGCGACGGCGTCCCAAAACCCAGCGATTTCGCCGAACACACCCGACATCGCAACCAGAAAAGCGCGCATCGCTGGCTACTCCGGAGGCTTTAGGGCATCGGCCATGGTGAGCCGCCTGCGCCTGCTCGTCACGGAATGGCTGACATCGACCTCGCCCCATCCCGATAGCAGGTCCTCCACCAATTCGACGATCTCTAGAACGTCCTTCGCGTCGACGCCTCGCACGTGTGCGGAGAGGCGCAGGTCGACTGGCCGCTTTCGCCCTTGGCTATCCTCTGCCATCGTAACCCCCTTTCACATCCCGTCTGGCAACCTCGACAGCGTGCTGGCTCTTTGAGCCCATCCAGAACGCAACGACCGCGAACGTGAGTTGGGCCAGGTCCGAGGGCACGTCCCGGCCCGTGATATACATATAGCACAACGACCCGGCCAGCATCAAGGTTAGCAACCCTTGCATGATGACCGACTCGCGTAGCAACGTCCAAAACGTGGTCTTGTCCGACATCCGGTAACCTCCTAGAGTTGTAGGGGATGCTGCACGAAACCGATAGAGTCCACGACTGCCATGGCCGCCCCGCTGCCGTCGTTTTTCGTGTACAGAGACACGACGACGCGAGGCGCTGTCCCGTTCACGACGGCCTGTGTCGCGATGCCACTGAGGCTATAGGCCACACCGTCGACGGTTAGTTGCACGTAAGCGTCGTTTTCAACGTCGACGACCAGCCCCAGCGCGTGGAAATGACCCAGGGCCGACATAGAGTTAATTCCCGTTCCGATGACGACGCTCGCCCCCGTGCTGCTTTTATACAGCAGTTCCTGCGTCGTGGCATTGATCTTGAGCATATAGACGCGTATGTAGAAACCGTCATAAACGACGAGCTGAAGCCTGAAATCGGGATTGGCAGGCGATATGCCTACCATCGCAAACAATCCGTATACTGCGTCGGGAAACTCAGCCAGAGTCTTCTCAGCGGTCATGAACTCCGACGAGTCGTCAGCCGGATTAAAGAGGAGCGCTGCACCGCCTGTTAGCGTATAATCTCCCGTCAGCGTCGCGTTCTCCTCTACCGAGGAGCGTTCAACCGTCCAACTATCTGCACCTGTTGAGAAGTCGTCCAGGTATAAAATCACGGGTCTTTTGCTGTAGCCCGCAGCGGTGCCCAGTCGGACAGCCAGGGCCGCTTGATCGTCGCCACCGCTTATGTCCCCGTACCCCTGGACGTTCGCATCGTCGGGAAGCCCTCTAGCCATCTTCCGCGTATCCTCGCGACATGGTTAGATGGTCGCCTCCCACCCCTGAATATCGAGATAGATGTCGTCATTCAGTGTGCAGCCTTGAAGGGATGCACGTATGGTCTCGCCCTCTTTCAGAACAAGCATACCTTCCCAGTTCAGGCCATCGTCCACTGCCAGAGAGGCGACGCGCTTGAGTCCGGTGGTGGTCGATCCTGTGTAGCGATAGAGCATCACTGGTCCCATTGCGCTATTGTCGTTAAACGTAAGGACAGCCGTGACGACATAGAGCTTGTTAGCTGGGACACTCGTACCTATCAGTATGTTCGTGCCTGCTGCGGCATTGGGGTCACTGATTCGCTCCGCGTAGGTGTCCACATACCCGATGAGTTGGTCGGGTATAGCATCCTCTATGCCCTGTAGGCTCGTCTCCGTGGCCGCGTCAGACGGGAGCGGGGGCGTCGTCACCTGCGTGAGAATCTTGTTCAACTGCCAATTCACGCTCTCCGCAGCAGGTGTGGACAGCGCGCCGATTCGGTCCTCGACACCCTGGAGGCTCGTCTCAGTGGCCGCGTCGGACGGGAGTGCAGCCACATCCACCGCGACCATAAGGCGACTCCCCGAGTCCAGTGACAGGGCCGTCCAGCTTCCCGAGAACTTGGCGATATACGCGACCAGGCCGTCAGTGTCGACCGCCTCCAGCGCGCCGCTCAGATCGGCGACGCTCAGAACGTCGACTTGGGGATGTCCGTCGCTGTCTACCTTGACGTTACGGAAATCCGTCCCATCCCAGCCCAGCAACGTGAGCAACGCGCCCAGCACCGACCCCTGGAAACTCACCACGCTATCGTCTCTCCCTCAGCTCATTCAGAATGGCCAGTAGAATCGAATCACCTACCTCTCTGAGGATCTCGAACGCAACCCAAACGGTGTGCGAATAGGTGTCGTCGAGGTTATAGCCCTCGATAGCCAATTCGAGCGGTTCCTGCTCGACGGGGAGGGCGTCGGCGAAATCTAGCGGGATCGGGGAGGATGGGAACCACTCGGAGCCCGACAACGGCCAGTGTTGGAACTCCTGGTAGAGCATCCTCACACCGCACAGGTTCGCCGATCCCCAACGCCAGCGCACCCAAACTCGCCGCACGATGCCGCTGGATACGGACAGCAGCACGCGCGTGGGCGAGAGTATGGTCGTGTTGGCAGGGATAGTCAAGCTTGCGGAGTAAAACACGCTCTATTCGCTATACAGATTCGTCTAGCGACTCGACGTGGCCATAGGCATACAGTTCCAGTTTGTCCCCTGAGTCGGGGTCGCTGAATCGCGCGTAGGGGTGATAATCCCCGGTCGCGAAGATGTCCATCTGCGTTTGGACCGTTCTACCAGCAGCAGCCTGGTTTGAGGCGCGTATCAGAAACTCATCGGAGTTGCGCTTCAGGCCCAGCTCTATCAGCGTCGTGGAATCCGTGTCGTTACGCGCTGATATTCGATGCCAGTCGATCAGCTCGTGCACGTCACGGGGCCCCATCTCCAGGATCTCGTCAGTGGCCCCCGTACTCGTTTTCCTGACCACTGCAACTATGGTATCGCCTGATTTCATGATCTCTCCCATACAGGACGGGAGCCCCTAGCGCCTGCACCCTGAACTGCGCCAAGAGCTCCCGTCCCCCCGTGTGTGCGTATCCTCGACAAATCGCTTATAGACAGCGCGCCCTTATAACGCGATTTCCCTCTTTCGCCGTCATCGGCAAAGATCCGGAGAAGCCCAGTAGTCTGGCGATTCCCCGCTGTGCCTCCCGCCTACTCATGTAACCGGCGTGCAGTTTGTCCGTCTGCTGCGCTGTGGAAACCAGCAGGTTGCACAGATATAGTCCGCCCCAACCAAACCATGCGATCCTGATGCCGGTAATCTGGTCTTTCATGTTGCCCCCTGGTTCGCTATCTGTGCTCTCTCTCGCCGCAACCACAGTATAGCATACGCAGGGGACAGATGGGGTAAACAGGGCGTTAATATCCCGTCGCTTTCAGTACACCCGCTCCTGGATCACCACAATGGCCGACTCGCTCGTGGCTACGCCGCCCGTGGCCTCGAGCTGTAGGCGCTTGAACGCGGTCACGTCGAACCAATCGTCCGGGTCTTTCGGCCACCCAAAGGGGACGTACATGTAGGCGAAGGGCAGATAGCCATGCACGCTGGCTCCGACATTGTAGTACGAGCCGCCTGTGCTTCCGCCCAAAGCTACCCACACCGTTCGTGACCCGTGCTCCCAGTTACGATAGCCACACGTCAGGTCGACGTTGTCCTCTCCGCCAAGGCGCACATCCTCTGATTCCGAGAGATAGCTATAGAACGTGTTCCCGTTGGCAAGGTGGTCCATGATCCGGTAGCCCAGCCGCGGCTGTCTAGCCATCATCTGCCGCAGCAGATCCTCGGTGCCGATGTCCATGGGGATGTATGCCCCACCGTTGGCCGAAAGCCTCAGATTCGTGATGACGTCGTAGGTATGCCGGCCGACTTTGTGCGCTCGCCACATGAGTCCGCGGTACTTACGGTCCGTCGGCATGGAGATGTACTCGGTTCCCACGACAGTCGACCAGGTATAGATTTCCTGTGCCGTGATGAGTGCTCGCGGGCTGGGCGCACCTTCCATGATGTCGGCGATGATCGTACAGGTGGCCGAATCGCCCAGAAACCCAGTTGTGCCTACCGCGTTGTTCGTGGCCAGGTTCCACGTGATGCGCACTTGGAGGTTTCGGAATCGGCTCGGGTTCAGCGCATACACTTTGTCCCCATGCCATCTGCCAAAATGCAGGGGCAACGACATGCTCTGCCAGTCGTTGGCGATGGCACTGAACCGCTGATGCGGCCAGTAACCGATGTCGGCGCAGACCTTGGCCAGCAATTGCTCCCCGTCGACGTTCCAGATCACGTCCCCACCGTCGATGATCTCAATTGCCGAAATGCACTCGTGCACCGGATTGTGGTGATTCCACGCCGTGCTGTTCTTGACCTGGACCTCGATCCATAGCGCCGTGATCGGGTCCTGGATGTCGATATTCCACGTTTTCGTGCCCGAGTCCGAGAGGCTCGCGTCCTTGGCGATGTAGGCGGATCGATACAGCATCGTCTACCCCTTACCCGCCCTGGCGAAACGCGGTCATGCCACGCATCCAGGCCGTGGTCCGCGCAATGCTGTCTTCCAAGGTCATGTCCGGCATGGTGTCGATCTGGGCCTGGAGAGTCGCCTCAAAGGGGAGTAGCTCGTTGGCAAACGCAATGACCTTGCTCTTTGCCGCATCGATGCCCGAGCTGATTCTTGGAATGCCCTTGTCGATCATCTTGCCTTTCCAGTCGGACAGACTCACCCGCCTCAAGCCCGCTTGCCACTTACCGTTTGTGACTGCGTTCTGAATCCCCTGCAAGTACTTGTCGGCCTGAGCCGCAGCTTTCTCCGTCGGGGATTCAGTAACCCGGTCAACACCCGACCGTATGTCCGGAACAGATGCCTTCAGGTTCCTTGCGTGCTTTTCCTGGAACTTCGTTGCGTCCGTACTCATCTGAGCCATGCAGTGCCCCCCTCCGTCAATAGACGGTACTTTCTAGTGAAACCCGTGTGCTCCTTAGGTGGGGTAGAGTACCTTGCCCCAGTAGGGTATATAACCTGTACACAACAAGTATACACGAGTCCGGGGGAATTGTCAAGGGGTATACTGGGTTTACTCATTATGCAAATAGGAACACTAGTAGTATACACCCTGTCGACTCGACGTGAGCGCAGGGTAGGCTATACTATAGCAAAGTAGTGGAATTGGTATGTTTTAGGCGGCTCGACCCCCCATCGTATTACGGGGGATAAAGAGAGTTCCAGGTCTTAGT
>SDBU01007132.1_pt1 | contig 12953 bp, 10 predicted proteins | sample 2277071 | NCBI WGS metagenome assembly SDBU01 (sample SAMN10397929, study PRJNA504765) | marine sediment metagenome | isolation source: marine sediment core GS08_GC12, 126 cmbsf | place: Arctic Ocean: Gakkel Ridge, Loki's castle | collected 2008 | reverse complement strand
TCCATATACTGGTGGACCACGCGCCACATATGACCGCACTCACCACCAAGAATCCACTTCACTCCCAGCCTCTTGGCTTCAGCGTATATCTTGGCGTTTAACCTCTTGGCTAGCTCTGAGGAATGGAAAAGGCCAAAGTTGCCTCCCTCGGAGGCGTAGGCACTCCATGTATAGTCCAGCCCGATTTCATGGAACAACATCAAATAACCCATAAGGGTGAACCAGTGGGGACTGGCAAAGTAGTCGGCAGACGGCGCGACAAAAAGCACCTCGGCCCCCTTTTTATTGATAGGCGCCTCCACTTTGACACCGCTTATATCTGCCACTTCCCCCAAAGCGAAGTCCATAGTGCTCTTAAAGGCATGTGGGGGAACCCCGAGGTGGTTGCCTGTCCGGTAACAATTGGCTGCAGGCTCAACGACCCAGTTTATATTACAACCAACCAGATTCAGCAGTTCCCGAGCTAACATCGTAATTTCGCAGGTATCAATGCCAAAAGGACAGAAAACCGAGCAGCGGCGGCATTCCGTGCACTGATAGAAGTAATAGAACCATTCCTTAACTATCTCCTCGGTGAGTTCCCTGGCCCCGGCAAGTCGGCCAAAGAGCTTTCCGGCAAGGGTAAAGTCTTTTCTGTATATCGACCTCAACAGCTCCGCCCGCAGAACAGGCATATTCTTGGGGTCTCCGGAGCCAATGAAGAAATGGCATTTGTCAGCGCAAGCCCCGCACCTGACGCATATGTCCAGAAAGAGCTGAAGAGTGCGGTTTTTGAGTAACCTCTCCCTCATCCCGGACAGAATAATCTCTTTCCAGTTGTTTGGGAGCTTCCAGTCCGCATTGAATGGCTGCCATTGCCTCGGATTGGGAAGCCCCAGGTATTCCTGATGTTTTGGTAACGCACTGTAGCTGAACGTACCTTTCCTGAAATCAACAGCCGGCTCCATCCAGTCCCTTTTGGGAGGACTGTAACTTATCTTCAGCAGCTCTTCTGGCTTGTATGAATCCTCCGGCATTAAGACTCCTTCTCTAACGGTAACCCGACACCTTTAATTGCTTCTCGGAACTCCTCTTCCCATTCTTCATAGGTATGAACCTTAACCGGCTTATTCCACGGATTGATGTGCCGGCGCATACGGCTATCATTTTTCAAATTCCTCGTAGGACTGAGCAGGATTCCGGCAAGATGCATCATCTTGCTGAAGGGGAAATAGGCCAGCAGGGTGCTGACAAGGAATAGATGGATGTAGAAGGACAGGCCAATTCCCTCCGGAATGACAGGACGAAAGCTAAGCAAGCCCATAGCCAGCTCCTTTACACCCACAACATCTACCCTGTAAAAGAGCTTCATCAGGACACCGGAAATTACAGCACCCAGCAGGAGCAAGACAGCGAAATAATCTGATGTGAGAGAGATATACCGCATCTGGGGGAAGATGACTCTTCTCAGAAAGAGATAGGTCAAGGCTATCAAAATGACCACATCAGTAATATATAGCATTGGTATGGGTGATTGTAGAATTCCATCAAGGTTTTGCACAAAGAGAACCGCTGAGGGCACTGGCTCAACGATAAACCTTGAGTGTCTAAACAGAATAATCAAAAGAGACCAGTGAAAGGCAAGCCCACCCAACCAAAGGTACTTGTTCCCTCCATATACCAGCTTTTGAGCTCTTTTCAATTCCACCCTTTCATTCCGGAACAGGGAACGAAAAAGAAGAACCTCAAGCGCCATCCTGGCGATCACCCCGAGGGTACTACTGGGGCTCTCAACACCGTTAGCTTTGATCCAACGGAGAGACTTCTGTTGTCCACATACGGTGGGTATATGAAATGGAACCGGTGCTCTTGCCCATTTCAAGACGCGGTAAACAAACCCGATAATGAATATGGCAATGGCGGCATAAGGGATCATAATACCAAAAACAGAATATTGGCCAAGTAACTGCACTCCTATGAACGCAAGCAATACAAGTATTAAGACTCCAAGGGCAGAATACAAGGCACTCATTGACACCCTATTCCTCACTTGGTTCCTCGTCTTTGAAGTTTGTTCTCGCTAACAATCTCAGCACGCCGTCCGTTTCCTTCTTTAATTCTTTTATCCTTATTTCGTATATTTGTTCCCGACATTTCATATATATGTTCAGGGTAAGAAGCGTCATATCATCTATTCTGGCCTCGAGTTTTAAGAGCTCCTCAAAGAGACGTTTTTCATGGGTTTCGCTCTCTAATTCTTCTCTTATTACCGTCTTTAGAAGTGGAACAAACGCAAGTGCGCTAGACGGAGATAAATCCTGAACAGCGCTCACTCGGATAATACTATCCAGGCAGGAAGCAAGTACGTCAGGATTCATCCCGGCGATTAGTTCATCGTAAAGGGTCTCTATCCCCTCAGAGATAATAGAGCCTATTGGATTAGCAAACCTGTCTTTCTCCCGTTTGAGGAAGTGTGAGCTATCGGCAGGATATGCATCTAGTATCAGATGCCGCCAGCGCTCTAGAATGGCACTTTTCTTTTGTAATAGAAGTCGATCTAAAACCATCGTCATTCAACAACTAACCAAATCAGGTAGCCAGTAAAGATAGTCGTTATTATAATAGCTTACTTTTTACTTCTTAAGTCAACATTTGCTCAAGATGACTCGCTTTTGACAATCAATCTATACTATGTTAAAATCTCTCGTAATTATACCAATTCCAAGGTAGAATGCAAGTTATTTTCAACACCGAGTTACAACCACAAGCAAGGAGGTGAGTACATGGCTGTAAGTAAGACCCCTAAGCTCGATCAACTTGAGGAAGGCCCTTGGCCAAGTTTTGTCAAAGAGATTAAGAGAGCGGCAAAAAAGAAGCCCGCTGCCAAAGGCCTCCTTGAGCAGTTGGAGCTTTCTTATGACGACAAGGTAACCCACTGGAAGCATGGTGGTATCGTGGGAGTCAGGGGCTATGGAGGTGGTGTCATCGGCAGGTATTCCGATGTCCCCGAGCAGTTCCCCGACGTAGCCGCCTTTCATACCTTCAGGGTAAATATGCCCAGTGGCTGGTTCTACACTACTAAAGCTCTCAGACAACTTTGCGATGTCTGGGAGAGGTTTGGTAGTGGCTTGACCAACTTTCACGGGGCAACCGGGGATATCATATTATTGGGTGCGCCTACCGAGAATTTACAGCCTTGCTTTGACGCATTGAGTGGTGAGGCGGGATTTGATTTGGGCGGTTCGGGCTCAGTTTTGAGAACACCGAGCTGCTGTGTTGGACCAGCCAGATGCGAATGGTCCTGTATAGACACCCTTGATCTATGTAATGACATAACTCATACCTTCCAGGACGAATTGCACCGGCCGGCATGGCCCTATAAATTCAAGATTAAGATATCTGGATGTCCCAATGACTGTGTTGCTTCTATCGCCAGGTCCGACCTGCCGATTATTGGAACCTGGCGAGACGTCCTTAGAATAGACCAAGCCAAAGTAAGAGAATATGTTGACAGTGGATTTGATGTCAAGAGTGAGGTTGTCTCCCGGTGCCCCACCAGCGCACTGGAGTGGGACGAAACAACTGCCGAACTCAAGCTGAAGGTGGAAGACTGCGTCAGGTGCATGCATTGCATAAATAGAATGCCTAAGGCACTAAGACCGGGAGTTGATAGAGGGGCTACAATCCTCATCGGTGGTAAAGCGCCAATTATGAAAGGGGCCTTTCTTTCCTGGGTGCTGGTGCCCTTTATGAAGATGGAGCCACCTTATACCGAATTAAAGGAACTGTTAGCTAAGGTCTGGGACTGGTGGGATGAAAATGGCAGGACCAGGGAAAGAGTCGGTGAACTCATTGAGAGGGTAGGAATGGCACGTTTCCTGCGCGACATCGGGCTAAAGCCGCTACCTCAGATGGTGTTCCGACCGCGCTCAAATCCCTACGTTTTCTGGCCACCTGAGGGAGAAAAGTAAAAAGGAGATTACAATATGGCTATTGATATTGGTCCTCCAGATTATAAGGAAATGCTTCATCCTATAATCCAGAAAAACTACGGAAAATGGGAATACCATGAGATATTGGAGGCTGGGATATTACTGCACGTATCTGAGACCGGGGACAAAGTCTATACGGTAAGAGTTGGCTCACCCAGACTAGTGAGTGTTGATTTCATACGGGAGATTTGTGATATCGCCGATAAGCACTGTGATGGGCATTTAAGATTTACTAGCAGGAATTGTATAGAGTTCATGGTTTCTGACGAGGCAAGGTTGCAGCCCTTGATTGCGGAGATAAGAAAGTACGGTCTACCTATAGGCGGTACCGGAACCTCGATATCCAACATCGTTCATACCCAAGGCTGGATCCACTGCCACAGCTCAGCAACAGATGCCTCTGGGCCAGTAAAAGCGATAATGGATGAACTATACGACTATTTTGTTTCCATGAAACTTCCTGCCCTACTTAGAATTTCCTTTGCTTGCTGTCTTAATATGTGCGGAGCAATTCATTGCTCCGATATAGGAATTGTGGGGATACACAGGAAACCGCCAAGAGTAGAGCATGAAAGATTGGGCATGGTGTGTGAAATACCAACTACCATGGCATCCTGCCCCACTGGCGCTATCAGGAGGCATCCTGACCCCAATGTAAAAAGTGTAGTCGTTAATGAAGAACGGTGTATGTATTGCTCCAATTGCTTTACCGTTTGTCCGGCAATGCCGATTGCCGATCCCGAAGGGGATGGTCTTGCCATTTTTGTTGGTGGCAAGGTCTCCAATGCTAGGAGTGCACCCATGTTTTCCCGAATGGCTGTTCCCTTTATCCCCAACAACCCTCCCCGCTGGCCTGAGCTGGTCAACGCGGTCAAGAACATCGTTGAAGTTTACGCAGTCAATGCCCGGAAATGGGAGAGAATGGGCGAGTGGATTGAGAGAGTTGGCTGGGAGAAATTCTTCAGGCTTACTGGTATCCCCTTCACCGAACAGCATATTGATGATTTCTCCCATGCTGTGGAGACTTTCCGGACATCGACGCAGTTCAAGTGGTAAGAAACGAGGTGACCAAATTGAACGAGCTCAGCAATGAAGAAATCGAGCAAACGATTCTGAAATACTTGTCGACAGTAAATATGAGCAAGAACAGGAATGTGGCCAAAGCAATCGGCGTGGAGAAACACCTGGTTGATAAGGCGATAAGCAAATTGGCCAAAGAAGACAAAGTTGAATACCTTTACCTGGGCACTTCCTTTGTCAAACTCAAGGGGAAATAGCAGATTTCGGTAGCAGTAGTGGATTTTGAGCTGAAGACTTATTCTAACCAGTGGCCGCCTCGTATCGTCATCGCTGCTCCGCAGGGTCGCTCCGGTAAGACGCTCGTAAGTATAGCCTTATGTGCCGCCTTCAAGCAGCGTGACCTTGTGGTGCAGCCGTTTAAGAAGGGGCCTGACTATATTGACCCTTCATGGCTTACCGCGGCGGCAGGCAGGGGCTGCCGCAACTTGGACACTGTCTTGATGCCTGAAGAAGCATTGCTGGCTTCTTTCCAGCGCTCTTGCCAGGGAGCAGACCTGGCTATAATTGAGGGAGCCATGGGGCTCTATGATGGCTTTGACTCTGGTGAGCAAGGAAGCACTTCCCAGATAGCCAGACTGCTGCATAGCCCTGTAATCCTGGTCATCAACACCACCCGCATGACCCAGAGCGTGGCAGCCATGGTAACGGGATATCAGCATTTTCAGCCTGATACCAATATCGCTGGAGTGATTCTAAATAATGTTTCGGGCAGCAGGCACGAGCACAAGCTGGTTTCTGCTATAGAACAATATTGCGGGATACCAGTAGTGGGGATTGTGCCAAAAGACGAGAGTCTCGGCATCGTGGAACGTCACCTTGGTCTAGTGCCTTATCCCGAGGCTGGAGACGAGTCTAGCATCAGCCAAATTCACCAGCGACTTGAAGGAAGACTCGATTTGGATAGCATCCTAGATATCGCTCGTAGTGCTAAAGCCAGCTACATAGCTGATGTCACCGTTCCTGAAAGCAGGGCAACCGTAGTCAAGTTAGGAGTAATCTTAGATGATGTCTTTACCTTCTATTACCCGGAGAATCTTGAGTCCTTGACCCAGGCTGGTGCTGAACTGGTGTTCATTGATTCCCTGCGAGACCAAGAGTTACCTGATATTGATGGACTTTACATCGGGGGCGGCTTTCCTGAAATGTTTCTGAAGGAATTGGAAGCGAATAGCCGACTCCGCCAGCATATTGCTCGGTCAATCGAAGACCATCTGCCAGTATATGCCGAGTGTGCTGGTCTCATGTATTTATGCCGGGGGATTCGATGGTGCAACGAATGGCATGAGATGGTCGGCGTAATTCCAAGCGAAGTGGAAATATGCCAAAGACCTCAGGGGCATGGCTATACACAAGTTGAGACCACTGATGAGAACCCGCTGTTCCCTGCCGGCCTGAGGCTTTGGGGTCATGAATTCCATTATTCAAGGTTATCTAGCCCAAATAACCTCAAGTTTGCTTATCGGGTGCAACGCGGACAGGGAGTAGATGGTAAAGTAGATGGTATCGTATATAAGAATGTCTTTGCGGCTTATACTCACCTGCATGCTTTAGGTGTGCCTCAGTGGGCAGAGGCATTTGTCTCCTTAGCTTTACAGAGGCGTCAACATAAGCATTCGTTCTCAACTTTACAGACTTGAGGCCGCAGATGGCTGGTACCTGAGTGCGTGTGGGAGCGTGTAGGAATATAAATATGAACAAAATAGAACAGAAAGGAGAGATAAATGCCGAAAAAGACACTTGCTGGGATGGAAGTTGAAGTTGACGAGGACGGCTTCATTCAGGAACCGGGGAAATGGACTAAGGAGGCAGCAGAGGACATTGCTAAGGAGGAGGCGGATTCTTCTCCTATGGGAGAGGACCATTGGAAGTTGGTGAATTATCTCCGGAATTACTACCTCCAATATGACATTGCTCCACCGATTCGGATGTTGACCAAACAAACCGGTTTAGACTTGAAATACATTTACAAGTTGTTTCCCAAGGGGCCTGCAGCCGGCGCCTGTAAGGTTGCTGGTTTACCCAAACCTACCGGCTGCGTCTAGTTCTACCGTAAGAAGCGTCGGAGTATACTTTTCCACACTGAGAGGAGAATAGATGATTGGCGTTGCGGTTCTGCTCATCTTCTATGGGAGTGCTGCTTTTTGCATTGTTGCTCTCATAGTGATGATGACTAGATATGTCCGAGCCCCCTTGCATCTTAATTGGGAACTTTACCGCGGCAGTTCTGTCTATGAACTACCCGAATGGTGGACCAGATCACTCCGTAGCTTTAGTGACAAGATTAAATCCATAATAGTGGATATTTTGTTTCTAAGGCAATATTACCAGAGAAACCGGCGGTTCTGGTACTTTCTTTTTCCTTTTCATTTTGGCCTTTACCTACTCATACTTTGGCATGTCTGGCTTTTTGCCAGCGCGGCAATGGTGAGCGCCCGGGCAGCTTCGGGCCTGGGCACAGTGTGGGGATACACGGCAACAGCAATGGTTTTCGTTGGTTCTATCGGAATATTGGTAGAGAGGATAACAGAGAAAGACCTCAGGGCATACTATCCGGCAATACATTATGCCAAGTGGGTATTTATCGTAATCACTTTAGCAACAGGATTTTACGCCGTCCTTTTCCATTTCGGTGGCAATATCTCCAGTGTTCTGACCTACGTGAATCAGCAGCTCGCTTTCCATCTTGAATCGAAACTAAACGCACCTGCCGCAAGCTCAGCGCACCTGCTCATTGTGGCACCATGGTTGATCTACCTGCCCTTCAGCCATATAACGAAGCTTTTCCTGAGGTATTACCATGAGTTGCGCTGGGATAATAAACCCAATCTTGCCGGAACCAAAATTGAGAGGAATGTTAAGGAGCTCCTTGAGAAGCCAATTAGCTGGTCAGCCCCTCATATTCAGTCTGGGAGAAGCTGGAGCGAGGTCGCCCAGGGACTCCCTGAAGATAGCACGGAGACAAAGGCATAAGTAGATGGAAAATGAAGAGAAAAGAAACAAAAGTAAGTGACATTAGTAAAAACCTAGGTGAACACCTGATAAGTATTGCTGGTGATGACTTAATGCCATTGCCGTGTCCTTGTGGCAATGCTAATGAAAAGCCACCAGTTAAGCCACTTACCAAAGACCAACAGGACAGCTATGAATGTTCATTGGACGGGATTTCTGCGGTGGCTATACCTAAGCCCAAGAGCAAGGAAGAAGAGGATAAACTGGTTGGGAGCTTTCTCAACGGACTGCGTAAGTTGCTCTCCCGGGATGATAATTGGACTTTCTGGCAGCAACTGGTGCTTACGCTGGAATCCTGCTCCAGATGCCAAACTTGTAACGATGCTTGTCCAATATACCTCTCCAGCGGAAAGCAAGAGATATATCGCCCAACCTACCGGGCAGAGATACTACGCAGGATAGTTAATAAATACCTAAAAAGGGGAGGGAAATTCTTGGCTGGCCTGCGTGGTAATGATATCGAACTTAACTGGACTACAATTGCCAGATTAGCTGAAGCATCTTACCGCTGCACCATCTGTCGTCGATGTGCTTCATGGTGTCCCCTGGGTTGCGACAATGGCTTAATAACCCACGAGCTCAGGAAGCTATTCAGTCAAGAGATGGGCATTGCCGCCAAGGAACTCCATGAGCTGGGCACGGTGCAACAACTGAAGGTTGGTGCTAGTACTGGAATAACTCCCAAGGCCTTTAAGAATATTGTCCAGTTCATGGAAGAGGAAATTGAGGAGAAGACGGGTAAGAAAATAAAAATCCCTGTTGATAGGGAGGGAGCTGACATACTACTCATTCACAACTCCGGTGAATTTCTATCATGGATGGAGAACCCGGAAGCCTTCGCTATTATCTTTGAAGCGGCCGGAATAGACTGGACATTATCCAGCGAGCTGGCAGGCTACGAGGCGACCAATTATGGTGTGTGGTACGATGATGTCCAACTCGCCAGAATAGCACTCAAGCAGTCTGAGATTGCTCGAAAACTGGGAGTTAAAAGAATTGTAGTCGGGGAATGCGGACATGCTCATAAGGCGCTCATCGTTATTGCCGACAGGGTGCTTAATGAAGAAGCTAATATTCCCAGGGAAAGTTGCTTGCCACTGCTTGAAGCCTTGGTATGTAATGGTAAACTCAAGCTTGACCCAAAGAAGAACGACTTCCCAGTTATCTTGCATGACCCCTGCAACATGGTCAGGCTGATGGGAATTGTTGAGCCTCAGAGAAGAATCATCAGACAAATTTGCCCACAGTTTCGTGAGATGGAGCCACACGGCGTGGATAACTACTGCTGTGGTGGGGGAAGCGGTTTTGCTATTATGTCCTCTATGAATTTCCCAGATTGGAGGTCAGCTGTAGCCGGCAGGATGAAACTTAAACAGATTCTGGAGTCTTTTCAGGATGTCATCAGTCCAGATATCAAGAAATATGTGTGCGCCCCTTGTTCCAATTGCAAGGGGCAGCTTAGAGACCTACTCAGCTATTATGGTACGTGGGAGAAATGTGGCATCCTTTACGGTGGCTTAGCTGAATTAATAGTAAATGCGATGGTGGATATTAAAGAGCCATTCATAAAGTGGGAGTGGCGTTAACTTGCCGGTGGTGAAAGAGGAAAAACAGGGGACAGATCAAAGAATAAGGTTATCTTGTTGAGTTCTGAAGTCTGTAGTTGACCTGCGCTGTCCTATTTACTCAGACTACATACGTTTCTAGGCTATGGCGGGCTCTGCCAGGAGAGACCAGAGTATTAGCGTCGGATACCTGACCTTGTATCTCAAACAGTGCCAACATCACTATGGAATTATGGCTTACCTCAATGAGTAGCAGTTGGATATTAGCATGCCGATAATAGAAAAAGGAACGGTTTTGTTTTGGAGGTAACATTACGCTGGAATGTGCAACGCATCCAGAATATTGACACCGCACACGACCAGATGATATCGTTCATATCATAATCAGCATAAAGGAAGCGGATATGGTACAAGCATATGGAGTGGCCCCGATAATATCAATAACGATCTAAATATGATAATATAGTTACGACAGGGCTCTCGAAAGAATCAGGGAATAAATTGAGCACCTGATTCGTGAAAAATGGAGCCGATTATTCGGGAATTTTGAGCCTGATAGTTACCAAAATTGGGGTAAACTGAGCACCTGATTAAAAGTCTGTTAGACGGTGTCCTTAATAGTCCCCTTACGTTCAGTTTGGTATCTTTCTATCTACCCTAAATAACTTCATTTGTGTGTATAGTACCGTTTTGTATTATCCTGTATCGTTCCGTCCGTTAGCTATTTGTTAGCTAAATTCCATCTACAACTTTGGTGTGGTAACTAGAATAAAAAGCTTCCTTTTTATTAAATAGAAATGGTTCAATGCTCCCTGGGCTACCGGCCACCTGCTCATGAGGTCAGAATACCGGTAACTCTAACTCTATAAGTGGTACAATTACTTGGGGCAGGTCACATCCGCTAACAATATACGTGTTATATTTGAAAACCCAGCTAGATTTTCCTCACCCTCCCTAGGGAAAGGGGAGGAAACAAAAGAGGAAATTCACGTACGATAAGCTCACGCTTCTTTAGATAACCTCTCACTTTTTACTGATAAGCGTGCAGTCCAGTAAAAATATAGTTGCCGAAGAAAGTCAACAATATGGCTCCGAAACCTATGATTAAAAGGATAGCTGCCTTCGTGTCTCTCCAGCCTCGCATTAAACGCGCGTGCAAGTAAGCTGCGTAAAGTAGCCAGGTAACCAGGCTAGCAGTTTCCTTTGGGTCCCAGCCCCAGTACCTACCCCAGGCAATATCAGCCCAAAGGGCGCCAAGTACGATCGTTAAGGTCAAGAAGGGAAAGCCAATAACCACTGATTGATAACTCATGGTATCGAGTACTTCTTTATCAGGCAACCAGAGTGAATTACGTCGGTTCTGGATGAGGAAGAGTATAGCGGCAACGAACCCGATGGTAAAAGTACCATAGGCAACCACCGCCGAAGCAACATGAACAGACAGTAGCAGACTCTGCTGTAAAGCAGGTACCAGTGGCTCAGGTTTGGCATGTCGTACCATAGCAAAGATGAGCAACAAGAGAGCTACAATCAACCCCATATCCTTTACTACTGCCGTCTTATAGCGCCACTCAAAAAATATGCCCATAACGACAATACCCCAAGCAAAAGCGAGTGCGAATTCGTACATATTGGAAAAGGGCCCATGTCCGATTTGAATCGCTCTGAAGACTATGGCAAGCGTGATGAACACTAAGGTTAACGCTATCAAAATTCTTGCCGTGAGATTCATAGTACTTGGTGGCTCTACCGTCGTAGCATGACTGCTCGCTTTTCTCCCGGCCGCCGCCATGACATTACGACGGCTGCTAACGAAAGTAAAAATGGCAAATATGATAGCTAGCACAACGCCGACTAGTGAGCCTATTAAAGAAATGCTCTCTAAATTGGACATTCCTATCTCCTCTGATTTCCCTTTATCTTGTGTGTTCGTAATTCCTTTTCCATTTGATTAGCCAAAGTGTTTAATTCTGAAGTGCTGTTTAAATTTTGCAGAGCGCGCGTACGGATAAGCAAGCGGCTATTACCTTGACTGAGCGGCTGAGATAAAACCCAGACCTGGCGGTAAGGGAAGTATAAGACCGAACAGATACCGGTGATAAATAATATTGAGGCAATCCAGATGAGCATATTTGTTGGGTCACGGCTTACTTGAAAACCGGAGTACTTAGACTCTTCTAGGAAGGTAAATTCTAAACCACCAACTACACGGGGAGTGTCCATTTCAACAAGTCTAAGGTCGACTTGCTCATTGCCCTGCCTTACATCAACCGCTAATTGTCCTGTTGGTATCATTGGAGCACCAGCATTAGCAGCGGAGCTGATTAGACGAACCGAGAGGCCTGGCTCCGGCAAGTCAAAAAAGCCTTCGTAATGTTGATAGCCTTGAATATAAAAAGAGCTATCCAGCGACACATTACTGTTAAAAATACCCCGGCCATTTTCATCTCGGACCAGCATTTTCACTGCCGGTCCGAAGTATGCCTGGTAAAAACGAACCCCTTTATATACCAGTGGATGATTAACCCGTATAAGAGCTTGCTTGACCAACTGGCCATTCTCATAAAGGACTACTTGGCTGCGGTAGTCCTTGGGCATCCCGTTGTCATAGTATTCATCTACAAAGGAGGTCAGTTGAAGTGACAGGTTTGTATCATAGCCAATCTCACGCTCACTTCCTACGGGAACAGTAAAGCTGGAATCATGGAAGCCAAAATACCTGCCGCTGATGAAAGCCAGGACGAACAGAATCAGACTGAAGTGACTGAAATATGTACCTAAACGGTAATAACGGTTCTTGTCCGCCGCGATATATGTGTTATTTTCGTCATTTTCTGTGCGTGTCCGGTAACCCCGAGCTCTTAATACCTTCTCTGATATCTTGGCGGCTTCAAGAACCGGCACTGGCATATCGGATAGTTCAGCACAGGTATTACCGGCGGCGTAAAAGCTTTCTTTCTGCTTTACCACACCACCTCGTAAACTCAAGTTTATGCCTCTCCAACGATTAACACTGCAAACAACAATGTTAAGCATTAGTAATGTGCCTGCAATGAGAAACCATGGAGAACGGAAAACATGGAAAAAACGGAGGGCAGACAGGAACGGTGCCCAACCCCCTACCTTACTTCTGGCTGCTATGTCTACCCAGTAAGAGTAAAGCTGTGGGTCCCCTGATATTTCCAAGGGTACTTGAATAAGTAGGGCTCCCAGCAAACTAAGGCCGGTGATAACGAGCATCAGAATAACCGCCAGACGCACTGAACTGAAAAGACGCCATAACCAATCCACAACAGATTTAGATGCACCTGGTCCCTGTTGCCCCTTA
>SDBU01007131.1_pt1 | contig 12954 bp, 9 predicted proteins | sample 2277071 | NCBI WGS metagenome assembly SDBU01 (sample SAMN10397929, study PRJNA504765) | marine sediment metagenome | isolation source: marine sediment core GS08_GC12, 126 cmbsf | place: Arctic Ocean: Gakkel Ridge, Loki's castle | collected 2008 | reverse complement strand
CAGGCCCGCAAGCTGATCCTGATCCCATCGGAAAGCATCTGTCCCCCTGCGGTCAGGCAGGCGCTCGCCTCGCCTTTCACCAACATCTACGCCGAGGGCTACCCTTCCGCTCGGATGTTGCGGGAGGGGCTTGATCTGCTGACGGATTTCCGACATCAAATGGCTTACTACCGCCGCTATTCCGATCGGCGCTTCTACAAGGGAACGGAGTTCGCCGACTTCGTCGAGGCTCTGGCTCAACGGCGGGCGGCCCAGCGCTTCGCCACCTCCCAAGTGCCGGCGGAGCAGATCTATGTCAATGTACAGCCCCTATCGGGGGCGGCGGCCAACAACGCCGTCTACGAGGCCTTCGTGGAGCCGGGGGGGACGGTGATGGGGATGGCCTTGCCTCATGGAGGCCATCTCACACATGGGAGCCGGTTCAACCGCTCGGGGAAGCGGTATAACGCCGTGCCTTATATGGTGGATCCCGCGACGGGAAGGTTGGACTACGACGCGATCGAGGCTCTGGCGATCGAACACCGTCCTCGAATGATCATCGCAGGATTCACCTCTTACCCTTGGGCGGTGGACTGGGCTCGGTTCAGGCGGATCGTCGATGCCGTGCCCGGCGGCGCCATCTTGCTGGCGGATATCGCCCATCCGGCGGGAATGGTGATCGCCGGAGCATACCCCAGCCCGGTGGGGTACGCCGACGTCATCACTTTTACCACGCACAAGACCCTCTGCGGGCCGCGCGGAGCCGTGATACTCACCACCGATCCGGAGCGGGCCTGGCGAATCGACCAGGCTGTCTTCCCGGGGGAGCAGGGTGGTCCGCATGTGAACAAGTTCGCTGCCATGGCGGTGGCCTTCCAGATCGCGGGGACGAGGCGATTCCGGGACTTGCAGTTCCGCATCGTGGAGAACGCCCGCGCTCTGGCGGAGAGCTTGCAGCATCTGGGCCTGAAGCTGGCCTATGGGGGAACGGATACCCATCTGCTGGTCGTGGACCTGGGTTCCGTGGAGACCGACACCGGTTATCGGCTCAAGGGCGATCCGGCAGCGCGGATCTTGGATCTGTGCGGGCTGGTGTGCAACAAGAACACCATTCCGGGGGATGAGACGGCGGCTGATGCCGGTGGCATCAGGCTGGGCACGCCCTGGGTCAGTCAACGGGGGCTGGGGCCCGAGGATATGGGCAAGGTGGCGGAGGCCATCCACAGGGTGCTGACTCACATCCGTCCGTTCTCCTACATCGGCGCCACCGGGGATTTGTATCGGGGCAAGATCGATCTTGACCTGATGGAATCTGTCAGGAGCGATGTGGCTCGGATGACGGAAGGCCTGCTGGACGCGAGAGCCCAATCCGTGACCCTGAGCTGGGAAGCGGGCGTTTCCGGCTCGCATCCGGCTCTCTTCCAGAATCAGACTGAGATGGAAGCGACTTCGGCGGGAGGAGCCGTTGGGGAGGGCATGACGCTTGAGGATCTCACGGATGGGGGAGTGATCGAGGTTCGAGGATGGCGGGCGAGGGCTTTCCTTCAGGAAGCTACTACAGCCGATGTCCTGGGCCTGGAGGTGGGGCGGGGCTGCCGATCTATGGTCCTGGACCGGGCCGGGGATGTGTTGGACGAGGTGGTCTTGATAAGGCGCCGGCAGGACGCACAGGGGCGCGATGCCTTTTGGATCCTCACCCACCCGAACCTGGGGAAGAGGACATTGAGATGGCTGCAGGGCTTGGCTGACGGCTATATTCTGTTCGACGATGAGGATATTCTGCGCAAGGTGGAGGGGCCGGTCGTCTTCAGGGAGCTTCAGGTCGAAGGCGAGAAGGTGGCCATGGCGGTACAGGGCCCAGGAGCGGAGTCGCTGCTCGAATCGATGCTGCCCGATATGGTGCCCTTGGCGGATGGCGACGCCCGTGAGGGAAAAGTGGATGACGATTCGATCGTAGTCTTCCGCGATTCGATCGGGGGGAGTGTGGTTCGCCTCGTTATGATCGTCAGCCCGGAGGTGGCGCGCTCGCTGTGGGAACGGTTGGCTGCTGAGGGAGGATTGCGACGGGTCGGCTGGGCATGGGAGGACGCTCGGCGGAGGCGTGTGGGGCTGCCGACCGACGCCGGGGATCGCGTCTCGGCCCTCGACCTCTACCGAGCGGGGCTGGCCGATCGATTCGATGTCAGGAAACATTACTTCGTGGGACAAGCCACTTTGAAGCTGGCGTTGCTGCCCGTGAATAAAGAGGCTTTTTCCCATAAGGGGGGCGAAACGGAGGGCCTGCGGCGGACGTCTCTGTATGAAGAGCACCGGGCTCTGGGCGCGCGGCTGGTCCCCTTCGCCGGATGGGAGATGCCTGTGTGGTACACGAGCATAGGCGATGAGCATCGCGCGGTTCGGGAGGCTGTGAGCCTGTTCGACGTGGGCCATATGGGCATCCTGGAGGTGGCCGGGGAGCACGCGGGCAGGCTCCTGGATGCGGTGACCACCAACTACGTCCCCTGGCTGGCTGACGGCCAGGTGCAATACTCGTACATATTGGATCCCCGAGGCTCGGTGATGGACGATATCCTGCTTTATCGGCTGGCGGGGGACAGGTATATGGTGGTGGTGAACGCCGTGAACGCCGAGAAGATAGAGGCCTGGCTTCGGGCGGTTCAGACCCGACAGGTGGAGATCGATCCTGGCTGGCCGTGGCGCGAGGTGGAGGGGGCGGCCGCTATCAGAAACCTGAAGGATCCTTCCAGCGGGGACGGCCGACTGATGGACATTGCCCTGCAAGGCCCTCGGTCCTTGGCTGTCCTCTCTCGGCTGGCGGCCGATGGAAGCGAGGTTCGAAGGTTGTCGTGCCTGGAGAGATTCGATTTCACTCGCGCCAGGCTGGGTGGAACCGACGTACTGATTTCCCGAACGGGGTACACCGGCGAGAAGTCGGGGTTCGAACTGTACGCGCATCCCGATCGGGCTCCTTTGTTATGGCGGCGGCTCTTGCAGGAGGGCGAGGAGCTGGGACTGCGACCGGCGGGCCTGGGAGCGCGGGATTCCACCCGCACCGAGGCTGGGCTGCCGCTGTATGGCCACGAGTTGGCAGGGCCTCTGGACATCACCCCGCTGGGCGCCGGTTATGGGTCCTTCGTGAAGTTCCACAAGCCTTTCTTCGTTGGGCGCGAGGCCCTTCTGGCGAGCGAGAGGGACAATCCGATGCGGATGGTCCGGTTCCGCCTTCGAGAGCGAGGGGGGCGGGTGGTGCGGCCCGAGGACCCGGTGGTGGATAGCCGGGGTCAGTACATCGGCTCGGTGACCAGTTGCGCTCTGGTGGAGGGTTGCCAGATGGGAATGGCTTATGTAGAAGCTGGGGCGTCGCGGGAGGGGGATGTGATGGGGATCTTCCCCTTGTCGCGTCGCGAGAGGGAGCGTCCCGAGAGGAGCAAGGACGAATTGACGCCGGGGGATCGAGTTCTGCTGCACAGCGAGGCGGTGATCCTCAGTCGCTTCCCTGAGCCCGACGATGAGCGCTAGCGTCTGCGGCTGTATGCAGCCATCCATGGTTCACGGAGCGAGGGTTGCGCTATAATTTGTGCGAGGGCGCTTTGAGGCCTCAAGGGAGGCTGTTTGGATTTGAACGAGCAGCTCGAGCTGACCGCCATCATCCGGAGGGCGTTGGAGGAGGACAGGGTCGCGGAGGACGTGACCAGCATGTGGATCCTCTCTCCCGGGCAGAAGCTGGCGGGGTCATTCGTGGCCAAGGAGGCGGGCATCGCCGCTGGACTGGAGGCGGTGCGTGCGGTGTTCCGCCTGCTGGATGGCCAGGTGACCATGACGGTCGAAATCGCTGACGGGGATAGGGTGGCGCTGGGAGATGTCCTGGCGGAAGTGGAGGGGCCTGGGATCGCGCTCCTGGGCGGAGAACGAGTGGCTCTGAATTTCCTGCAGAGGATGTCGGGCATCGCGACGATGACGCGGCGTTACGTGGAGGCGGTGCGGGGGACCAAAGCGGCCATTCTGGACACGCGAAAAACCGCCCCGGGGCTTCGTCTCCTGGATAAAATGGCCGTCCGAGCGGGCGAGGGCAGCAACCATCGGTGGGGCCTGAGCGACATGGTGTTGATCAAGGATAATCACATAAGCGCGGCGGGTGGGGTGGGGAGGGCCATCGCCGCAGTCGATGCGCGCAACGCGCAAGGTCTCCCCGTCGAGGTGGAGGTGAAAACCCTGGAGGAGCTCGAGCAGGCCCTGTCGTTTCGGGTGGACCGAATAATGCTGGACAATATGGATCTGGAAGATATTTGCAGGGCTGTCGAGATGACAGGAGGGCGGGTGCCTCTCGAGGCTTCGGGCGGGATGACTTTGGATCGCGTCCCAGATGTGGCGGCCGCGGGCGTCGACTACATCTCGGTGGGAGCGCTGACCCATTCGGTGCGGGCGCTGGATATCAGCCTGGAGATCGCTTAAACAGGAGGATGCTGGTTTCGGGCTGACGTCCTAATTCGAACAGGAGGAATGGCAGGCAATGGTGCTTCCGGCCGAATATGCTGGCTTTTCGGAGGCCGAGGTCTTCGATAGGATCGGACGGATCAAGCGGGAGCTGGGCGATGACCTCTTGATCCTGGGTCACCATTATCAGCGGGACGAGGTGATCCAGTTCGCGGACATCTGCGGGGATTCCCTTGAGTTGTCCCGAGTGGCGGCGAAGAACGAGCGCGCTCGCTACATCGTGTTCTGCGGCGTGGATTTCATGGCTGAGACGGCGGCCATGCTTTGCAATCCCGGCCAGGTCGTCTTGCTTCCCGCCAGGAATGCCTGCTGCCCGATGGCGGGAATGGCCCAGCTGGACGATGTGCAGCCGGCCTGGGAGACTCTGATGGAGCTGTGGGGCGGCGATGCGCTTCCGATCACCTACCAGAACGCTATGGCGGATGTGAAAGCCTTTTGCGGGAGGAACGGAGGGGCGGTCTGCACCTCATCCAATGCCCTGGCCCTCGTCCGCTGGGCGCTGGGAGAGCGAGGCCATCTGGGTTTCTTTCCCGACGAGCATCTGGGGCGAAACAGCGCCCTGGCGGCGGGGCTATCCTTGGAGGACGTGGCGGTCTGGGATCCCAAGTCGCCTTCGCAGGACCACTCTCGGTTGAGGGAAGCCACCGTCGTGGTCTGGAAGGGCTTTTGCCACGTACACACCCACTTCAGGCCGGAGCACGTGGACGCCATGCGGCGGCGGTACGAGGACATCGTGGTGGTGGTTCATCCTGAGTGTCCCGTCGAGGTGGTACGAGAAGCCGATATGAATGGGTCCACCAGCTTCATAGTTCGCGTCGTCGACGAGGGTCCTGCTGGAGCGAAATATGCTGTGGGCACCGAGATCAACCTGGTGAACCGGCTGGCCAACCGGAATCCGGACAAGACGGTGCTTCCTTTGGCCAGGTCCCTGTGTGGGGCCATGTATCGCATAAATCCACAGAATCTTCTCCATGTGCTCCACGGCCTGACCAAGGGCGAGCTGATCAACGTGGTTCGTCTGCCCGAGGACACGACCAGGTGGGCGAACCTGGCGCTGGAGAAGATGTTGGAGGTCAAGTGAGCCGCTCTGATGAGAAAGTGTCCACCGATGTTCTGATCATCGGCTGCGGAATCGGAGGGTCGTCCGCCGCTCTCGAGCTCTCCCAGAACGAGGATGTGGACGTCACGGTGATCACCGAGGCGGAGGACCCGCTGGAGTCCAATACTTACTATGCCCAAGGAGGCATCATCTACCGGGGGCAGGAGGACTCGCCGGATCTGCTGGCGGAAGATATCGTGCGGGCGGGGGCGGGGATCAACAATCCCCAGGCGGTGGCCGTCCTGGTCAGCGATGGCCCGCGCCTGCTGCAGAGGCTGCTGTTGGATGAGCTCCACGTGCCCTTCGACGAGACACCGGCTGAGGAGCTGGAATACACCAGGGAAGCGGCCCATTCCACCGATAGGATTCTCCACGTGGGAGATGCCACCGGCAGGGTTATACAGGAGAAGTTGATAGAGGCTTTGAGGAGTCGAACCAATGTGAGGGTGTTGTCCAGGCACACCGCGATCGATCTTTTGACTCCATCTCACCATTCGCTGAGTCCCCTGCACGTCTACGAACCTGCTACCTGTGTGGGTGCCTACGTCTTCGACCAGAGATCGCAGAGGGTGAGGGCTTATCTGGCCAAGAAGACCATTCTGGCCACCGGGGGGCTGGGGCAGGTCTTCTTGCATACCACGAACCCTCAGTTCGCGCGCGGCGACGGCCTTGCCATGGCGGCTAGGGCCGGCGCGCGGATAATCCACGCCGAGTATGTGCAGTTCCATCCCACCGCCTTTTACCATCGCGATGCGCCCAGATTCCTGATCTCGGAGGCGGTGCGGGGGGAGGGGGCGCGATTGGTGGACAGGGATGGCCGGCCCTTCATGCAGAAGTACGCGCCGAAATGGAAGGATCTGGCCCCGCGGGACGTGGTCGCTCGCAGCATACATAGGGAGATGCTGGATCAGGGGGTGGAGAACGTGTACCTTGATCTCAGGTCGCACATGACGGCGGAGAAGATCCGGGAGCGGTTCCCCACGATATATGCCGAGTGCCTCGGCTACGGCGTCGACATCACGCAAGAGCTCATTCCCGTGGTGCCTGCGGCTCATTATTCCATGGGGGGGGTCTGGGTGGACGTTGATGGCAGGGCGGGCCTTCGCAATCTCTATGCCGCTGGCGAGGTTTCGTGCACGGGCCTGCACGGAGCCAACCGTCTGGGAAGTGCGTCGCTGCTAGAGGGCCTGGTTTGGGGCGTGCGGGCGGCGCGAGATGCGCTACGAAACCTCGATGATCCCTTCCCGCTGGAACTGCAGGAGATCCCTCCCTGGCAGGATGAGGGATTGGAAGAGGTGGCCGATCCGGCGCTGATCAGACAGGATATGACCACTATCAAGTATATCATGTGGAACTATGTGGGTCTTGTCCGCTCGACTCACAGGCTTCGGCGCGCCCTGGGGGATCTTCGGAACCTCCGCGACGATATCGTGGACTTCTACCGAACTCGCAAATTGTGCGATAGTCTGATAGGACTTCGGAACAGCGTGCAGGTGGCCCTCATCATCACGCTGGCGGCCTGGGAGAATAAGGAGAGCAGAGGCTGTCACTACCGTGAGGATTGACGCCCACACCGCCTGATCCGGCATCGTGCCAGGGCCGGATGCTTCTGGGGACGCCGATTATCAGGCCTGCATAGGGGGGGGCTGCCTTTCGCTTCTACATCCCGCTGTGCCCGTTGGCGGAAAGGAGCCTGATGAGAGGTAGAGTGCTCGCACTGGCTGTTTTGCTGGTTGCTTCAGCATCCTTCGTGGGCTGCAACCAGGAGCAGCAGCCCACGCCAACTGCGACGGAACAAGCCACTCCGCAGCCCACGCCGACTGAGACCAGCCAACCGACTGAGGTGCTGCCGTCGGCAACTGCGACCGAAGAAGCATCTGAACAGTTGCAGCCGTTTGAGAAATATCAGACCGGGAAACGGGTCAGTGACTTGGGGATCATCATTTCATCGGAGCGAGGTCTGGTGGACGAAGGGGAGCCCGTGCGGCTGCGATTCACGGTGATCAATCGCGGAGATGAGAAGCAAGTTATTGAGGTAGAAGATAAGCCAGTCATGGACATCATGGTGACCTACGAAAAAAATGGTGACAATGTACCGGTATACTGGTCGGATGGGCGTGAAGTCACAGCCGATATGAGGAGGCTGGAGTTGGGCCCTGGAGAGTCGAAGACTATAGAGATGACCTGGATAGCTGAGGGGCCACGGTTCTCAGGCCCTGATATCCGGGGCATCCTGAACGATGAGCACAGAGCATATAAGACCCACTTTTCAATATGTATAGGTAGCTGCGGAGATGGTTTCTAGGGTGTGAGGATGGAGCGGTAGAAGGAGCAGTTTTCAGTTTGTGAGCCATAGTGGTGGAGTCGGTTACTGCGGCAGTGCCAGCAGAGCCCCGATGGAAAGGGTCTCTCTTGCTTTCTGTGGGTTACAGACGGCATGTCTCAAGTCGCCCTTGGTCGGCAAGCGGCGGGCAACTACGGCTGCATCGTGATCCCTTTAGCGGTTTGAGCCTCACATATGGCTTCGCGAAACGCATATATTGCGGTTAAGACAGTGGCGATAGTTGGTCCGGCAACGCTTTCGTTTAAGCATAAACAACGATCAAAATCGGGTTGACAAAAGGCGCCAATCGTAGTATAATAATCGTGTTATGTATATCTGGCGTTGGCTTGGCTCGAGATTGGCGGAGAGCCTCCTGATTTTCAAGGCTCCTATCGAGCAGAGAAGGAGAGATATCTTGGGGAGGAAAAGGCGTGGGTAAGGAGGAGAAAATTGAGGCCGAGGGCACGGTAGTGGAAGCCCTGCCCAACACCACCTTTCGCGTCGAGTTGGACAACGGCCATACGGTTCTGGCCTATTTGTCTGGCAAGATGCGCAAGTTTTACATCCGGGTTCTGCTCGGAGATCAGGTAAAGGTGGAGCTTTCGCCCTATGATCTCACCCGCGGGCGCCTGGTGTATCGCTACAGGACGCAGCGCCCGCAAGCCGAGAGTTCGACCAAGTAGGCTGGATTCCTGGGATCGATCTCTTGGGGCCAATAAGATTCCTGACCACGTGAGCGGGGAGCCCTTTTCTTAGCCAGGGTGTGGATCGCTTTGAGCAGGAGGTATGGGCGTGACGCTTGATGGAGAACGAGGGTTGCTGGCTAAAGGCGAGAAAGAACAAAAAACAAGGGAAGCTGTTGTCGCCGAGGAGGAGGTTCTCAACGATCCGATCGCCATATACTTGAGGGAGATGTCCCGCACATCTCTTTTGACGCACGACAAGGAGGTGGAGCTGGCCAAGGATTTGGAGAGGGGCTGTCGAGCCAGGAGGAGGTTGGAGTCGGGCCGGATCCCGGCCAGGGAGCGCGAGCGGCTCCAGGATCAGGTTCGGCGAGGCGAACTGGCTCGCGACCACTTGATTCGCGCCAACACCCGTTTGGTGGTGAGCGTGGCCAAGAGGTATATGGGGCAGGGGGTTCCCTTCCTGGATCTCATTCAGGAGGGGAATATGGGCCTTATCAGGGCGGTTGAGAAATTCGACTACAGAAGGGGCTACAAGTTCAGCACCTACGCCACCTGGTGGATTCGCCAGGCGGTTTCCCGAGCGCTTCAGGATCAGGGGCGCACGGTTCGGCTGCCCAACCACGTGGGGGAGAGCCTGCGCAGGCTCAGTCGTGTCGAACAGGAGCTGGAGCAGGAGGAAGGCCGACAGCCGACCCGGAAGGAGATCGCTTGCCGGTTGGGGGTGACCGAGGAGAGGATCGAGTGGCTGAAGAGGGTGTCTCGTCATCCCGTCTCCCTGGAGGCTCCGGTGGGCAAGGAGCAGGATGCGGAGCTGGGGTCTTTTATCGAGGATGAGGCTGCCCCACGTCCTTTAGAAAGCGCCAGCAAGGGCATACTGCGAGAGGTGGTGGAGGAGGTATTGACCACCTTCACTCCCAGGGAGGCGCGCGTTCTGCGGCTGCGCTTCGGCCTCAAGGATGGCCGCAATCACAGCTTGCAGGAGATCGGTCAGAGCTTTGGGCTCACGAGGGAGCGGATTCGCCAGATCGAGGGCAAGGCGTTGCGACGTCTGCGACACCCGAGCTATTCGCGCAGGTTGAGGGACTATTACACCGACTAGGCCGATTCCGAGATAGCGGAATCATCGTGATGAGGATCGGCATCTGGCAAGCTGAAGTTCCGGCGTTTGATACCCTATCGGACTTCCGAAGTCTTAGAGACTTCGGAAGTCTTACTTTCAGGCTCTTGCGTTGGGGTTTGGTCTTGCCTATACTCGGCACGGGCCGATTCGGGTGGCGTTGCAGCCTATCTGGTGAGAGCCTCGAATCCTTTGTTAGATTCCAGCCACCAGGAGGAGATGTGAAGACTGTAGTATCGAGCGCGTCCCAAGAGGTAATTATCCAGGCGGGGGCGCCGACTGTGATAATTGGGGAGAGGATTAATCCCACCGGCCGCAAGAAGTTCGCCGAGGCCCTGCTGGTGGGGGACCTGGATAGAGTTCGCGAGGAGGCCAAGAAGCAGGTTGAGGCGGGCGCGGATATTATCGACGTGAATGTGGGGGCCGCAGGGGTGGACGAGGTTGATATGCTACCTAAGGCCGTCAGGGCGGTCATGGCGACGGTGGACACCCCGGTTTGCATCGACACGGCCAACTTGGAGGCACTGGAGGCGGCGCTGGCAGTCTGCGAAGGGAAGGCGTTGGTGAACTCGGTTACCGGTGAAGAGCCCTCCTTATCTCGAGTGCTTCCTATGGTCAAGAAATATGGAGCCGCCGTGATCGGCTTGCTCACCGACGACTCGGGAATTCCTGGGACGGCGGAGGGACGGCTGGCCGTGGCCCGGAAGATACTGGATCGAGCGAAGGCCGAGGGTATCTCCCGGGAAGACGTCATCTTCGATTGCGTCACGCTCACCTTGGGTGCCGATCAGAACGCCGGCGTCGTCACCCTGGAGGCGATCGAGAAGGTCGCTTCCGAACTGGGCAACAACATCACCTTGGGAGCCAGCAATATCTCCTTTGGGTTGCCTTGCAGGGACCAACTGAATCAGGTATTTCTGGGGCTCGCCATTCGGGCGGGCTTGACCTGCGCCATCGTCAATCCCGCTAAGTCTCAAGCGGCGATCGCAGCCGCTGATCTGATCCTGGGGCAGGACGAGTGGGCCGCCCGCTACATCCGGTGCATACGAAGCATGGGGCTGGCCTGATCGGCCGCCCCATTCGCGTCTGGCCCGCTGCGATGAGCGAGTTTGCCGGCGGCTGAAGAGGCTTTCGGTCATTCCTCTTCATTCGCCTGGTGTCTCCAGAAAGCCCTCCACTCTGGTCTTCTCCGGTCCAGGCGAGTAGGTTCGAGAGTCGACTTCGTCCCCATTGAGGTTGAGCAGCGGCACACCCAGCTTCATGAGCGAGTATTTCAGTACGCGAACGCCTTCGCAGCTCTGGCGGCATCCCCGGTGGGAGAAATGAATGGCTCCATCCACCCGGTATTCCTCTGCCGGGCGAAGGACGTTCCTGGCGTGGTTCTCCACGGGGCCTAGCTTGGGGAATCGAAGCATCTTCTCCGCCGTAAGGGCAGAGGTTCTGGTGCAGGTAGGCATCCACCTCATGGATGGGTTGACCGGTGCCCGATAGACGCAGCGGCTAGCAGGAGCTCTTCGGGCACGTAGCCGCATATCTATCCGACTCTCGGTTGAGGGCCGTGCGGCGACATCGGATAAGCACCTCCTGAGCTGGTGAGGGCTTTGGGATTGCCCTGATGGCGCTCTAGACGCGGAGGGGATCATGCAGAAACCCTTCGCGAGCAGACAAGTTACGGGGCAGGCGAGGATTCCGGCGGTGCCGAGCCGACAGTCACCTCATGGCCGAATCCCCCTTCGACCAGGATGCGGCCCTCGGCAAAGACTTCCCTGCCCCGGAGGAAGACTCGCTCAACCTGACCGCGGACCCGGGTCCCTGAGAAGGGGGACCAGTTGCAGCGGGTCGTGAAGGGGGGAGCGAGAACCCGCTCCGCGTTGGGGTCTACCAGGGTTAGGTCGGCGCTGTGACCTTCGGAGATGCCCCCTTTTCCTTTCAACCCGAAGATCCTGGCTGGGTTGTAGGCGGTCAACCGTGCCACGTCGGTCAGTTGGAGTCTGCTTTGGGCCACCGCTGTCATCAGCATCGGCAGTGTGATCTCCAAGCCGGGAACTCCAGACAGACCATCGGCGCCCAGTTTTTCCTCCCAGGTGTGTGGGGCGTGATCGCTGGCGATCGCGTCGATGCGGTCCAGCGATTTCCACAGGGCTTCCACATCACGAGGGGCGCGCAGCGGTGGATTCATTTTACCTGCTGGCCCCAGCCGCGATTCGTCTTCTTGTGACAAGAACAGGTGATGGGGTGTCACTTCACAGGTTACCTGGACACCCTGGCGGCGAGCCTCCCGGATGAGGGCGAGCTCCCAAGCGGTGCTGACGTGGCAGATGTGTAGCCTCTGCTGGGCGTGCCTGGCCAGCGCCAGGGCGCGGCTCACGGCCAGAGCAGCGCATAAGGGTGGACGGGAGCGAGAGTGGGGCGCCCCTTCTTGGGCTTGGGTTTGTCGAAAATAGTCCAGGGCCTCCTCGTCCTCGGCGTGGATGGCGATGACCTTATCCCTTGGGAACGCTTCGAAATGCCGCAGCAAGCTGCGCATGTCGGGGACGAGGAGGTCGCCGGTGGAGGAGCCCAGAAAGATCTTCAGACCCACGATGCCCTCGACCCTAGAGATCTCCTCGACGTTGTCCTGGGTGGCTCCCAGGAAGAACCCATAGTCGGCCACTGCCTTCCGCCGGGCGGTGGAGCGCTTCCGGTTCAGGGTTTTCGAGGTGGTGGTCGGTGGAACGTCGTTGGGCATCACCAGGACGGTGGTTATGCCGCCGGCCAGGGCCGCCCGGGTTCCGGAAGCGAAATCCTCCTTGTGGGTTGCTCCGGGGTCCCGCAGATGGACGTGGGGGTCGATCAGTCCGGGAAGGACGATGAGGCCGCGAGCATCGACCACCAGAGCGTCGCCCGTGTGAATGTTGGGAGCTACCCGGGCGATGGTCTCGCCCTCCAGGAGAACATCGCCAGCGATGGCCGCCTCGGGGCCGACTATGGTGCCTCCCTTGATCAGGATCGGCGACACAAGATTGGTCTCTGGTTGATAGGGATGCGACCCCCCGTGGCGTCCCGTCCGTATTTCCCGAAGTCCTCGATTCGCTCCAATTCGCTGGAGGTGAAGACCGGCCCATCGGCACATACGAGACGATCACCAAGGGCACACTGGCCGCAGATGCCGATGCCGCATTTCATGTATCGTTCCAGGCAGAACTGTCCTTCGGTCTGTGTCTTGAGGCACCATGCCAGAAGAGATGCCAACATGGGCTCGGGTCCACAGGCGTAC
>SDBU01007130.1_pt1 | contig 12956 bp, 15 predicted proteins | sample 2277071 | NCBI WGS metagenome assembly SDBU01 (sample SAMN10397929, study PRJNA504765) | marine sediment metagenome | isolation source: marine sediment core GS08_GC12, 126 cmbsf | place: Arctic Ocean: Gakkel Ridge, Loki's castle | collected 2008 | reverse complement strand
CTACTGTCATTCTGAGGAGCAAAGCGACGAAGAATCTCCGGGAACCTTTAGAGACCCTTCGCTTCACTCAGGGTGACATACAACTGCCTAAGCTCTTACCATAATTCCCTCTTGAATATTACGATATTATGGACTAAAAGGAGAGTTAAATCAAGGCGCTGGGCCTGAGGGTTTGTCTTTACCCTTAGCTATAGGCTATAATTAGCACTGCTAATTTCCTCTTCTGTGGAGGGACAGGGTAGTGCCCTGGTTCTATTATGTTGCCAGACTATTAGTGAGGATGCTGCTGCTTCTCCTGACTCGTTGGCAAGTCAAGGGTATAGAGAATGTCCCTAGCCAAGGTCCGGTGCTAGTTGTAGCTAATCATCTCAATCTAGCTGACCCACCTCTGCTTTTTGTTAGCCTTGGGCGGAAGGTGGTATTTATGGCTAAGGAGGAACTATTTCGTTCCCGATTCATAGGCTACTTTATAAGCGGCCTTGGCGCCTTTCCGGTGCACCGAGGGCAACTGGATAGGAAGGCACTACGCCGGGCAGACCAGTTATTAGCTGATGGCATGGTTTTAGTTACCTTTCCTGAGGGGACGAGGAGCAAGAGCGGTCAATTGCAGCCTGCTTTCTCCGGCTCGGCGCTAATAGCCCTGCGTAGTGGTGTCCCTATTCTTCCTGTGGGCATTACTGGCACAGAAAGGATTAAGGGTGTAGCCTGGTTACTGCGTTGCCCTCGGGTAACAGTTAATATTGGTCAACCTTTCCATCTGCCACTGGCTGGTAGTAAATTGACAAAGGTAGAACTGGTCAGGCTTACTAATTATACGATGGGGCGTATAGCTGAGCTCCTTCCCCAAGAATATCGGGGAAATTATACTGAGCAGGGAAATTAGATGGCATTAAGCATTGAAAAAGCGGCTGGAATAGGGTTTTGCTTTGGGGTTAGGCGAGCCATTGATACCTTAGAGAAAGTCGCCCGTGAGCGTGGTGGGATAGAAACATTGGGGGCTGTGGCGCATAACCTACAGGTACTACAAAGATTAGCTGGGATGGGGGTTAGGGTAGCCAAGGGTGTGGATGATATACGGGGTGACATTGTGGCTATTAGCACTCACGGGGTGAGTCCACAGCTAGAGGAGGCGATTCGAGCTCGGCATGTTGACATAATTAATACTACCTGTCCCTTTGTCCACCGAGCCCAACTTGCAGCTCGGAAGTTAGCCCAGTCTGGCTTTTTTGTTATTATATATGGTGATGTTGACCACTCTGAGGTCAAGGGTATTCTTGGCTGGGCTAACGGTAGGGGAGTGGCTACACTGGATGAGAAGTTTATCGCCACCCTTGACCGTTTACCTCGCCGTTTAGGTGTTCTATCCCAGACGACCCAGATACCAGCTCATTTTACCGAATTTGTGAAGAAGCTTATCAATTCTGCCTTGGCTAAAGGCTCTGAGCTACGCATTATTGATACCATCTGTTATGATATTAGAGAACGGCAGGCAGTGGCACTCAAACTGGCTAATAGAGTGGACTTGATGCTCGTTATTGGTGGGCGTAACAGCGCTAATACCAATCATCTTGTCAAGTTGTGTTCCACGGTTACTAAAACACATCTAATTGAAACTGTAGATGAAATCCAACCCTCCTGGCTTCAGGGTCGGACCCATATAGGTATAACTGCCGGTGCTTCTACCGATGAGCAAACCATAAATGAAGTATTGGCGAAGCTAGAAGCCATGGGTTAAATCTAAAGATAAACTATATAACCATATTTCCAGTCCCTTATAACTCCATTTCCTGAGCTACTATCTCTCGGTAGAAATCGGTATCACCAAAGGTGGCCTCAGCCGCTTTAGCTCGCCTGGTGTAAAATTGTAAATCATGGTCGATAGTAACGCCGATAGCACCGTGGATTTGGTGTGCTAGGGTAATAACCCGTTCCGAGGCTTCACCTGTCCATGCCTTAGCTATAGCCACTTCTTTAGTGCACGGCAGCCCTTCGCTCAGCATCCAGGCGGCTTGGTAGGTGCTAAACCTTGAGCCATCAACATCAGTCGCCATGTTACTACAGTAGTGCTGTATGACTTGGAAACTGCCAATTGGACGGTCAAACTGCTTCCTTTCCTTGGCATAATCAATGGTCATCTCCAACACCTGCTGAATACCACCAACTATTTCACAGCATTTTGCCACCGCTGCCTGTTCTATTATTTTTTGCACCACACTCCATCCTTGGTCTAGCTTCCCCAAGATATTCCCTTCAGCTACTCTTACCTGGTCGAAAACTACCTCACATAGCTTATCGTTGGCGATAGTTTTTAAAACTGTGTAGCTTAGCCCCGGGCTTTTGGCATCTACCAGGAATATGGTAATCCCATCCTCAGCTTTCAGCTGTTCATTGGTTCTGGCTACACATAGCAAGCAATCAGCAATATGAGCATCAGGAACAAAGAGTTTGGTGCCATCAATAATATAGGTATCTTTATCACGGGTAGCCTTAACTGCAATTGAGGCAGCATCATACTTGGCACTGGGTTCGGTTAGGGCTAGGGTGAAGATGGCTTCACCGCTGGCTATCTTGGGCAAGTATTCCTGTTTTTGCTCCTCGTTTCCGGCATCCAGGATAGGCAAACCACCAAGAACCACCGTGGAGAAGAAAGGTCCAGGCAGACAAGTTCGTCCCATTTCCTCCAGCAGTACTGACAGGTCGAGAAAGCTCATATCACTGCCACCATACTTTTCCGGGAATACTAGCCCCATCCAGCCTAAGCCTGCCATTTCTTGCCACAGCTCAGGTGAGTAGCCCCTCCCATCCTCCTGCATTTCTTTAACCAGTGTTTTGGGGCATTTGTCGCTCAGGAAGTCACGAGCCGCCTTCTTTAGCATTTCCTGTTCCTCAGAAAGAGCGAAGTTCATTTATTTGCCTCCTCTCTTTAATGCCATTATTATCTCCTCGAATTAGCAGACCTGATATGGATACGCTGCCTAACCGCTTGGTAAAATTCTTCCGGGTGTTTATTCATCGATAACTTCTCCATCGGGCACATATCTTTCCGGCTACGGTTTTGAATATATGGCGCAATTTCAGTAAAGTGGTAGCTGATACCAAAGCTGCCTAATGTCTTGGCGGCGAGTTCGCTACCTAGAGCACTATAAATTTCATTGCAAAATAGTTTTTTTAGCAGTAAAGCGGCTGCATTACCAACAACCCGGTCAAAGACGGTGACGTCCTTCTGGTAGGGGGCAAACTTATCAATGTATTCAAGTAGGGGCAGTAAACCATCTTTGCTTGATGCAAAGATTAGCCTATCCTCCTTATATACCCGAAGTGTATTATTGCTCACTAAAAATTCACTAAACAAAGGTGTGCCCACCTTCTCTTTCTTGCTATCCTGCTTTTATCCACAAGCTTTTCCAGTCAGACACAATACTGAATGTCAGCATTAGGATATACAGCCACTTTGGTATCCGCCCCATGGGATTTTTGAAGAACCTGTAAAACATCATCCCATCTATCTAAATATAGAATCTTGTCGTCTTCGTCAAACCAACTGCTTCCCGGATGGGGATATTCATTGTAGACAATCAAATGGTTAACATGCAGGGGTACTGCTGACCGCTGGTGTTGTTTGCCCCAGCTTGTTTTACCAAAAGGGCCTACTAGATAGTGGGTAGCCTGACCCTCGGGAGCATTAGCGATAAGGACAACATCCCCGCCCCCAGTATTTACTGCCGGGTAAGCTATGCCTAGTGCGTTTCTTGTTTCGTTAACCTTGGCAAAAGTGTTAGTGATGACGATATCTTTACCTTCTACCTTGGGTGTTAGGTAGTGAGCCTTGCCTTCTTGAACAGCGGCAGCGTGGGTTGGTTCCATTGCCCCAGCATACACAGACACTGTCTCCCCCCAAATATTGACTATGCAGTTTATCAGCACATCCAGACCAGCTAGGGCAACAGCTTCTTCAATATCAAAACGCATGGGGTTATTGTCAAAGATTCCCATGCCTGCAATCGGCTTGTCTCGGTACTCTCCCACGTCTTTATGGGCTGCCCTGTGATTATGTGCAGTAGTTTCAAAAGAGGCTACCCCGGGCAGGATAATTTTCCCGCCACCACCAAACCCGCTCAAAGGGTGGGGAACTACAGAGCCAATAGCAATCTTGAGGTCGCACTTCATTACCTCTTCATTAATATAAACCTCAGTTCCGTAAGTATTAGTAGTACCAACATAGGTGCAATTACCAAAGGCATTATGGTTATAAACAGGGAACCTAGCTACTACTTCTTCACCTAGCTTCTTGACAAAATGTTGCCTGTCCAGTGCTCCATGACAACCTAGCGCAGCTATGAACCGTATTCTATTATCGGGAATGCCGGCCTCTGCCAGTTCCTCAAGAACAAACGGCACTATCTCAGCCGCTCTGGTAACACGGGTCATATCATCAAATATAATAACAACCTCCTTCTTCCCTTTAGCCAGCTCCTTGATAGGTGGTGTGCCGATTAGATTACTTATGGAGGCTTTAATTTCGTCAGGCTTCATCGCCGGGCGGTTATAACCAGCCATGTTGTATAACTTTACCTGCCAGCTATCAGGTAGAGGTAGCTCCAACTCCTTTGTCTCATACCACGCTAGTTGAGGCACCCTAATAATGTTCATCTTTTAGCCTACTAACCACTGGGTAACCCCAGTCCCCTTAAAGCGACGATATTCCTCAAAACTTCTGAGGTGCCGGCCTGGAGGTTATAACCTTTAGAGCCCAAATACGAGTGAGGTGCCATGCCTAAAATAGGTGCCCACTTGGATTCGGCTACCAGTTGTCCATAGAGTCCCAGAATCTCTGTGGCAATGCTAGCCAGGTGTTGCTCAAATGTAGTGCAGTATGCCTTAGCCATAGCTGCTTCGACAGTAGGCTGACGGCCTTCATCTATTACCGTGGCTACCCTGTAGGTAAGTAGACGCCCAACCTCAAATTCAATTTGAAGCTGCGCCAGCTTATGGCGGATTAATGTTTCCTGGGACAGGGGTTTCCCATTCCGCTTGGTTTCCTTGGTGAACTGAATAACGGCGTCAAAGAGCGGGTAGTTGCCCATAAGTCGCTCCAGCCCGCTTCTCTCATAATCAAGCTGGTTAAGAATTTGGTAAAAGCCGCGGTTTTTCTCTCCGATTAGACATTTCTTGGGGATTCTCACGTTATCAAAGAAGACCTCAGCCCAGGCTTCGCTACCAGTAATATCTATTGTCGGAGTAATAGTAATCCCGGGCAAACTTGCCTCGAAAACAAATTCGCTGATGCCCCTGTGTTTTGGTGCCTCGGGGTCCGTTCTGGCTACCAGGTAAATATAATTCATAAATCTAGCGCAACTGGTCCACATCTTCTGCCCCTCGATGATATACTCATCACCTGATTCAGTAGCCTTGGTTTGAAGGGAGGCCAGGTCGGAACCGGCCTCTGGTTCACTCATCCCCAGACCAACATAAGCTTCCCCTCTTAGAATCTTGGGGAGTAACTCTTTCTTTTGCTCCTCAGTGCCATAGCGAAGGACAGAACCACCTACTTGACGGTCAGCAAACCAGTGACAAGCTGCCGGTGCTCCATAGCGCAACATCTCTTCAGTAAGGATAAAACGGTCTACATGGCTACGCTCTTGCCCCCCATACTCTTTGGGCCAGGTCAAGCCAATCCAGCCTTTCTTTACCACCTTTTTGGTGAACTCTGGAGAGAACGCCTGTATCCAGGCATCACAAGATGGCTTAAAGGTCCCCTGCCTCAGTTCCTCTTCCAGGAAATCCCTGACCTCCTGCCTAAACTTCTTTTGCTCTGGGCTAAATTCAAAATCCATACCTATTTCCCCCTTTTACCTATAGTCTAGTAGTCTAGCTTTATTGGATTTGAAGTAGTTTATGCTATGTGTGGTGTCCGACGACACATTTTGCCACGCACAAGCCACATGGATGAGTATGCCGATAATCAGTACACGCCCTTGTGTTGAAGCGTGCCTCCACAGGCTCTGTAGTCTGGAACTCAACGCCCTTGAAGGCTTGAACCGGGCAAACTCCTCCCCACATTTAGCTGCTTTTAGAACTATCAAGATTTGAGGTCTAGGTTTAGGTAGCCTGTATTGCCAGGCAGGTCACTGTTCTGGAGATGCCAGTGATGGGGTGGATTTTACCGGTGACCAAGTCACCAATATCGTTCAAAGTTTCTCCTTCTATTATAGCAATAATATCATAGGGTCCGGTTACCGTATCGACCGATTTCACTCCTTCTAACTGCTTAAGAGCAGCCACAACCTCCCTATTTCTACCCACCACTGTTTCAATTAGAACAAAAGCCTTTGCTGCCACAGAATTCACCTCCTTTCCACTGAGTTTTTAATTTATTCGGGGATTATATACTTGATGCAAGGTGGTGCTAGGGTGTGGCTAGGGAGACACACACCCCCCTCTATATTAAAGAGCGGCCGCCTGCTATTGTTTCCGCCAGCAGGGGTCTCCCTAGCCCGTTGCATTATACTACCTGCAAAATGGATGTCAAGGGCTATAAATGGTGGTAGAATAGGGGTATGGGTAAACGTAAAATATGGGTTGGCATTAGAGTGTCTATTGGTGGATACCTACTACATTTTCCCTTGCGATTATTGGAGGATTGGGTGATGGGAATGATAGAAGGGGAAACGTGATTATAATTTACCCTGTCGCCACTGTCAACTTTAGTTATCGGCTTGACAGTAAGTATGTGGCTCGGCTTATAATAAGCTGACTTTACCTGGAAATCTAGCAATTTTTGAAGTATCCTCTGGGGCAGTCGTCAAGAAAGCTAGCTGCTAAGTTTGGTACCGTAGCTAAAGGTATATACTTCCCCTAACATGAATTGACTATGGAAAGTGGTGGGTTAGTTTGGAGTATTTCTTAACTGAGCAACAAAAGACAATCAAGGGTCTGGCAAGAAGGATTGCTGAGGAGAAGATACTGCCAGTGCGAGCGGAGCTTGACGAGACTGAGGAATTCCCATGGGCGGTAATAAAAGACCTTGCTGATTCTGACATGTTCCGCGTCTTTATCCCCGAAGAGTATGAAGGCTTAGGTGGCGGCTGTTTTGAGCTGTGTCTGGTTATTGAAGAGCTAAGCCGAGTATGTAGCGGTATAGCTGTTAGCTATGCGGCTAGTGCCCTGGGATGTTTCACCCTATTGGAGTACGGCACTGAAGCCCAGAAGCAGAAGTATCTTCCCCATATTGCCAGTGGTAGGAGACTGACTGCCTTTGCTCTAACTGAGCCAACGGCGGGCAGCGATGCCAGCGCCATAAAAACAACTGCTGAAAGAGTTGATGGTGGCTATGTGCTTAATGGGACTAAACAATTCATCACTAACGGCGGTGAGGCTGAGATTTATACCGTTATTGCCTTGACTGATAAAACCAGAGGTGCCCGCGGCGCCAGCACTTTCCTGGTGGAGAAGGACACACCCGGCTTTTCATTCGGTAAAAAAGAGAGGAAAATGGGCATTCGGGCTTCTTCTACGAGGGAGCTAATTTTCCGAAACTGCCTAGTCCCCGATGAGAATATGATTGGTAAGCAGGGCATGGGGTTTATAATGACGATGAAGCTCTTAGACCGCTCGCGCCCGGGGATAGGGGCTCAAGCCGTTGGTCTGGCTCAAGGAGCCTTAGAAGCTGCCGTGGACTATAGCCGGCAGCGCATCCAATTTGGGCATCCACTGATTTCTCTTCCGGTAGTCCAGGACATTCTGGCCGACATGGCTACCCGGGTTGAAGCCGCCAGGGCACTAGTTTACGCTGCAGCCAGGACAGTTGATAGTGGTGCCAAGAACTTTACTGAAGAATCGGCCATGGCTAAGGTCTTCGCCTCGGATACGGCTATGAAGGTTACCACTGACGCTGTGCAGATTTGCGGCGGTGCCGGCTATATGAAAGATTATCCGGTCGAGAAAATGATGCGAGATGCGAAAATCACTCAGATATATGAAGGTTCTAATCAGGTCCTGAGAAATGCCATCGCTATTGAACTGCGGAAGAGGAAGGCAAGGCGAGAATGAACATAGTGGTTTGCCTGAAACAGGTCCCCGGCACAACTAAGGTTGAAATTGACCCCCAAACCAACACCCTCGTAAGACAGGGAATTAAGAATATCATCAACCCTTTTGATACCTATGCTTTAGAAGAAGGAGTCAGAATAAAGGAGCGATACGGAGTCAAGGTTACGGTTATCAGCATGGGTCCACCTCAGGCTGAAGAGATGCTGCGAGAAGCGATTTCAACCGGTGCTGATGAAGCCATTTTATTAAGTGATAGTACCTTTGCTGGTGCTGATACCTTGGCTACCTCATATACTCTTGCCCGGGCGATTGATAGATTAGGGCAATATGACCTCATAATCTGTGGTCGGCAGACGATAGACGGGGATACGGGACAGGTAGGCCCGGAACTCGCCGAGATGCTAGGAATACCATTTGTCGCCTATGTCAGCCAAATAGAAGAGATAGCTAACGGATATATGCGGGTCCAGCGGATGGTTGAGGATGGGCATGAGGTTATTGAGACGCCCTTACCGGCAGTAATCACGGTAGTAAAAGAGATTAACGCACCTCGCCTTCCTTCGCTTCGTGGAATTACTAGGTCAAAGAGTGCTTCAATTCCAGTCTGGACCGCCCAAGAACTTGGTGTTGATAAGAGTATGACAGGCTTATCCGGCTCGGCTACCAGGGTAATCAAGGTATTCTTTCCCCAGAGAGTCCGCCAGGGTGAAATACTTCAAGGAGAATTGGAAAGCCAGTTAGAGAGCCTGATTGATAAGCTGAGGGATGCCAAGTTAATCTAGAATTGCAGGCAATATGGGAATCCAAATTGACCTTGATAAATGTATTGGCTGTGGTAATTGCATACCAGCCTGTCCTTTTGGTCTGCTGGAAATGGTCGGTGAAAAGGTTCAGCTAAAAGAAGGTTGCACCCTTTGTGGTGCCTGCCAGGAAGCCTGTGACTACGATGCCATACTCATTGAAGCGGTTACCGAGACCCCGGCGGCAAGCGATAGCCACCAGGGAATCTGGGTATTTGCTGAACAACGAGATGGCAAGTTAAAGAGTGTTGCCTACGAGCTACTATCAAAGGGTAGACAGCTAGCTGATACCCTGAAGACTGAATTATGCGCTATATGCTTTGGTCACGGTATTGGTGATGTGGAGCAACTGATTGCCTATGGCGCTGACAGAGTCTATCTGGTAGATAATCCCGCCTTAGCCTACCACCATGAAGATTTATATGTTAAACAACTTGTTGAGCTAATTCAGCAATATAAGCCTGAGATAGTGCTCGCTGGCGCAACCCCGCTAGGGCGTTCATTTATTCCTCGGGTGGCTGCCATTCTAAGGACAGGACTCACTGCTGATTGTACCGGGCTTGAAATTGATACCGAGAGAAGACTTCTGTTACAGACTCGCCCTACCTTTGGCGGTAACATTATGGCTACTATTATCTGCCAGGCGAAAAGACCGCAGATGTCAACGGTTCGCCCTCGAGTGTTTAAGAAACAAAAGCCAGCTAAGGAAAGAAAGGGGCAGATAATAAAAGTAGACTTTAATGGTGAATCCATAACCTCAAGAACCAAGCTGCTTAATTTCGTTGAGGACCTGACGGAAAGGGTCAAACTCGAGGATGCTGATATTATTGTTTCCGGGGGAAGGGGACTGGGCAAGCCAGAGAATTTCCAGTTACTCGAAGAACTGGCGAGAGCTATGGGGGCAGCGCTGGGTTCGTCACGACCACCGGTGGACGAGGGATGGATTCCCTATTCCCATCAGGTTGGGCAGACAGGAAAAACAGTTTGCCCCAAGCTCTATATTGCCTGTGGTATCTCCGGAGCCGTTCAGCACCTGGCAGGCATGCAAACCTCGGATACTATTGTGGCTATCAATAATGACCCCAATGCCCCTATCTTCGAAGTGGCTACCTATGGCATTGTCGGCAACCTGTTTGAGGTAGTGCCAATGCTAATAGAAAAGCTGAGGAAGGAGTAAGTAAATGGGTGCCGAAAGATTCCCGGGAAATTTGAAGCCATTTAATGAGTTAGAGGACTCGCGGAGGGAATTCCTGATAGAACATTACAAAAGGTGTGAAGCGTTTTGGAGACATTGGACAACAACGATTTGGAGCATCCCTTCCGTTGCAGCAGCAATAAATGTTGGAGCCTATACCCTTTTATTCGGTCCTGGTAAGGACATAATTATGTCTCTGCAAGCGGTGATTTTGTCCATTTTAATACTTTTAAATGTCGCTGTTACTATAGGGGTTTATAGACATAGGTATATGCAGAAAGAATTTGGCGACCGAATACTCGCTATAGAGAAATACTTCGAGATACCGACTATTAAGCTTCGTGGTTTTAGTGGAAGTCTGGTATATTTTATAGTCATGGTAGTTATCTCACTAATAAGTTTTAGCCTCTTTATGTGTAAGATTATCTATGGTTGCTAAACCACTTTTTTAAGGGGTTCTTTTTACACTACCCCGCGGAAGTGTACTCTGTGCCGTTAGCTCGAGCCCCTTTTCCACAAGCTTGCACTAAATATGCCACTCAGCTTATAATAGATTGAACTTGGCTGGAGTGGAGGTGGGAGGCGATGCAGATAAATGTGTCTCAGCAGCTTAAGGCATCTATAGGGTCAAGGCGAAGTTATGAGGTGAGCGAGATTATTGATATTGCTGGTGGTAACAGTATAGTTCAGGGTAAGGTTGGGCTGACGCGCACTGACCGGGGTATCCTGGTTAAGGGTACACTGCGCACTGGGGTCGAAGTTACCTGCAGCCGCTGCTTGAGTTTGTTTAGTTGTCCCCTGGCTCTAGATATTGAAGACGAGTATTTCCCTATTTCAGAGGTAGTTAGTGGTGCTTCACTGCCCTTGCCTGAGGAGCCTGGCTGCTTTACCATTGATGAGCGTCATATTCTTGATTTAACCGAGGCGATACGTCAATATGTGCTATTGGCTATGCCTATGAAGCCACTTTGTCGTGAGGATTGTGCTGGGTTATGCCCTAGCTGCGGTCACAATCTTAATCAGGGAGCTTGTAATTGCCTGCCCCAGGGAACAGAGCCTCACTCGTCTGAGTTAAGCCAATTGACTTTAGTTAACGGTGTTTTGGTGAATGAGGAGAAGGAATAGATTATGTGTGCTTTACCAAAGCGAAAATACGCTAAGGCGCGTCGGGGTAAGCGGCGTAGTCATCTCGGTCTGGTACCTCCTGCCCTAGACTATTGCCCTCAATGCCACAGCCCTAAACTGCCTCATCATGTTTGTCCTACCTGTGGAAGCTATGCTGGCCGAGAGGTTATCGAGGTCAAAAGCCCTAAAAAGAAGGCTGGCTGAGGACTGGTGAGCAGTGACCGAGTTAGAGCCGCTTTTTGGAAGGGAGGCTGAGCCAATGAAGGTAGCCTATGTCTTCCCCGGGCAAGGCTCCCAGCAGGTAGGCATGGGGCACGACCTTTACCATAATTTTGATTCGGCTAAAGCAGTCTTTGACCAGGCTGACGAGATTTTAGGATTTCCTCTATCCCGATTATGCTTTGAGGGACCAGAGGATGAGCTTCGCCAGACTATCAATGTCCAACCAGCACTGGTAACCGTCAGCCTTGCCTGCTTGAAGGCTGCCCAAGATGTGGCTGGTGACAGTGGGTTACCACCGCCGACTTTTGTTGCCGGTCATAGCCTGGGTGAGTATACGGCACTAGCCGCAGCCGAAGTGCTTGATTTTGCCACTACTGTTTATCTGGCTCGGGAGAGAGGGCGGTTAATGTATGAAGCTGGGCTGAGGAGACCGGGGGGTATGGTGGCCATAATTGGGCTTGATGAAGCCTCACTGGCTGAGGTGTGTAATGAGACTGATACCCGAATTGCTAATATTAACTGCCTGGGTCAGCTAGTAATCAGCGGGGCGAAGCAGAACTTAACCAAGGCCGCAGATTTAGCTAAAACAAGGGGGGCTCATCGCACCATCCCGTTGCCAGTAAGTGGTGCCTTTCATACCCCACTGATGCAGTCGGCAGTTGATGGTATGGCTGAGATTGTAGCCACCCTTTCCTTTCATAAGCCGCTCATTCCTATTATAGCCAACACTACGGCTCAGCCATTGACCACCGCTGAACAGTTGAAGTCAGAACTCCTTGGTCAGTTGTGTAACAGTGTTCAGTGGCAGCGCTCTGTTGACTATATGGTAAATGACGGTGTGTCTACCTTTATTGAGATAGGACCGGGAAAGGTGCTTAGTGGTCTCATTAAACGAATAAACAAAAATGTCAAAACTCTGAATATAGGTGATGCGGCGGCTATTAAAGGAATAGCTTCAGGGGGCGAGGTAGATAAGTAATCAAAGGAGGGGTGAATTATTGAGTAGGGGGGGGCGATAAATGGACCTTTCCAGTAGAGTAGCTATAGTTACTGGCAGCGGTCAAGGCATAGGACGAGCTATCGCCCTGAAGTTGGCTGAGGTCGGGGCTATTGTTGTGGTTAATGATATAGGCGAGACTGCTCAAGGCGTGGCTGAGGAAATCAGGGCTATGAACAGGCAGAGCCTGGCTATTCTGGCTGATGTGAGCTTAACGCCAGATGTAGCTAGACTGGTGGATGAAACTATAGATACTTATGGCAAGGTCGATATTCTGGTGAATAACGCTGGAATCACCCGAGACCAGCTTATACTACGAATGTCAGATGAGGACTGGGATAAAGTATTAAATGTCAACCTGAAGAGTGTCTTCCTTTGCACTAGAGCCGTGTTGAGGCATATGATTAAGCAGCGCTGGGGTAGAATTATTAGTATTGCCAGTATTGTTGGTGTGGCCGGCAACCCGGGACAAGCCAACTATGCTTCAGCTAAAGCCGGTATTATCGGCTTTACCCGCACCATTGCCAGGGAGGTGGCTTCACGGGGCATTACGGCTAATGCTATTGCC
>SDBU01007129.1_pt1 | contig 12957 bp, 29 predicted proteins | sample 2277071 | NCBI WGS metagenome assembly SDBU01 (sample SAMN10397929, study PRJNA504765) | marine sediment metagenome | isolation source: marine sediment core GS08_GC12, 126 cmbsf | place: Arctic Ocean: Gakkel Ridge, Loki's castle | collected 2008 | reverse complement strand
CTGATGGATGTTAAGTTTCCTGGGTGGCATTACGTTTCCCTATAACCAAATGCTATTTCCCTTACTTCTGAGAGTTCTTTCTCTAGTCTCTTAATTTCTAATAAAAAATTCTGAAAACTTCGATTGAGGTCCAGTCGTTTTTGTTCCGAAATACGAAGACTCTCCTCAAGTCGCTTGATTTTATCCTTGAGTTCATTGATCTTTCCTTTAGGGAAGCAGCTTACGCAGCAATCATCCTCATTTATCCTGATCTCCTCTCTTAGGGCCGCAATCGTCTTCCGCAAATCATCTACTGTGTACTGGAGAGCTAGATTTTTATCCCGAGGCGAGCCATCAACGTTCTCATAAAGACGAGTCTTCCCCTCTAGAATTACAATTATCTCACGAAGCTCATAAACCTCCTGCTGTTGTTTCACAAGCCTATCTACCCAATCTTTCTTGCTGTCCAATAAGGTTCTATTTTGTTCCCTAAGCAAACCGTTCTCGTGTATCCACCCAGACGCTTGCTTTCTGCTCTCCTGGAGTGCATTAGCTTCGTCATTGAGAGCTTTCATGCGCTTACCCAGAAGTTTATTCTGCTCATTCACGTGACCCCGAAGGCGAGTGTTTTCATCGTCACTCTCTTCCATAAGTTCTTCAATATATATCGCCATTGCGTTGCGAATTCTCTCAAAGAAGGTGCTTGCTTGTTCTTTTGAATTTGTTGTTGTCATAGCTCTTCTCTCCTAGTTTCTTGTGAATGCTTCAGGATCAACGGGAAAGGTCTTCTGCCCAGGAAGTTCGTCCTTCTTGGACGGACCAAAGAAATTATTCCTTGTCGCTTCTTTCTTCGGGAAGAGATCAGAGGGCTCAGGGGCGTCCTGCGAGGGAGGATTAAAGTGTTCGGGAGACATTCCTAGATTCCCTACCTTAGCGTCCTCCTGAACGATCTTCCGAACAAGTTCCTCATCACTACTTACAACAGTATTATCTTCCTGAATTTCTTCTTGTGGAATCTCTTCGGAATGTCCTACAAGCTCATCATCTTCAGGGATCTTTTCTTCAAATTCTTCGGCTGCCTCATCAACCTTCTCCTCCGGAACTGGTTGCTCCTTGCTCATCTGATAAATCAGGTCAGCTTCGTCTTTCTTATCACTGGCAGCCTTAATTACGCCAGCAAAGGTTTCAGCAGCAAAGATCTTTTTGATATGACCGGTCCAATCATCAGCAAACTCAAGATAGAACTTGCTTCGATCAAAAGACAAATCCATAGAGAAAGTTCCGCCTTCCATGAGATTCGTGAAGTCAAGCTCTAGGTCAGTCTCAACTGATTTTACCGCAATATCGAAATTATCTGCAACATTTCTTGCGGTACTTATTAAAGTACGAACTTTCTTAGGCGTTGTCGTATTATCAGAATTACCGGACATTTCAAGAGCATTAGCAAGAATCCTGAGTAAATTCGGAATCAAATTAGGATCTGTAGTTTTCGTTGACATTTGTTCTTCCTGTTAGTGATTTGTAAGAAAAAGACCATCGCCCTCGGAACTCCACTTGAACCTTTATCGGGACGCTCATTATCCGGGCGATGATCTGAGTATAGGTATTATATCAACTGGCGTTATGAATTGCAAGGTAAATCTCAGAGAAGCTGTCCAATAAGTTGAGGTTCTCTTAATGGGGGCCCATTAGTGGGGAATACACATTGCCAAGATGAACTTTTTTGGCCTTGGGCCCCCATTTTACAAAATGATGAAAAATCTCCCTCTTTCATAAGATTCGTGGGGCCCCTTAGATTATATAAAGTAGGTGTAAAAGTAGTTGCTACTGCATGTTAGGGTCCCCTTTGAGAATCGTGGACGCACCGAGGCTGGGCTAACCGGCCGGGGAGGGGCCCCGTTGGCCCGATCCGGGTTTCGTCTTTCCACGACCGATGGGGCCCCCCGTATCGCCCTCACACGCTCATAACACGCCGTATGCGTGCTACATGCTGACCTTAGCGTCTCACTATGGCCTGTTGAGTGGCTATACAACCGCTACCATCAGGGGTATGTGCATGGTGTGAGCGATTGACTACAAATGTAGTCGATGTAGGCGTGGTGCGCGCAGAGGTGGGGTACGACACGCTGTCGTACTGCTCACACATTGTCATCACTTTGATTTGCCTACTGTCATCACTTTGACTACACTCTCATCGCAACGCCCCACGCCCACGCCTCACAGCCCTCTGGCCCGACGGCCTCCCTGCACACCCAAGCACGCTCGGGACGCACGTACGGGACAACAGGGCACGCTCTCGACCTGCTTGAAGGATGGCTGCCCATGCTCTCTCCTCCTGGATGTGGGCTCACCCTGGCTACACCACTACATGTTGTACCACTCTATTGGGGTTGCCACAAAATGTGGTATTTGCTTGACTTAGCCTTGCATCAGGCCATACTTCGGGTAGAAGGGGCGCACGCGAACACGAAACTACGGAAGAACGAGACAATGAAACTGTACACTTGCCAGAAGTGTGGCGAAAAATACGACGAAGGTATGGACGACCGCGGATTATCTCGTTGTTGCCATAAGGAACTAGACCTACAGGGATCAATTTGCGATGGTTGCTACAAAGATCCCTGCGATTGCCTGCCGGATGACTGCAATTGCGATCCCAACTAACACGAACACGAACACAGGAGAACACGACGATGGCAGCCACCACCTACTTTCACGGCAGCCTAGCCAAGTACACCGGTCGTACGGAAGACGCCTACGGACAAACGTGGTATGAGGTGCGATTGACCGAGGGTCATTTGATCGGCTGTACGCGACTTGTGAGCAAACCACCAGAGTACGACAAAGAAGAGCCCGCTAACTGGCCCAACCTCTGAACACACACGAACACGAGAGAACACGACGATGACCATTTCTGACGCCAAGCGTGAATTACCAGACGTGTTGGTCAAAATGCCAAACAACAAGATCTACCGGGGGCGCGTCTCAGGTCGCAAGCTAGAGTTTCCGATCGTGACTGTCTTCCACGGTGACCAATTATTCTCTAAGGGCCGGCCTCCTTGGGCTGATTTCAAGACTACTTGGGAGCAAATCGCTTGCGGTGCAACCGATCACACGCCAATTGTCTATCCTTAGGCACGAAACACGAACACGGGAGAACACGACATGACAGATGAAAACCGTATGTGCGAAGAGGCTACCGGATGCGTCAATAGTGGGGGCTTTCGGGAGTTCGCAGAAGAGGCTGGGTATCCGCACTGCCACGTTCTGGATTGGACGTCATCCGCCGGGGATTGGTCCTTTATCGTTTCCGAAGACGGCCTAACGTGGCACCTTATGTTCCAAGAGAATCGATGGCCTCGGCAAGGCTTTCACCGTACAATCGACAACGAAAGATGCTTCTTCGGAACCGCCAAGGAGGTGCTAACGGAAATTTGCGAGTTGGTAGAAATCGGAATACTTTAGTGTCAGCTTGCACGCGCACGAGTACACAAGTACACACGAAACACAAGAGAACACGATAATGAAGACAATTGCTGATTTCGAGCTAGTAGACCACGGGATAGAGCATTCCCAATACTTTCAAGGTTGTGGCGCCTACGGTACGTTCTTCCAGCACGTTGTCACTGGTATCGGCGACAACCCAGCCGAGGCTATCGATGACTGCCTTGAGCAGATTGCAATGGACGATTTCGAGACTGAAGATATGGACAAGCGTATCCTGGAGCAAGAGAGCTGGAAGGAAATGCCACTAACCCCAAACACTGACGAACTCCACGAAGAAAACAAAGAATCAGAAATGTACTACCACGTCTCAATTCGCTGGAACGAGACAACATCCCCAACCCCATAGGAGGCGCCACCCAACTACTTTCGTTTTTTCACTCACCTTACCTTACTTTGGAGAATTTCACAATGGCCAAAGCCAAAATCGAGACTCAGATTTCTTCCGACAACATGAAGAGTATCAACGACATTTGCGGGACTATCTGGAAAGGCGTATTTTCTGTCATCGACGCGCTTCCTCCTACAGACGATGGCAATGAAGCTTGCTTCAGCGGGGAAGAGGCCAGCAAGGTAGCTGGCGCTTGCCGCAAGGCCGCTGAGCGGGCCCTCACTAAACTTCTGAGCGTCCCTGTGGTGGCCGAGCCGTCCGATGGGGATGACATGCCTGCGGTCTCTGAGCCGTATAGCAATCGCCTGGCACCGAGCGCCCTCTAATCGCGCAATTGGGATCGCAACCCAACATCCCTAAGCTAAAGAGGAAGGAGAACCCATGCCAGGCGACAGATAGAAGGAACTGCCCTGAATCGGCGTATACCGGGATTCGCACCCCGGCAGGGCACTTGCGAGATACCACTTCACTTCAACACGAGAGAATACAACGATGACAGAGCATGAATTGGCTACAAAGGCCATCAATGACATGGACATAGGCGAAGTTTGCACCTATGCCGCAGAACAGCTTGCCAATTTCTATTGCGAAAATCCTGCCGATTTCGCTACAGAACTCAGCGCCCTCGAAGAATAATACACAAAGGAGAACACGTAATGCCATCGAAACCACCAGTAACACCCCCTCTTGCTGCTGAAAAAGGATATTTCGCAGCCATCGAACATGCTTCGCTCTTAGAACAATGGTTGCTAGGAGAGTGGCAGCAACAACAAGAGCCCTTCGCGCCAACAGCCGGATGGGTAGCAATCCTGCGTGATATTCGTCATTTTGCCCGTACCCTCAGAGACGGAGGACACTAAACATGAACACCGCCAGAACCATTATTATCGAAACCGACCGTAAATCGATCCAGGTTACTCTCTGTCGTGGGTTGACAATTCACGAGATTGCCCAGCGATTTACGATTGACACCGCCTCTGGACGGCGCATACGTCCCTCCATAGCCATGTCGAATGGCATTGCCCGCGTGAGTTACTAACAACCAACCAGAAAGAAAAACAACCATGAACGTCTATATCTACCTGGATGGTCTTTTATGCGAAGATTGCGGAAAAGTAATTCAAGAGCAGATCAGGCACGAGAATCACAGGTATCCTACCTTCTACCCACAAGGCCCATACACGGATGGAGGTGGAGAGTCTGATTTCCCGCGACATTGCGCAAGAGGCGAAAACTGCCTGAATGCCTTTCACTGTTCGGATGGTACGAAAATCGGCGTCTGGCTCAAAAACGAACTAACGCTTGACGGCATCACTTATGTAAAAGAGGCGATCAAGGAGGGTGGCTACGTAGCTAATTTGTGGTTAGAATGGTATCTTGACCTCGGCTACATTCTGTAACGAAACCACAGAAACACGAGAAAACAACATGGCACGCTTTTACGGTATATTACACGGTTCTTCAGGAAAAGAGGTAACGAAATGTGGAACCAAAAGGAGTGGATTAGTAACACATTGTGTATCTCGGAGCGGTGCAGTGCGTTGCTATGCTTATGTCGACAGAGAAGGAATTAATTGCATTAGTGTTTACTTGGTTCCGTGGCAAGGCAATGGAATTACTCGTTGTCTCTACGATGGTCCATTTTGTCCTTTAGAGCCAGAAGAAGAAAAAATCACCACATGACAAAAAAACGAACAAAATGCTCTGCCTATCAGCAAATCCCAAGGGCAGCACAGCCCGTCCTGCCTTCGCGCAAGCGATTGGGCAGCCAGCATACCCATAAGCCCCTGGTAGCTCCCACGAGACCGCCTGCGTCCATAACAGGGCCGTCCAAGCTGGCGGCCCTGGAGGCGTGGCAGGAAGCCTTCTTGATCGCTCCAGAGAGTGAGCAATGACTGACACCCCAAAAACCGTGACAGCAATCAATCTCCGTAGGGGCATGACTATAAAAACCTCGCACGGAATAAAAACAGTCCGGTCTTCGACTGAGACAACCGGAACACTTCGACGGATAGCATTCACTGACGGCGATGTCGTTCTCTGCCCCGCTTCACACCAGTTTCTACTTCAGAAAACCGGCGGGTAACTATCCACCCAAAAGCCCATCCCCCTTGTGGTTCAAGGCCCTCGATCAAGATGGAATGTCACGTTTCAAGGTTCAAGTGATTCTCTAAGCGTGTTCTTCTTTTTTTTTGTAGCCTATTCACAAGGGGGTGTGGGGGCTTAATAGGGGGGTATATCGAAGGAACGTAGATACACATGGAAATATAGAACTATAGAATACTATTACTCTAAGAGGAGGAACACGCTGGGTGCCTTAGAAACATGGAAACGTAAGGAACACGCTACACGTCTAGTCATTCTCCCCTTGAAGCATGCCTTGAAGCATGCCTAGAATTCCGCTGAAACATGAGATTTCATGTTTCAAGGGGGGGTGGCTGAAGTGTAGTAGACTTCTAGACACCCCCTTTTGGCAGACTTCCACTACCTCAGAGCCGTCTACTGGAAAACCAAAGGTGTACTTCCAATGCGAGCACCATACTTCAATGCCACCATTGGGCCAGAAAGGCGAACGAAAAGGAACGCCCACCCCTTGAAGCATGGAAATTTACGTAAGTATCGTTGCGAACGGTTACTTACGTCCTTGAAGTCTACCTTGAAACATGAAAACAACAACCGGAACACTAATCATGAACCTCGCAAGCGAAGTAATCATTGTCTATGAAGGAATGGATAGGGAGCCGGCAATGCACGCCCTCCCCGACCCTCTTGATTCAGAGGAGCTGCATTCTCTACTCTGCTCCTCCCTTGGACGGCCTCCAGACGACCTAACAATCGACGGCCACGGCGTTGCGGTCGCAAGGTACTACAGCCCCCCAGAGGCCACAGCATGAGCACACGAAAGCCATTAAGCACATCCGCGCCACATCCGAATGAAACCCCGTCTGAATATATGGACCGAATGCTGGGCCAGCCAGAGTCACCAGAACGGAGATTAGCATCAACCGAAATTTATCAATACTATCTACGAATTTGGGATTCAACCACAGGAGCTAAAAAATTAGCATCCAGAGGATATTAGCATGAGCGTACGAAAGCTATCCAAGCGGCGCCGAAAGAAGAAAGGCGCAACCATGGAATACGTGAGCGAAGATGTCGAGCGAGCCTTGCATTTCCGCGGGCATGAGGTAAAGATTGACAAAGTCAAGACAGGCATTGAAACCTACTCTCGAAGCGGAATATGCTCGAGTTGCGGAAGTAAGGTGCATATTGAGGTTGCAATCCAAGGTGGTAGCTTGCGTGTTTATGGCGCAGCGCTGACTACAACGTGCAGAGAGGCAATAGAACGACCGATTGAAGCCCTTAGTGCGCGATGGCCCGACTTCAACATGCCAAAAGAGGGAGAATCAGCATGAAAATCCACGATGAGATTCGCCGAATGAAAGACTGGACGAGGCGATGGCGCGCCTATATGGTGTTACGACATGGCATTGGCCTTGCTCTCGACGCCGGCATTTCGCAAGGCGGGAACGAAGAGAGCACCCTCAGAGGAATACTTAAATCAGCGCTCGAATGGAACGGATGCTCTATTGAGGACATTTCATCGAACTAACCCCAAAACCTAGATAGCCACCACACGAGGAATCGCAAATGTTAAAGGAAATCGGCGCATACGAGTTAAGAAATCACGACATTCAGCATGTCGACACTCCTAGTTGTTTTCAATTCCCTACTAAAAACAAAAGTACAGGTTTTTGGACTATTAACACCGACTGGGAGGCTTCACCAGTGAAGTCAGATAGATTTTGGACTGAACCAGCCATAGAACATCTGCCATGGGAAAATGCTGTTGGATGTATCGGGGAGAGCCCAGCAATAGCCGCTGAAAGTTGCTGTAAGCTGATTACGCAAGCCGGGTTTGATGTAAATGGCAGGCTACTAAAAGAAATGTACTCCATGGATCTCAGTTGGAAAGAAGGAGTGCTAGAAGCCTGCCGTGCTTATGGTGAAATGCTAGATGAACTTGTGGCGTATCCAGAAGAATCGACCAAACATGGCCTTTCGTATTTCCATTTCTCAATTCGCTGGGATGAGGCGTCCAATGGATTATGACATCGACTTTCGGCTCCTTTTTATCCAAACAAAGTTTTTCCCTGGCGTTATGTTTCCTTTCCTTATGGTGGCGAACATGAAAATCCCAGAAGAATCAGCAATCAGCTTCCATGATTGGCTTAATGAGCGGATCACAATGATCAGAATGCTAGAGACAAATTGACATGAAAAGAGAAAATAAAGCCCTGCCTTTATTGGACAGCCTAAGCGCAGCTGACATTGTTAGAATGGCAAGGGATGGGAATAAAGATGCCTTCGGGGAACTAATGATTCGCTGGGAGCCATTTATAAAGAAATCGCTTTCAAACGTATTAGATTGCTCTGCGGATGTAGATGACGCCTATCAGGAAATCGCCTTATCCTTGATGAATACGATCAAGAACATAAGACATAATAATTTTCAAGGGTGGATGAAATTAGCAATGCAGAGGAGGCGCGATACATTCATAAAGAGAGTAAAAGCCAGAGGGGATCGACTAAGAACGGGAGAAGACATTGAAAATATTATTCTTTATCGCATAAAATCGAGAGAAGATGATCCAAGGGGGGCATGCGAAAGGCGAGAAATGCAAGAAGATGTAAAAGCAGCAATTAAGCAATTACCCAAGAAGCAAAAGAAAGCCATGCAGATCTACTTCCTGAATTGTAAGACTCTCTTGGAAACAGGGAAGGAATTGGGAGTTTCAAGGCAAGCAGTCAATCATAGGGTATTGATTGCGAAAGAAACATTAAGAAAAACTTTATCTAAGTACGAACATCCAAAACCTTAAGAAAAAGGTGATTTCATGAAAACGATAGCAATCATTGAGGGACTGACAATTCTCGAAAAGTACCGGGATGAGCCCAATGGCTTCAATACAGAGATCGAGCATGATATGCTTTATGCTTATTGCACGGATGAGCCTGTCGATGATGGCGATCTTAATCGCCTTGTTGAGTTGGGCTGGATTCAAGGAATAGACTTTGAAGATGAAGGGGAGTTTCTTACAGCACATTATAATTCAGATGAAGATTGGATATGTTACACATAACTAAGAAAGGGTAACGACATGAAATATGGCGTAATCGTAACAAGATTTTCCGATCGACAACTAAGAAGGAACGATTTCATGAAAAAACCGTCACTGAATAGCCTGGATATGGACAGTATCTTCAAGGCGGCAAGGAACGGGGACAGGGAAGCCTTCGGGGAAGTAATAGTTCGTTGGGAAAAATTTATCAAGGCTTCACTCGTAAAAACATTGAGTTGCCCGGAAGACAGGGAGGATGCTTTTCAGTATATTGCCTTGGCGCTTATGACTGAAATCAAGAACGTAAAGCACAATAATTTCCAAGGATGGATGAAAAAAATCATTAAGTGTCGGCGCTATGATTTCTTGCGCACAGTGATATACAAAACAAGGATACTTAGGGCAGAACAAGAAGTTACTGGCTATGACTACGGAATGAATGACGGGGATAACAGAATGAATGAACCTGAAGGGGGAGAAGGTGATCCGGCTTTGATATGCGAACGCCTGGAGATTCAGGACGACGTAAGGGAAGCAATCGGTCTCCTTCCAGCGAAACAGAAAAGGGCCGTGCAGGATGTTTACCTTGATGAGAAGAGTAAGCCGAAGGCAGCAAAAAAGGAGGAGATAGGGGTTGGAGGAATAAAGTACAGATTAGATAAGGCAAGGGAATTATTGCAAAACTCCCTGCCTCAGTATCAACATCCACTTTTATGAAAGAGAGAATTCATGAGATACGGCGTAATCGTAACAAGATTTTCCGATCGACCTGGCGCTGAGAATTGCAATTCTCATGAAAAGCAATTAGAAAGGTGCCGAGAGTATTGTGAAAAAAACGATATTGTCGTGTCGCCTGGCAATGTTTATCACGACAAGGCAGTATCTGGAGGAATGCTAAAGCGGCCGGAATTAGAGATAGCCATCAGGATAATTAGTTCAGGGTGGGTTATGGTGATCGATAGGCCTGACCGCCTCGCCCGTGACATGCTCATCGCCCTCACGATTAACGCGAGGGTCCAGGCAGAAGGCGGCACGATTGAGTACGCTGACGGCTCTCCTAGTGGCTCCACGCCGGAGGAGGAGTTCTGTGCCAACATCTTCATGGCCTTGGCTCAGTATGAGCGGGATCGCATCAGGAAGTGGTCCAGGGATGCGGCCAGGAAGAAGCAACTGGAGTGCAAGAGAGTGGGGAGGTTAGCGATTGGCTGGATGCTAGACCCGGAAGATAACACGAAGGTCGTGCGGTGCGTGTCAGAGCGGAATGCGATTATAACGGCGTGTCGATTTCGCCAGGAGGGTCATTCATGGAAGAATATAGCGAAAGACATCACCATGCACGACTGCCTCTGTCGGGGGCGCCCCTGGAGCGCGAGAACTCTTCGTCGTGTCGTCCCGAGAGAAATGTTCTGGGCGTGCCCGAAGTTCGGCGACCTGAGCCTTGAACCGACTACACCGGCGGGGAGGGAAGCTTAGAAATGCGTTATGATTTTCTTTACGTTGGCTTTAGATCTCTTCGGAAGATTATATTCTACTTTTTGAGGCCAAGCTGATCGTCCCTGCCTGGCGTGGTCCAGGGCCTCTTGCACTATTTCTTCCGTAGCGTCTTCTAATGGAATGAAGACCCAGCCAGCGGGAACTTGTTCTACGTTTTTACGCGGAGTTACCATGATACCTAGATGGTTCCCGCAACTTGCCATTCCACCAAAAGTCGCAAGATGCTGTGCGTATGTCATGATACCTCCCCATTTATTACTCCGCCGGGTCCAGGACGCCTAGAGGCAAGGAAATCAAGGTGCATCGACTTATTGTCTTTCTGGATATGCGGGCAGATATTAGAGTAAATTCGCTGATTGATATATACACGCTCATGTCTAATTGGATGACGAATAAGCCACCATTGTGGGAACCATCGCTCACGAAATGCTTGCCACCAGTCAGCCGGCCACTCCCTGTCAATTACAATTCGCTCCTGGGGCATGCACGCAATGAAAGCATGCACTTTAATGGCTAATTCATTGGCCATTTGTTCGATAACAATCTCAAGTGGCCTGAAACTTCTTTCCAGTTCTCGATGCGAAACTGTTGCTTTACTGGTGACTCTGATAAAATCAGCAGTGTGATATTTCATTATAGTTTTCTTGTACGTCTTTCATGATCTCTTCTTTCTTCCAAAGTTCCATTCAAGGAACTTACTGTAGATTTTAGCGTAAGCAATACCCCACTCCCCACCATGGTCCTCATTTCTTTCTGCGCCGAACCATGTCAAGCAATGGGCCCACTCGTGAAGCAAGGTATCGACCCTGACCTCAAGGGATTTCTTTCTGTTAATTCGTATCAAGAATTTCTTGTGGTGATGCAGGCAGGCATCACCGCAAAGCTCTTTGAGAATCATTGACCTCACGGATACACCGCCTACAACCGGAAACTCCCTCCAGAGCCAGGCGATTACTCTTAGCCATGCCTGCTTATTGGTTAAGCTCATCGAAGCTCTTTCTTTCCATTCCGCATGTAAATACAAGAGGATCTGAATTGAGTGATTCGTCAAGCCAAGAATTACGTTTTATGCGATTGAGATTCCTGAAGCATTGCTCGATATACTCTGCAGTGTCATAGCCATGAAGTCTATTCCATGGCCTGGGAACCAGGATAGCTTGCCCTCCAGCAGCAATCCAATCATCGTAGTTTTTGTCGCTATCATCAATAAGTAATGAGTCAGGAGCGGCGAGGAACTTTTTTGGCTGTCCAAGGAAGTATCTATTCCTGAGCCAGGGCGGGCATCGACTCCTGATCCATTCACACTTGCCGGCCCAACATTCTGGGTCATCAATTGGCTTCGTCAGCAGAGCCACTTTCGGTTTCCCGACTAGTACACGGCAATGACGAAGTATTGGCCGAAATTCATCAGAATATGGCGTGGTGCTCCATACTTCCCTTGAAATGCTATCCCAGAATGTCTTGCGCGTGTATTTCACACCAGTACCCATAAGCATGTTGTTTACAGCGCGAACGATGTCGTATTTCCATGTCGGATTGTAGACTGAATCGCTGAAGGTAAATCCACACACGCTTTTACATCCAACAGATCGTAGCGCGTACATAGTGAACTTATTCAGGACATCATCGACATCAATGAAGATTCTATTGATTTTCATACTTGGTCTCGATTCTTTCTTTCTCAATTTCATGAAGCATCCCCATGTTGTTGAATAGCGTGGCGCAAAGGGCTTCGGAGGCCGCCTCAAGATCCTCAAGGCTCATGTTGGTGGGTTCGCCATCCGCTGGCCAGTTACGAATTATTTCCCACACATTAACGAAGTGCCGCCACCATGATTTCATGTAGACTCGGATCGGAATTCCCTTCTGCCAATTGTCGCTATCCCGCAGTTTCCCATCGGCTTGCTTGCGGTGCTTGTGCATGTATACACCGAATCGCTTAAAGACAAAAGGACTAAAAAAGCCCTCGAAGTCGACTTTCGTTTCGTCGCCATCTCTTGTCGCGCCTGTCTCAAATTCACGCATCTTTGTCGTTTCCTTTTGGTAGTTGGCATGAAGGTTTTCCGTATTATCAATCCGGCTCATTTTAGTCCTGCTGGGTCGGTAAGAAAGATTGGCTTAGCATCGATCATTCCATAGTCCTTTTCGATAATAATAAGGGTCTGAGTTGGATGCTGGAACTTAGCTTTAATCCAAAGAGAAAACTCATTGTATCCAATTAAAGAACCGCACGAGACCCACTTACTGTATCCCCAGAGGAACGAGTGCCAATGGCCGAAAATATCAAAATCAACCTGTTCGATTTCGTCCCACGCAGCAACGGCTTTATTGACTGGGATCGTGATTCCACCAACCCCACCTTGATACCTCATTCCATCACCATGATGGAACCGTACTAGCCGGCCCTTAATTGTCTGGATGTTATGATAGCCCTCCCCGATCATCCAGTGTACGCGAGAGTTCTTC
>SDBU01007128.1_pt1 | contig 12957 bp, 13 predicted proteins | sample 2277071 | NCBI WGS metagenome assembly SDBU01 (sample SAMN10397929, study PRJNA504765) | marine sediment metagenome | isolation source: marine sediment core GS08_GC12, 126 cmbsf | place: Arctic Ocean: Gakkel Ridge, Loki's castle | collected 2008 | reverse complement strand
ACCTGCTCGACGGTGTCCGCCAACTGCCCGGGGCCGCCATCTCCCGCATTATCTTCACCAGCCCCAAACACACCGAGCTGGTGATCGACCTCCAGCAGAGCGGCCTCGACCAGGTCCCGGAGGGGTTCGTTATCCGCCGCCGGAACTTCGACCGGTTCCTTTTCGAGGAGGCCAAACAGGCCGCGGACGACTGCCGGGAGGGCTTTACTGTTACCGACCTGGTGACCGAAGCCGGGTTCGTCTGCGGGGTGCGCGGGCGGCAGGGAGACGAGGCGGAGGTCGAGCACCGCGGCCGCATCGTCCTGGGAGCCGACGGCTACAACTCCCTGGTGGCCCGCAAGATCGGCCTCTACCAGCACGATCCCCGGCACTGGGTGGTGGCGCTGCGGCAGTACTACCGGAACGTAGGCGGCCTCACCGACCAGATCGAGCTGCACTACGTGGACGAGGTCATCCCCGGCTACTTCTGGATCTTCCCCCTGGAGGACGGCTGCGCCAACGTGGGCATCGGGATGCTCCACCAGTACATCAAGGAGCAGCAGGTGGACCTGCGGCAGTCCCTTAAGGCGGCCATCGACAGTTCGACTTTCCGGGAGCGGTTCACCAATGCCGAGCCCCTGGAGGAACCGGTGGGCTGGAACCTGCCGGTGGGCAGCAAGCATCGCCCGATGGTGGGCAACGGGTTCATGCTCCTGGGGGACGCCGCCGGCCTTATCGACCCCTTCACCGGCGAGGGCATCGGCAACGCCCTGTACTCGGCCAGGTTTGCGGTGGATGCGGCCCGCGAGGCCATTGAAGCGGGGGACCTGAGCGAGGCCTTCCTGGAGCGCTACGACCGGCGCTTGTGGGGGGCCATTGGCGGCGAACTCAAGATCAGCAGCCAGCTGCAGAAGATCGGTCGTCACCGGCGGCTGCTGAACTTCGTCATCAGCAAGGCCGCCCGGAACAGGGAAGTGAGCGACCTCATCGCCGGGATGATCGCCAACGAGGTGCCCCGCAGGAAGCTGGCCAATCCCCTGTTCTACCTGAAGCTGCTGTTCAGCTGATCGTCAACCACCGGGCAGCGGCGCGCAGGGGAAGTCGTCGTTGGGAACCTCACACCCCGGCCTGCAACTACTTTGATACCATGGATTCCCAAGGGAATCGTGAAAAGACCCTCCCAGGTGCCGGCATTCCTTGGAATCCTGAAGACATAGCACTTAGTTTTCGGGCCTGAGAATTGCAACCAGTGAGGGCTTTTGGGAATGACAGGCAATAAAAGTCGTGATCTCTCGGAAATCGCCATCATCGGCGGCGGCAACATTGGGACGGCCATCGCCAGGGTGACCTCCCCCAGGGGAGCCACCATAGCCGGCCTGAACCGCATGGAGCACGAAGGCTTCAGCTCGGCCATGATCCAGGGAATTGTTACCTCGGCAGAGAAAGTCGCGCAGCTTTACGCCGGGCCAGACCACGACTCAACCTGAATGACCATCAACCGATCATAGTAGAAACAAGGCGTACTGAAAAGTGAACCTACCCCTGTTAAATAAGTACCGCGAATTTCTTTCGGTAACCGACGAGACACCGGTTGTTTCGCTGGGAGAGGGAGATACGCCGCTGCTTCCGGCACCCGCGCTGGCGAAGGAAGTCGGCGCTGAGGTTTATCTCAAGATCGAGGGCTGCAATCCCACCGGATCGTTCAAGGACCGCGGCATGACCCTGGCAATATCTAAGGCCGTGGAAAAGGGTGCCGCGGCGGTGGTATGCGCCTCGACGGGAAACACGGCTGCTTCCGCGGCGGCCTATGCCTCCCGGGCCGGTCTGCGCTGCATTGTGATCCTGCCCGAGGGCAAGGTCGCCCTGGGGAAGCTGGCCCATATCTCGCTGTGCGGGGCTGAGGTGGTGGCGATCCAGGGTAATTTCGACCAGGCGCTGGAGATTGTTCGCCACCTTGCCGATACCTATCCGGTGGAAGTGGTCAATTCCATCAACCCCTACCGGATTGAAGGGCAGACAACCGGTGCCTTCGAGATAGTTGATGTATTGGGTAACGGTCCCACCTATCAGGCCATGCCGGTGGGCAACGCGGGTAACATTACCGCCTACTGGCGCGGGTATAAGGCCTATCAATCCGCCGGGAAGTTGAAGCGGCTGCCCAAAATGCTGGGCTTTCAGGCCGCCGGCGCCGCGCCTATTGTCCTGGGTAAGCCGGTACCGCATCCCGAGACGGTCGCCAGCGCCATTCGCATCGGCCACCCGGCCAGCTGGGAGGCGGCGGTCCAGGCCAGGGACGAATCAGGGGGTATTATCGACGCCGTCACTGACGAGGAGATACTGGCAGCTTACCAGCTGCTGGGCTCGGTCGAGGGTATTTTCTGTGAACCGGCCTCAGCGGCGGGCGTGGCCGGGATATTTAAATTAGCCCAGAGGGACTTTTTCAAGCCGGGCGATATTGTAGTGTGCATTATTACCGGTCACGGACTGAAAGACCCCGATACAGCCGTCTCTAGCTCATCAACTCCCGCCACACTGCCCGCTGACCGCCAGGCGGTAGCCGATCACCTGGGTCTTAGTCTTTGAGACCCGGGAATTCTGTACCTGCGATCAGTACGTACCGGCTTACGACAGTAGCGTGCCGCCCAGAAGCTTATCCGGCGGGATGTGATACAGGTTTGAAAGCTTTTCAAGAGTTTTAAGGTTCGGGTTAGCCTTGACGGGATTTTCAAAGCGCTGGTAGGCCTGATAGGAGACACCAAGCCTGTGGGCCACCTCCTGCTGGGATAAGCGCCTGGCTTCACGTATCCAGCGGAGCTGCAGGGCCACACCCATAGACAGCGGCAGGGCAATGGGGATCGAACCCTGGGCACGATAGGCCGGTCTGGGGATTTTAAAGCCGCGCTCGATGACGCTGCTGATCCAGCCGATGAGGGCTTCTACGGCGTTGGCGGCCAGTTCCTCCTTTGAGGCCCCATCAGTGAAGCACCCTTCCAGGTCGGGGAATTCTCCCCAGAAGGTGCCTCCGTCCTTGTGTACTTTAAGATGATAGCGAATCATTTCTTAATACCGGCCTGTCTTAAAATGGCTTGCGTAATGCCTTTGCCCAGCTCCTTCTTGCCATGTACCGGCACCGATATAGTCTTGCTTCCTTTAACCATGATGTGATGACTGCCGCTGATGCGATCTAATTGCCACCCGTTCTGTTTAAGCAGCTTGACAAGTTCGTTGCCGTTCATCGGTCATTTCCTTATGCTAAGGCTAGATAAAAGTACGAGAGCCTGGCAAGTCGGAAAATCGGCATAGGAAGTTACAACATATATGTTGTATGCGCAATTACTTTAGCATGCCCCTACTCCCGCGCTACCGGGTACACCCGCCAGCGGTCGTCGAAGTAGGGCGTCCGCTCGTAGAACCACAGCAGGCGCGCCCGGGGATCGGCGGCGAAGTCGGCGTCCTCGGCCAACTTTTTCTCAAAGGTCCGTTTCAGGGTTGGGCTTTGTTCCAGCATGCGCCGGGCCAGGGGTTCCATCACGTAGCCCTCCACGTACTCGGCGCGCTGGAGGACCTCCAGGAAGAAGCCCCACCGGAAAAAGGAATCCGGCGAGTCGGGTTCCAGGAGCAGGACGGCCAGGTCACCCAGGGGCTGGTCGGTGGGCACCCGCACCGATCCGGCGGGGAAAGTCACCGTGCGCCGCTCCGGCCTGGCGACAGCCGTAACCGGCACGTGTCCCTCAAAGGGTTCCCCGGCCAGCTTGACCTCGCTGAGGCGGGCCAGTTCCACGACCACTTCACGGGCCTCGGCTATCGTCTCCAGGTATATGCCATGGAGAGCCAGGCGCTCGATGACCTCGGGCCAGGCGGGGGGTATCCAGTAGGCCCGGGGACGGGTGACTGAAACTTCCGGCTCGATATACTTGAAGTACGGCACCGTCAGGGTCACCGGCTGGCCGGTGTACTCGATGCACTCCCCGCCGCTGATGTCGGAAGGTGCTGTTTCCCATTGGACGCCGAGGAACTCCAGCTCATCAGGCTCGGCATCGGGCGCTTTCCACGTCAGGGGCACCCGCTCAGGCTGCCGGGTGCGGTCGGCTACGGTGGCCCGGCGCAGCTGCTTGCCATGCTTGGCCAGGGTACGCAGGGTGCTCTCCAGCAGCACGTAGGTGCCCAGCACCCGCTGCCGGTAGGGCTTCAGCGAGTGGTTTTCGACCAGGAGGGTGGGCAGATGGCGGGCGTCGCCGTAGCCGTTGGAGTAGCGCGGACCGGCGGTCCAGCCCACCAGGCCCCTGGCCGGGTCCCGGTTATCTACGGCGAAGATCAGCGGCCCGGGGATATGCCCCCTGGCCTTCAGGTCCTTGTTGAGGGCCGGGGTCAGGCGCTGGTCGAGCCAGTCGGCGATGCTTGGTGATAGACCATGCCGCCCGGTATAGCCGAAAGTGATGTCGTACTGGTAGTCGATGCCGTCGGTCACGTGCAGGTCCAGGTAGAGGTCCGGCTCCCACTGGTTGATGGCCCGCACGATGGCCTGGATTTCGGGCGTGTCCAACTTGGAGTAGTCCCGGTTGAGGTTCAGGTTACGGGCGTTGGTGCGCCAGCCCGTCTCCACCGGCCCCCGCTGATTGATGCGGCCGTAGGGGGAGGAGCGCTCGTGGCCGTCCACGCTGAGGATGGGCACAAACAGGAAGTTAGCCCCCTTGAGCAGCTTCGCCCGGGTGCCCTTCACGGTCATGTCCCGCAGCAGCATCAGCCCGGCGTCCTTGCCGTCGATCTCGCCAGGATGGATACCCGCCTGGGCCAGGAGAGTGGGCTTGCCGGCGGCCTTCAGGGTGGCCGGGGTAACGGCCCCTTCCACCGAGGCTATGACCATCCAGATGTCCCGCCCCTCGTGGCTTTTGCCCAGGGAGACCAGGTTCAGCTCCGGCGCGGCGGCCGCCAGCCGCTGCAGCCAGGCCACGGTCTCATCGTAGGTGGGCGTGGCGGTCAGGCCGGTGCGCTCGGCGGGCGTGATCCAGGGGTCGTCCTGCGCGACGATGAGCTCCTGGCTCTGGCCGTCCCAAGGCAGCTCCGGCGGCAGGGGGGCGGGCCATTGATCCTGGGGGTAAGTGGCAGTTGGCAGTAGCAGTGGCAGGAAGAAGAGAAGAGCGAACCGCCAAGCCCGCCTTCGGACGGGCCTACGGGACGCCAAGGCTTGCCCTGAGCCTGACCGAAGGGACGCCAAGGATCTGAAGAAACTTGGAACTTTGAACTTGGAACTTGGAACTCCCGATGGCGGCGAAGAGCGAAGAGCGTGGAGCGTGGGGCGTGGAGCGTTCATGGGCATGGTTCCTTTGGGTTATCGTATTAATTTGCCTTTAAGTTAACGGCTGGCATAGCCTGAGAGAAAGGGTGGATATTGGAGGGGATTGTGTGTAAGATAGTCCTGTGATTCGACTAGGAATACCGAGATATAGTAATAATGCTGTTAAGCATGCTAAATACACTATACCATCAGCCTAAGAATATTCTGTAATCTCATATGGCTAGAAGCGCAGAAGCGATTATCAACCATGACCTCCTGATCTGGGCCAGAGAAAGTGCTGGACTTACAACTGAAGAGGCAGCAAAAAAGGCTCGAGTAAGTAAGGAACGTTTGGAGAATTGGGAGCAAAGAGAATCACGCTTATCAATTAGTCAACTAAGGAACCTTTCTTCCGTATATAAACGCCCGATTGCTGTGTTTTATCTTCCTGAACGTCCTAAAGACTTTGAGGTAATGCATGATTTCCGACGTTTCCCTGGAGAAATATTAGGACTTCCCTTGGCACAACTTAGGTATGAGATTCGTCGTGCACATCAACGAAGGGAAATCGCTCTTGAACTATATCAAGACTTGGAGGGTGAGCCACCAACCTTCTCGCTACGAGCTGATATCGAGGATAATCCCGAGGAAATTGCTAACAGAATTCGTACGGAGCTTGGAATAAAACATGAGGATCAGACTAATTTGCGCGCCGCTTATATGGCTCTTAGGTATTGGCGAGAAGCGATAGAAGATGCCGGAATACTTGTTTCTCAGGCCACAGGTGTGGATAGATCAGAAATGAGAGGGTTTTCGATAAGTAAAACTCCTTTTCCTGCTATTGTAGTAAATAGTAAAGATGCAGCTCGGGCACGTATCTTTACAATGCTTCATGAATTGGCTCACATCATGCTAAGGAGAGCGGGGCTTTGTGATTTATCTGAAGAGTCTGGAAGACCTCCCGAAGAACAAACCATTGAGATCTTATGCAATCGAATTGCAGGAGCTACCCTGGTTCCTAAAGAAAGTTTGTTGAGTGAACAAATTGTAGTTGCTAACCAAGGGAATATGGAATGGTCTGACAATGAAATTAATTCCCTTTCATATGTGTATGGAGGTGCTAGCCGTGAAGTTATACTAAGGCGGCTATTGATATTTGGACGTACAACAGATGGGTTCTATCAAATGAAAAGAGCCCAATATCAGAAAGAGTATGCGTCTTTACCATCGCCGACAGGAGGTCCACCGTGGGATGTCAAATATATCAGTCGATCTGGGAAATTTTTCACACAGCTGGTGTTGGATAGTTATCGTCAAGAGCATATAACTGCTAGCGATGTTGCTGATTTCCTCGAAATAAAATTGAAATGGCTCCCTCATATCGAAGATAGGTTACATAACTATGGGAGAAGCTTAATATTCCCATCTTGAAATATAGCATTGATACAAGCGTCTTGATCAATGGATGGCGGTTTCACTATCCGCCAGACGTGTTCCCTGGCGTTTGGGAAAAACTAGGTGAATTGATTGAAGGGGGTGAAATTATTGCATCTGAAGAAGTGAAACACGACCTAAGCCGTAAGGATGATGAACTATTTGATTGGGCGAATAAGCGAAGTCATATGTTTATACCAATTGATGAAGAAATCCAATTAGTTGTAGCAGAAATTCTCAAGGGTCATAAAAAACTTATAGATACTAGGAGAAATCGCTCAGGCTCGGATCCTTTTGTCATAGCATTGGCAAAAATAAGGGGATGTGCTGTTGTTACTGGTGAGAAACCCTCCAACAGCGAAAAAAGGCCCCACATTCCTGATGTCTGTGCTGCATTGGGCCTAAAATGGATTGATATTGTTCAACTATTGAGGGAAGAGGGATTAGTATTAAGATTAGTATCATAAACGATTCAAAAACACCTACCTAGTCGGCCCTACAGCCCTTCAATATATCCCCCTTTTCAGCCTTCACCCCCTGCCAACAGGCTGTCAGTGGAGCGGATGTTTTTCACCGAGAAATAATCCAGGACAGTATCCCTGCCAGCTGGTCTTGATCCCCTGGCGGGAAACAGCCCCGCCTACGGTTGTCGGTTCTGGTTGACGTACTTTATCTGCCGGGAGAAGTCCCGCCGGGAGCTGTCGCGTTGGTCAAAAATAGAATCATTGGGGGAAGTAGTAAGCAGCGGGTTGGCGGTCTGGGACGCGCCGGCGGGATTGGGTATCATCATGGCGGGCGGATTGGGGCTCAGGCTGCTCTTGGGCGGATCCACCAGGGGGGCCGACTCCTGGCTCAGGAAGCTTACTCCAATAACCAGCAACGCCAGGGCCGCGGCTGCCAGTCCGCTCAACGAGATCGGCGAGAAGCCCATGATCCGCGGCGTTGCCAGCTGGCGCCACCACGAGGGCGCGCGGTTGATCTCCGCCCGCAGACGCGCCTGCAGGCGGGGCACGAAATCGGGTGACAGGGAAGTCTCCAGGCCATTCCCCAGGGCCAACCTGGTGCTCTCTATATCAGTCACCAGCCCGGCGCAACCGGAACACGATTCGGAGTGCTCCTTAAAATACTTCAGTTCGGTAAAAGAGAGCTCAGAATCCAGATAGGGCGATATTTTAAGACGAAACTGAGAGCAATTCATTCAGAGCGATTTCCCCCTTTATTCCTTAGGTTAGAGAGCATTACCTGAAGTCTCAGCCGGGCACGGTTAACCCGGGACTTCACGGTGCCAAGTGGAATTTTCATAATTTTACTGATCTCTTCATAAGAAAGTTCCTGCACATCCCGCAAAATAATCACGGTGCGGAAGTGCAGGGGCAGTTTGGCCAGCGCGATGCGGATGTGTTTTTCGGTCTGCCGGCTCTCCAGCGATTTCGTGGGGGCATAGTCCTCCGATGGCAGCTCGTATTCCCGGTCACCAACACCAAGAGAGCTCATGCTGAAGGTGGCGCGGCGCTTCCGCTTGCGGAGCTCCGTCCGGGCCAGATTACCGGCGATGGTATAGATCCAGGTCGAGAAGCGGGCGATCTCCCGGTAAGCGTGCCGGTGGGTATAGACCTTTATCAGGGTGTCCTGCACGAGGTCTTCGGCCAGATCACCATCCCCCACAAACCGGTAGACGAAAGCAAACAGCCGGTCTTTGAACCGCTTAACGATTTCCAGGTAGGCGTTCTCATTACCGGCCTGGAATTGGGCTATTAACTCTTCGTCTGTGAACTGATGCGACATTATCCTATACCACGGCAGATACCGGCTACCAGGGCAATCAACATCTGGTCCGGCTCTACGCTTGTCGATTTCAAACTCACATCGGCGGCCTGAAGTTTCCGCAGAATTTGGGTTGTTTCCTTGAGCTTGTAAAGTTTACGCATAGAGTGTAGCCGCGCGGTAACCGGTTTGTTCAGGCCGGTATAGCCCCGCTCCATATTAGTGCCGGTCTGGATGAACAGCAACTGGCAGAACAGGGTTACGAGCGCCCCGATGATCCGGGTTGACTTAGTGCCGTACTCTATCAGGGAAACGGTAATCTTCAGAGACTGGTCCGTCTCCCGGCGCGCCATTGCCTCCTGGAGATGCCACAGCTGGAAAGACTTGTCCGGACACACCTGGGCTTCTATCAGCTCCCGGGTCACGGCCTCACCTTTCTCCAGCGGGGTAAAGAGCTTATCCAGCTCGCTCATCACGTGGCCGGCCGAATCGCCGATCAGGTCGATGAGCAGCTCCAGGGCATCTGACCGGAGGACGAATCCCTTCCGCTTGGCGTAGAAGCTGGCCAGTGACCGCAGCGTATCAGGGAAGGGCGGACGGGTATCCACTGCTGATATTGATTTTGCCAGGCTCTTCTGCAATCCCTTGGCGGGCTGGTAATCCTCCATGATCAGCAGGAGACACTTGTCGGGATTGGGATTTCCGATATACGTCAGCAATTCTTCCCTGGCAGCGCCCTTGATCCGCTGTACCTGGCGGACCACCAGCAGCTGCCGGTCCTGGAACAGGCCGTAGGCGTTCAGCTCGGCCAGGACCTGCTCGGCGCGGTCATCATCCAGTGAAAATACCTGTTTCCTGGAACCGGCAGGGAGAAAGTGCCTGGCCACCTCACCGATGAAAAAATCCTCCAGATAGCCGTCGCCGCCCGCCAGGAGGTAAACCGGCGCGATGGTGTCCGCCGTTACTTTTCGGATAGCATCCTTGAAAGCAGGCATCGGCGGCTTATTCCTACCTGGACCTGACGGTGGCCGCCTTACCCCTGCGATCCACCAGGCTTACGACCACCACAGCCAGGAGTGCCGCCAGAAAGCCGGGGACCATGGAATAGAGGTGGCCGCCCCAGGGTATGTTATCCCAGATGATCACGGTGAAAAACCCAGTCAGCATACCCGCCAGCACGCCATTGCGGGTGGTTTTCGGCCACCACAGGGTCAGTACCAGGGCCGGGCCGAAGGCGGCCCCCAGACCGCCCCAGGCGAACAGGACCTTATCGAAAATTGAGTGCGGCAACTGGGACAGGGCGATGGCGAGGATGCCGATAACGAAGGCCACCAGCCGGGAGACAAGCACCAGGTGCTTCTGCTCGGCGTCGGGGCGCAGGGAGGCGTGATAGACATCCTCGGCCACGGAGGAGGTGGTCACCAGCAGCTGTGAGTCGGCGGTGGACATGGACGCCGCCAGCACCCCGCTGATGAGGATGCCGGCGAACCAGGCCGGGAAAATGGTCATGGCCAGCTCCGGCATCATTTTTTCCGGGTCGTCGAAATGGCCGCCGCCGAAATAGGCCAGGGCCACCAGTCCCATAAGGACCGCCCCGCCGTAGGAAAAGCAGCTCCAGGTGATGGCTATCCGCCGGGCGATACGTATATCTTTCGGGGAGCGGATGCTCATGTAGCGGGCCATGAGGTGGGGCTGGCCCAGGTAGCCGATTCCCACGCCGAAACCGCCCAGAATGCCCGCCAGCAGTAACCAGCCGCTCCGCCCGCCGCTCAGGGTCAGCAACTGGGGATCGATGGCGTTGAGCTTCTCGGCCAGGCCGCCCCACCAGCCCAGATGAGCCAGGGTCACCAGCGGGAGGAGCACCAGGGTGAGGATCATGATCCACCCCTGGACAAAGTCGGTCCAGGCCACGGCGAAAAAGCCGCCCATGATGGTGTAAAACACAATTACTGTCGCCCCTACCAGCACACCCGAGAAGTGGCCCCAGCCAAAGGTCTGCTCCAGCGACTTTCCGGCCGTGTCGAGTTGGGCGGCAATATAGAAGGTGAAGCAGAAAGCGATAATGCCGGTAGCGACGAACCGGATGGTCGGATCACGGCGGCTGAACCGCAGTTCGAAGAAGCGGGGCACGGTCAGGGCGCCCAGCCGTTCGCTTTCCTCCCTGAGCCGACGGGCCACCAGCAGCCACGCCGCGATTACCCCGGTGAGGCCGCCCAGCCCCGTCCAAAAGGCGGGCTCCAGCTTGGTTCCGGAAGGATCGCCAAGGCCCGTGGCGTAGGCCAGACCGGTCAGCCCCAGCAGCATCCAGCCGCTTTCGGCAGAGGCCCGCTCGGAAAAGGCCACCACCCAGGGTCCCAGCCGTCGACCGGCCAGAAAGAAATCCGGCAGCGATTTGTTCAGGTGGGCGGTAGCAATCCCGACCATAAATATGATGATGAGATAGACCACAAACCCGATGGCAACAGGACTCATATCCGCAGCTCCAACGATTGATTACTGCCTTGAGGTCCAGAAACGATGATCAGGCACATATTTCAAGTTTCAAGTTTCAAGTTTCAAGTTTCAAGTTTCAAGTTTCAAGTTTCAAGCCTCAAATCTCAAGCCTCAAGCCTCAAGAAAATTACCATTAGACCGACCAACAGGGTATAGCCGGCAAAAAAGTGCATTTGACCCCTGCGGAGAATGTTCATCAGCCAGGCAATAACCACATAGCCCACCAGGGTCGCGGCCAGAAATCCCGACATTAAACCAGGCATGGATGGGGCGGCGCCCTCCATCACGTCCAGCAGCTTGAAAAGCCCGGCGCCCAGAATGGCCGGTATCGCCATGAGAAAGGCGAAACGGGCCGAAGCTTTGCCTCCCAGTCCCAGCCACAGACCGGCGGCGATAGTAATCCCGGACCGGGAAATACCGGGCATGATCGCCAGGGCCTGGGCCATGCCCATGACCAGGGCAATAACCCAACTCATGCCGGCGCCCCCTGAGACACTCCAGCGGGTCGAGGCCAGCACCACCGTGGTTACCAGGAGCATCCATCCGGTTATGGCCACGTTATCAAAAGCCGCCCCCACTACATCGCCGAATACCAGGGCCACCACTACGGCGGGCAGTGTGGCCAAGGCCAGATACCCGACTTCCCGGCGCGACGCCGTACCATCATTTCCAGCGCGGAAAAATCCGCCGGCCAGCTGCATAAGATCGCGCCGGAAGTATATCAGCACACTGATGAGGGTGCCCAGGTGCAGCACGATCTCCAGCAGCAGTCCGGGAGACTGAACATCCAGCACAGTCTGTGCGATCACCAGGTGGGCCGAACTGCTGATGGGCAGAAACTCCGTGACACCCTGGATTACGCCTAGAAGAAAAGTTTCTAGTTTCAAGTTTCTAGTTTCTAGTTACGAGTTACGAGTTACGAGTTGCGAGTTCCTAGTTTCGAGCATCCAGCCCTTCGATCCGCCGCTGGCGGACTCAGGGTAAGCATCCAGCATCCAGCATCCAGTATCCAGTATCCAGTATCCAGTATCTAGTTCCAAGTTCCAAGTTGTTTGGTTGCCTTTGCATTTTTCATTTTTCATTTTTCATTTTGCAATGCCCCCATCAACATAGAAGAACGCCACCATGCGTCCCGCCTGCTCCCCATCCCGCCGGTAGCTATGGCAGCGGGGATCGCAGCTGGTACAGACATCCACGCTGTTAATCCTGGCCGCCGGAATGCCAGCCTCAACGAGCTGCTCCCGCGCCGCGGCCGCCAGGTCCATCTGAAACCGCCCATTGGAATTTTGCTGCCATACCGTTGGCGAAAACAGCTCCGCCACCTCGGGGCCCACCTCGAAGCAGGCCGGTTCAATAGTCGGCCCGACAGCCACATCCGCCTGGCATAAATCTGCATCACGGGCCCGCAGGAATTCAGCGGCGGCAGTGAGAATACCACCGGCCAAGCCCCGCCAACCGGCATGCACCAGGCCCCGGAAACCGGTCGGTCGGTGGTAGAAAAAAACCGGCGCGCAATCGGCTACCTGGAGGCTCAGGATCACCGCCGGATCATCCGTAAACAGCCCATCCGTCTCTGGATGAACGTGGCCGGGACGGGCCGTTTCCACCCGGTTGCCGTGAACCTGCCGGGGTATGGCAACGCGCTCCAACGGCAATCCCTGTTGGCCGGCCAACCCCTTGCGGTGCTGGTCCACGGAAGTCCCCTGGAAACCGCTGTCCTTCTGGCTGAGAAGCGCTTTTACGGGCGCTCCTCCCAGCAGGGGGGCAAAATCGAACCAGCCTCCCCGGGCGGTATCACCGGACTTTGCAGATGACCCCTGGAGTGACAGGCCCGTGTAAGTATCAGGATGCTGCACCAAGTGGCCGAAAGTTACTCCACCGTCACGCTTTTTGCCAGGTTCCGGGGCTGGTCTACGTGACAGCCCCGCAGGACGGCGATGTGATAGGCCAGCAGCTGCAGCGGGATGACGGTAAGCAGGGGCTGGAGCAATCTGTGGGTGGCAGGTACCTGA